>Ga0100378_1006698_pt1 | contig 10372 bp, 7 predicted proteins | sample CryGeymeta201502_FD_81535 | JGI IMG/M metagenome (GOLD analysis project Ga0100378, IMG submission 81535) | Groundwater microbial communities from Crystal Geyser aquifers in Utah, USA - Crystal Geyser metaG 2015-02 | ecosystem: Environmental > Aquatic > Deep subsurface > Groundwater | place: USA...
ATAATTATTTTTAGAAATGTCCTCATAACCATGATATGATATCCATCATAGGCGATATTTTTTCTGAAGATAAGCTTTCAGGCTATATTGATGACAGATAATCTAAGAGTTCTAGCTCAATCTGCGATTTCTGCTTTACTCAATTTCCTCTGAACAAATAATATCACTATTGCTACTACTGCTCGATTTTTTACTGCACAGGCTGTGCTGACATATCTGCCAATAAAAGCAAAGATAAAGTCATTGAACTCAGTTGCAGAGATCATACTGTATTCAAATCGATCGAAACGACTGAAGAGTTTTAGAAATTATGTAGAACGAAGAAGGGAGTAATAGTTATTTTTGTAAGAAGCAACGGTACTCCATCCAAAATATTTTTGGACTCGATTGCTTATCTCTTTGCAGCTTTCAGAATCAATAACAAAAGATTGCCTGATATATACCTCATTAATGTAAGCAAAAAGTCCATGGAAAAATTCGTCAAGAAATGTAACATTGAACGAACGCCAACAACCATCATTTTCAACGAAAAATAGCAACCCTTGGTCACCTTAGTCGGAGCCTCGTTCCATGACATCGAATCTCTATTCAAAGTTCGAGAAAGAATAGCACAACACCTCCCCAAAGGGCTTAAAATTGTAACAAAAAATTAATATAGAAATGCACTACCTGCCACGAACCAATGATGAACGAAAGCGGCAAGGACAAAGCCAACGGGCAGTGCCAAGTGTGTATGGACACCAATAAAATTGATGATCTGAAGGATATTGTCAGGATGATGTGGTTGGAGTCCAACGATTTTGTTTGCAGAAATGGACATGTTCGCTGTGCCTATTGCTCATATCTCAGCAACGATGGACCTTCTTACTATCGAGATTTCACAGGAAGAACCTACCTATCTAACAAGTATCTTAGTAAGCCTTCTGAATGCTCAAATGGGCATGAGATGATGCTAGTCCCCGAGCCAAAAGAATTTACCTGCTCCTCATGTGCTCGTCACTACAAAGGTAATGAAGAGGAAAATATCAATATTTGCGAAAAGTGCAAGGAGTTCATTTGCAACTAATGCTAGGAAACCGATATTGAAAGTTTAAAAGCTAAATTTTATAGGTCACTCATCAAGCAGATCGAAGTGGTGACTCATTTTGTTGAAGATCGATTGGAAGAGAGCTACCCTTGTGGATGTGGAAAATATTTCCTGAAGGTCTATCAGTCAAGAAAGATTGACAACAAGATCCGAGTGGGGGCAGCTGTGAAGGAATTTATTGATGAGGGGGCTGTTAGATGGACCTGCTTTGTATGCCACTAAGAATAAACCAAGTTGAAGATACACCTGGCCTGCTTTTACTGCTCTTTTGCTTAAAAAATCAGGGGAAGGCCAAGTCACATCTAGATCTGTATCAACTGTGCTTCGAATTCAGGTTTGATCGGCAGAACCATTCCTGAAAAGGCATACTAAAAGCCAACTACCTTCACTTGCAAGAAAAATCATCCAGTTATCCTCACTTCTATTAGAAATACTTCTAAACTATATTTTGACTGTAGTCACTGCCAAACAAAATACTATCCCTATACCGAAAGGTACGAATGTAGAACATGCAACGAGAAAATATGCATGGATTGCAGCGAAAAGCATCTTATCAACAAGAGAGTCATCAAAACAAACAGAGTAAATAATAATTTATGTAGAAATGCATGAAGAAGCATGAACTGGAAATAGTCAATAAAGCTCCGAAACTAGGATTTTGTAGCTACTGCAGAAGTTATTTGCGTGACGCATACTTCCACTGCTCACAGAAAGACTGCAATGAGTCTATGTGTCTCAGGTGTAGTGGAGGAACTGATACTAGTAATTTGGAGCCAGGAGTGAGATAGACTGTCTAACTGATGCAGATTAATTTCACAAAACTCGCATAAAATAACCCAAGTGTCAACAAGAAATGATGTCAATGCGTTCTTATTATTATGATATCAAAATGGGATGGATGAATGATCACTACTACTTCATCATCGATCTTACTTTTTCCGGATGTAAGTTCTTGTATTTCCTGGCAGCCTTTTCAATTCCTTTCTTGAGCCACCCTTACAGTTTCTCACAAATTTTCTTGCTTCTTAGGTCACCTTCATGCATTTATGCCTCTTAAAGCAATCTCAACAAATCACTTTATACTTCCACAGTTAGTTAGGGCTCATTGAGCTCAGCCTCGCTTAGCTCTCCAATATACTCTAGCTACTGTTGCATGAAAATCTTACCTTCTCTCGCCTCAAAATCATCAATTTATTCATTAACTACTGATAGTTCGTCACTGATATCAGCCTCGTGTCTGATGCCTTTGCTACCCTGGCTTCTGATCTTGCTGTCACGCAACTCTTCTGACCTATTCATCGGGAGAGAGCTTCCAAGTTGTGCTGCTGATCCTTTCTTGTTGAAACCTGGTTTTTCTATATCGCTGGATGAGCTTCCTCTCAAAATTTCATGCTCCTTGGAGTTGACACTGCTATCTTGCTGAGGATTTTTCCTTTTACCTTTGTTAGAATCTTTGCTGTACTTCCCCAGATAATAAATTACCCTATCTCTTAAGGCATGTTATTTGCTATTTTTATCGAACTCTTCTTTGGACAGGTTGTGAACCAAGTGAATCCCCTTCAAATGATGTCGTTATAAAAGAATTGTTATGGCTTCTTACAAGAAAAGTATCCTTTTCTGAAGCATCACCGTATCTGTCATCTTACTCACTGATTACTTGTAATCATTTCTTTTTGCTTCAACCTCCCAGTCCGGTTGATTGCAGAAATAAGATATAAAAGAGAAAGCAGACTGTTTAATGAAGTCCAAAAAGTTGACTCTCTCACATCCTTCTTTTGTTCTGAATATAGCCTGAGCCACCATCATTTGATTTAGAAACCTTCCAAAGCTTGGCATGAAGAAAAATACAATAAAAACTATCTGTATGAGTCCTCCGATATAGGCAAAGACATCGAACAACTTGAGAAAACTTCGATGATGTGTGATAGTTTTATCAGATCTTTTAAAGTTGAGGGTAGTGGTGGTAGCGTTTGTGGTTGGCACATCAGTGTGGAACTTCCCTCCTGCTAAGGTCCTTGTAAAAGTGTTTGAACTGAACAACAGGTAGTTATTCGAGTTGACTTTAGATTCATCGATTTCGTAGATGTTTTAGAAAATAGTTGGTTTACTGACAATTATCGATTTTCTATCCATGTAGTACTCATACAGATCGTCTTCATTTTCATAATTCACCTGCGCATTTTCAGTGAAAAACTCAACTGTTCCGCAATTAGTGGTGGTTCCACAAGTTGAGGGGCAATTGAATCTGAATGTGAAATATCTTTCAATTCCGCTGACTAATGTTGAACCACCTATATTATAGTTCTGGTTAAGAGGAAGACACAATACAGTGTTCAGCGTCCATTGAAATATTTTATTTAATTTTCCAGGAAGCCTTGAAAAATGCTGATCAGTACAGGTCTCGAGAGTGATAGGAATATCAGTGGAGACTGTACTTGTGGAGCTTTTGAGGACATAGAAAGCTTCCAGAGAAATAGAGCTGTTGACAGCGCATCCACTTTGAAGGACACTAAGAGCGAGCATGTATGAGGGCTCACCGTTGCTCCCATAGGTATTGATTGATGTTATTGGAGGCTATATATCAAACTATACAGCCTGCTGTGCATCCACAGTTCGGTAGGAAAACACATCTATTAGATGATAAAGAAACAGTGCAGACATGCCAAAGAAAATAGCTAGCGTTACCAGAAGAGCACATGCACTCTTTTGCCTGAAGGTTCCATCGTTTGACCAGAAGCGATCAAAAGAAATCATGGTGATAGGGCTGTTTTGCTGAGTCATAAGGTACCTTATTCTATATTAATAAGATTGAAAAAATTCAAATCAATGTACGATAATATTGTATATATTTTGTGAAATCATAAAAACGATTCAAAATGGAGGATCAAAAACATTATTTTCATTATTTTATGATTGAATTCTAATTAATTTCGTCTCCAACAAACCTAAATAAAGCAAGAGAAAAGAATAGAAAGTCTAACTGACTGATTTATCCTTTATCCATAATAATGACATAATTTAATCATTCATTAATAAAATGGCACCAAGGAACATTCTTCAGACCATGGGAGTTTTATTTCCTTATACGAATCTCCTCAGAATCAACGAAGAACAGGAACTCACCAGCAACTGTGGTGGATTGTCTGCTATATTTGCAATACTGCTGGTAGTTGCTATCCTAGTGATGAAATTAAAATAGGTCTTGGATAAGACAACCATCACATCAACTTCTCAAGCCACCATGCACCTTGAGCCTCCAATGATCAACATAAGCACCAACATGGATGACCCTAAGTATTTCCCATACATGCTGGCATTGGGCTATTACCAAGACATCCACTATAATAGCACAGGAACTGCCACTGCCTAATACAGACTTCATTCAGGATCTTATTCAAGTACAAATCGTACATTAACTCAAATCACAATCGCATTGGAGCCTTGTACTGCTGCACATTTTAAAGTTGTACCAGACATCAACACTCTCCAGGATGCATGGGGAATCAGCAACTGGAGATGCCTACCAATCAACAGGACCTGGGAAATAGGAGGCGATTATGAATTAAGTTCTCTCTACAAGTGCTTGCAATTAAATTTGACTTGTACATACTCTCAGAACAATGTGGATTGTGGATACTATAAGCTATACACCTTAAATAGTTTTATTAATCCGACAGACCCTAAGACTCCTTCGACTTACTACATCAGCCAAGACACGCTTCTGCTTAAAAATCAGTCTTATTATATGTATGGCAGTAAACTGAATCAGAACATTCTCTAAAGCGATTAGAGCATCACTCCTAGTGTTTTACTGAATACCACTACCAGCACTGAAAGTAAAAAAATAGAGCAAAAGGCTTATATGCAACTTGCTCCTGAACACCTCACCATATTGAGGATTGAAAAGAGTGGAAAAACAACAAAGTACACAAGGAGCTATTTGAAATTGCTTGATGTCCTTGCCTACGTTGGCGGTATATTTAGCTCTTTGCTGGCAGTTTTCTTTTTCTTAGGAATGTACATGAAATTTTATTACGAAATGAAATTTGCAGAGTACTACTACAACAGCAATGATGCCCGAGGAATTTCTTTCCTTAGCTATATCAAACAAGCCCTCTTCGGAGTGCTTGACTCTACTCCTCTAAAACCGGATTGGCCAGTTGAGGAAAGAAGGATATCGCTAAGAGAAACCGTCGTCAAAGTCCTTGACATATTTTTTCTCCATAAAAGAATCGCCTTCCTATAAAAAGCGATAACTTTGCTTCTTGAAAAGCATCAGCTCAAAGGACTCCAACTTTGTTAGCATGTCACAAAAGAATAATCCGATGACAAGCTGAGAGCATTTAGACTGAGAGATAGAGTCATGATTTACCTCCATAAATATGCAGCTGCAACTCTGTTTGGAGCTCGAAAAGATAGCTCGGATTCAAGTGAGAAAAATGATGAAAATGGAGTCAATCAAACTAATAAAATGCTGACAAGATAGCAAGATATGAAAAGAATTATGCACGAAGCTGAGTACGGATAAGGCTTTATGACAGAGGTTGGGATGATGAAGCATCAGGATATTGTCTAGATCCTTGAAAAATAGGTCAGAAATATTGAAATGGACGACTAATAGCTCGACGAATAAGGCCTCATCAAAGAGATGGAAACTGACCTGAAGCAACTTTTTGAAGAGAGTGAAGGTATTGATGGAAATGAGAGAAGCAAACAAATTTGCAAAATGCTAGACCCCTGGTTGATGCAGACTCTCAAGATAGCAAACAGGGATAACCTGTTCACTAGTCATATTATTCGCAGAAATGAGGAAGGAAAGGAAAAGATAATATGATCGTATTAAATAAAGATAAAATATCATTCCTTCAGGGAACATCTATGCAATTTATATAAGCTTGGATGAGGAGATCACAAAAATATACTGGCAACATGTTCCAGCTTTTTTTGAATTGCGATATATGATTGTTATGATTGTTTATATAGTGGGCTCAGCTATATTAATAATAAAATGGCACCCAAAAGGACTCTTCTCGAAAAGATAGGTCTTTTATTTCCTTACCATAACTTTATTAGAATCAACGAAGAGCAAGAGCTGACCAGTAACTGTAGTGGTATATCTGCTATAATTGCGATTGCCATGGTGATCGTTCTTCTTGTCATGAAGCTAAAGCAAGTGTTTGATAAGACTACAATCACAGCTACTTCGCAAACAATGAGGAACCTGGAACCTCCGATGATCAACATCAGCACAAACATGGACGACCCTAAATATTTTCCTTACATGTTGGCTCTTCGATATATTCAAAACAATAACAATAACAGCACCGCAATTGCTGTTGGGTAGTATAGAATTACATCCGGGTCTTATTTTAGCGCCAATCGTAGTTTAGCACAAACAACCATTATATTAGAAACTTGTACAGCATAACATTTCAAGGTGGTACCCAACATAGAAACACTCCAATATTCATGGGGTATCAGTAACTGGGTATGCCTGCCTGTGAATAAAACCTGGGAAATTGGTGGAGACTATGAACTGAGCACCCTCTATAAAAATCTTCAGGTTAACCTAAGTTGTACCTATGCCTAGAATTATGTGGACTGCGGTTTTTACAAATTATACACTCTCAACAGCTTTATCAATCCAACTGATCCCATCAAACCTTCAACATACTATATCAATTAAGACACTGTTTTCTTGAAGGCTCAGTCTTTCTACATGTTTGGAAGTAAGCTCGATCAAAACATTTTAAATATCGATTAAAGTATATGGCCCAGTGTATAGCTGAACACAACGACCAGCACTGAGAGTAATGAAATAGAACAACAGAGATATATGCAGCAATCTCCCCAAGATATGACCATATTAAGAATTGAAAAAAGTGGAAAAATAACAACATACAACCGAAAATACCTCAAGATAATCGATGCTCTGGCCTACATAGGCGGTCTATTCAGTTCACTGTTGGCTCTATTCTTTTTTCTGGGCATGTTCATGAGATTTTATTATGAGATGAATTTCGCTGAGTACTACTATAACAGCAAGGATGCCCGTAGCATAACATTTATGAGTTTTATCAAACAAGGTCTTTTTGGAGTTTTATCTTCGACTCCCCTTAAACCTAATTGGCCAGTTGAATAAAAAAGAATAGCCCTCAGAACAACAGTCACCAAAGTTCTCGATATTTTTTATCTCCACAAGAGAATAGCCTTTCTTGAAAAGGCCATTTCATTGCTTTATGATAAGCATCAAAATAAAGGGCTTCAACTTTGCCAGCATATCACAAAATAATAATCTGATGATACACTGAAATCTTTTAAATTGAGAGACAGATTAGTGATGTACCTTTATCGCAACCTTGAGTCAAGTATCCCAAAAAAGATATCAGGTGAGGAGTCAAGTGACAAAGACAGAAAATAAATCAAAAAAATAACAAAAGGCTCTGAAGGATTTTTACGATAAAGTAGAGAGGAATAATCTTCTGAGCAGCACGCCTTCCGAGCACTAGAAAGCGAAGCTCTAGATATATAATTATCTGAATAATAGCTTGGTCAAGAGTAGCTTGTAAAATAGATTTAAACTGATATAAGCAAATTACTCCATGAAGGATAATCTTCTACTGGAAATAGGAGAACCAGGAAGATATATGAAATGTTGGATCCTTGGCTTATCCAAAGCATTAAAATGGCTGGCAAAATTCCATAAAAGCAGAAGCATACTATATGTATGGTTGAAGAAATGAACGACAAAAATGATTGATATCTTCATAGATCATTGCTATTAATAACATAATATTTAAATGACTGTTTTAGCTTCAGTGACATTGTATTGCTTTCAATTAATTGATAAAACTATATTCATTGTATTTAAGGAAAAAAGAATTTTTTTCCTCTTGAAATTCTAAACTATTAAAACATTTTACAATAATCAATAACTTAACTATGATGGTCGTCATTAGTGCTGATGTATTGATTGTGCTAGCGACTTCGCAACAATAAATTTAAAATGATCAATGCTAGCAGTATATAAATCAAGAGGAAAGCCAACATCATATATAAATCAAAAAGAGCAGTCAAGACTCATGATTTCTCTTTCATCTCTATCGATAAACAGCTAGTAAGAAAAAAAATTAAATTTTAATTTAGTAAGCAGGGTCAGCAAGCCGAGAATATAGATATCAGCCTTATAACATTTTAAGCATGTGTCTTCGAACTTTCATGTGATCCTTCCTCTTGAACTTGTCCATCCCACTTGAGAGAATGTTTATCAAATAATCCTCCTTCAGGTACTTGTGCACTACTACTCGGAAGACTTTGTTGAAGAGCTTTTGATCTTGGAAGCTGAAAGAAGAAAGAGAAGGACTTGTATGATTCATAATGGCTTTGACAGCTTCCCTTATAATGTAATCGCTTACGTTGTTTTTCAAATAATTTTGATATGCATAGAACTGTTTTAGCTTTTGATCGCAGTTCTACTCCCCAATATAAGCTTTTAGAACTTTGCGAACGGTTTTTCCTGAGCGATTTACTCTTCGAACATAAGAAAGGGTGACGTTGTTCATGTTCGGGAGAATGTTTCTGTTCTCCAGGCCTATCAGGTCTGATTCCAAATTATTTGCTTCTTTTTTACGATTTCCACCTTTCTTTTCTTGGCATTGGAAGGCTGGCTTTATCTGTGCCTTAACCTATATGTCCTTCTTCTAGTCCTCTTCTGGACAGGGGTATGGCTGAGTTGCCAGGGGCTGCTAGGATAGAAACATAAATGAATACTGTTGTGGAAGTGATACCTGGGGTTGAGGGGGGAAGGCTTGGAACGTTGGGTAATAGGGTGGGAAGTATCCATAGTTAGGGCAAAAGTAGAATGGGTGCTAAATTAGAGAGAAGTACCATGGAAGGTTGAATTTGTGCTTTGAAATAATATAGAGATTATTGCAACAATAATCTTTCTAAGCTTTAATGTATAACTGATTTTTTCACACAATGATTTTGTGCTCTTCTAAGCTAATGAAACACTGGTAGTACTGACTGAATACAGGCTATGAGGAAATATTTTTTTTTTGTCAACCAATATATACACATATGCTCACCTTGGCTGAAGTAATTTTCTTCTTAAAATAATGGAGGTTTATTTCAGTAGACATTTAGATCATTTGTTTTGGAATTATGCAGGATTTCTGATTTCTAGGATTCCACTTTTCATTTGAAATAAAATATAAAGAGACACTCAAGCTTGTTAAATTTCTTAAATTATCATATTCCTGCCTTCGATTAAGAGTGAACTTAGTGATATTGGCTTGTATTTTTAAATTTTACTTTGCTATGACCACGGTAAAGGTACTTCTGATGATTTCAGCCTAAAATATATTTAAGCATCATACCACGCGAGGCATCTTACTCATCAACGAGAATCTAGTATGATTGCTTCTAATCTCAAAAAGACCAAGCAAAAAAGGTAATCTCGAAGATTCTGATGTCAACTAGCCCTCAAATATTTTTTTTGATTTTTTTGTCGAAGAACGAACTCTCCTTACAAATACAAAGATTTTAATTTGTTGATGTAAAAAGAAGGACCATCAAGAGGGACCAAGAACAGCTGAAAATGAAAAGTCAAGATTATGTCAAAAATCTTTGATTTCTTTTCCTTCATGGCTTAACTTTAAACTGTCTTTGAAAGGAAATAAATCTAATTCAATGAGGTCGAATATGAGAGTAGACCAAGAATGATAAGCTGATCGATGACAGATTCACCTGGCTAAATTAGTTTTATTTACTTTTTTCCACAAATAGACTTGCTTAATATTAGTCATTATCTATGGAAATATCGGTTTAAGCCTGACCTCCCACAACTGTTTTATATAGTAAAAATCCCTCAAATATTAAGAGGAGGGTCTCAATAGTCTTGTCAATGAGGTAGGAAAAAACCCTGTTTACTTGACAACATTGAATAGATTATGAAGATTGCAATAGTTACTCTGAGTAACAAGCGATGAAATCCCTACGGCTAACAATTAAATTTAGATAGTATCGAAGTAAAATACAGTGATCTGAAGGATCAGGGTTTAGGCTGTATGCTGTATGATCAGCCAATATAGGGAATGTCGAACAGATAAAAACTATATTTTTTGGCTTTAGAAGATAAACGCATCATATTGCCTCATAACGAATGAAACGTGAGCCTTTATAGTTTGTTTTGTTGAATATTTTGATTTACTGGTTGCCACTTAATCATCAATATTTTACTATAAATGAATGGGGTTGGGGTTGGGGTTGGGGTTGGGGTTGGGG
>Ga0100378_1006700_pt1 | contig 10371 bp, 5 predicted proteins | sample CryGeymeta201502_FD_81535 | JGI IMG/M metagenome (GOLD analysis project Ga0100378, IMG submission 81535) | Groundwater microbial communities from Crystal Geyser aquifers in Utah, USA - Crystal Geyser metaG 2015-02 | ecosystem: Environmental > Aquatic > Deep subsurface > Groundwater | place: USA...
AGGCTGGTCACGAGGTGAAGTGGGACCTCCGAGTGCCGGCGAACAGGAATCGCCGCTATCGGGTCAGTGCGCAGATCAAGACGCAGGACGTGGGCGGGCTTGGGTTTGCCTACCTGGCGATGTACCGGTACGGCGCCGAGGGCGAGCTGCTCAAGCACACCGACTTCGCCCAAGTGCGCGGCACAACCGCCTGGAAGCGCTACGACTTCGACTTCACGCCCGAGCCGGGCACGACGGTGCTCTACGTCAAGTGCGGCCTCTACCAGGCGTCGGGCACTGCGTGGTTCGACGACTTCCGCCTGGCCGACATCAGCGGCACGGAACCGCGCCCACTGAACACCGCTACTGGCAGCCCGCAGGACGGACTGGACGTTAGCCCCACGCAGATCGGCGTCTTCGATGCCGACTACCGGCTGCGGCGAGTCAGCCGCGTCGAGACAGCGCCCGATCAGACCATCTTCCCGGCAGGCATCAAGCTCGGGTCCGCCCAAGGCTGGGCGGCCAGCGGCGTCCGTGGGTACGACCAGACCCGGTGGATCCCGCTGCTGATGGCGTATGACCGGTACGGTCGCCCCCGCGGCAGCGCCGGTTCGCTGCTCCTCAACTACGGCGGCTTCTACAGCGGCAGCGCGTGGGGGTACTTCGGGGTCGAAGACCGGGACTTGTTCGACGGGAAGAGCCCGGCGATGAGGCAGGCACTCCAGCGGCTGGTCCGGTTCATGGTGCGCGGCGCGTATCTGCGCAACCTGACGACAGACCTCGCGGCGTACCGGGCGGGAGAGACCGTCAACGTGAGGGCAACCGTCGAGAACCGAGGAAGCACGGCTCAGGCGGGAACGGTCACGTTTGCAGTGGTTTCCGGTGAGGAGGAACCGCGGCCCACGTCGCTCTACCGGAAGTCGGTCGAGGTTCAGGTCGCGGCAGGCGCGGTCCAGACGCCTTCAGTCAGCTTCCTTTTGCCGAAGGGAGTTGCCGGCTTGTGTCGCGTCACGGCGTCGCTGTCGCTCGGCGCCGAGAGCGTCGACCAGATGGAGACCGGCTTCGTCGCACTGTCCGAACCGTCCGACCCGTCCGACCCGTCCGACAGACCACTGCGCTTCGCCGGGAACTACCTCCGCTACGGCGACCGGCCGCTCTTCCTGTTCGGCTGCGACAACTACAGCAACGTCTACCACTCGGCGACGGAAGGCCCGCTGTGGTGGGCACGGGAGCACGCCGCGTGCCGGGACTTCGGCTTCGAGCTCTACGAGAACCTGCAGTACGGCAACCCCGGTCACGCGATGAAGGACGAGGACTGGCGGCGGTTCGCCGGCATGGCCCAGCTCACGCAGGAGCACGGGCTGACGTTCATGCCCGGCCTGCTGATCGGCCAGAACGTCGCCGTGTCCCACCAGGAGATCGCCGAGGAGAGCCGGCAGTGCTCGGAGTACGCTGCCCACCTCAAGGACACGCCCAAGCTGCTCTGGTACATCAACGGCGACTACCAGCTCCGCCACGACGACAAGGAGGCGCTCACGGCGAAGTGGAACGCCTTCCTGCGCGAGCGGTACGGCACGACCGAAAAGCTGAAGGCGGCGTGGGCGCCGGACGACGTTCCGGCAGAGGTCGGCAGCCTGCCGTTCCCGCCCGCCAACTCTGGCCGCTGGGATGACGTGCGGCAGATGGACCTTCTGCGCTTCCACGTGAAACTGGTGACCGACTGGAACAAGGCGCACGTGGCGGCCATCCGCGCCGAAGACAGAGAGCACCCGATCACCAGCGAGTACTACCAGATGCCCTTCTGGGGCATGGACCTCCGACTGAGCATCGACGGGCAGGACGTGTCCAACATCGGTTACTTCGACGAGCCGGTCAGGGACATTGACCTGCTGCCGATCAAGCTCCGCTGGAACGACCTGCGGGCGCAGGGCAAGTCGGTCGGGCTTGGCGAGTACGGCGTGAAGACCCATCCCGCCTGGGCAGTCGAGAACGGCGGCCGCGGCTACCACCTCGTCCGCACCGAAGAGCAGGCCAAGCAGCTCTTCATGGCGGTGGCGCACTACACCTTCGGCATGGGCGGCTCGAAGGTGCAGAACTGGTGCCTCCGCGACGCCGACCAACGCGTGTTCCCGTGGGGCGTGTTCTACCCCGGCCCGCTCATCCCGAAGGACCTCGCCTACACCCACCGCAACCTCAGCCTGCTCTTCCGCCTGTTTGAGCCGGTGTACGAAGCGCCGCCGCTGACGGTACTGATCTGCGACAACATGCGCCTCGGCAACGCGGAACGGCTCGGCATCGACAGCGCGTACCGGTGCTTCGCAGCGTTGCTCGGGCTGCACGTTGACTTCAATGTGGCAAGCGACTGGTTCGCCGATCAGATTCCGGTCACCACGAAAGCCGCCCTCTACCCCGCTGCTCTGTGTCCGAGCGACGAGTCCTTTGAGGCGGTGATGAAGTGGGTGCGGGCTGGGGGCGTCTTGCTCACGACCGGTGGCCCTGTCTATGACGCTGATCGCAAGCTCACGCGGACAGACCGCCTGAAAGAGCTTGCCGGCGTGGAGTGGCTTGGCGCCAACTACGCCCCCACCGACCGCCCGAGCCAGACCGCCGCCCCAATCCGAGCCGCGACGATGACGGAGCGGGCCCGCACCTCCGACCTCCCGGACCTCCAAGCCGCTCCTCTCGCCAGTGTCAAGCCCGCCGGGGCAGTCGTGCTGGCGACCGACGCCAACGGCGCGCCCGTGCTCACGCGCCAACAGGTAGGCAACGGCGTGGTCTACTACGTCGCCGACCCGGTCGAGTTGGCACCCGGCGATGGTGCCTCAGCCCTGCGCCCCCTCTACGAGTGGTTCCTGCGCCGGGCATCCATCGCGCCATCGCTGGTCACGCCTGACGATCCCCAGCTCCACGTCTTCGCCCAGAAGACCCGCACCGGCCGCGCGCACGTGGTCTTCAGTTCTCGGACAGGCGACTCCCATCAAGACGTGAAGCTGCCCACGAAGGCGGGCGAGGTGGTCTTGGGCGTGAAGGACCGCTACCCAGCACTCGCCGCTGTCGGCGACGACGGCACCGTCTCCGTTCTCGGCGCCTATCAGTCGGCGAAGATCGGCGCCCTCTCCGTGTTGACTGCCGACGGCCTGGTGACCGCGACTACGCTCGATGGCGCCGACCTGCGCAAGAGCGCCGCCGTCATGCTGCTGCCGTTCTGCACGGGCAAGGTGACGCTGACAAGATCGCGGCCGTGGAAGCGCCCAGTTGCCCTCCTGGGTGACCTCTACGACGGCAGATTCCGCCCGCTTGAGACCCTCGACCTGAAAGCCGGCGCCGCGGTCACGATTGACTTCGACGCAGACCGGGCGACGCTGCTGGCGCTGGTCTGCGAGCGCGGCACCGAACCCAAGTGGCAGGGGGCGATCAGCAAGTGGGTGTCGGCACCGGGGGAGATGAGGGGGCGGTGAGCACTGCGGCGGCCGTCTGAGCCGCCCGCCTTCAGTTGGTGGGTGCCGTCCACACCGGCAACTCGTCCTTGAGGGAGCAGTATGGGCCGACGTTCTCTGCGAGGACGCTCTGCCGCAGCCATTTGCCGAGGGCGGCGGTGCGCGGCGGGCGGTGGCTCAGAGACTCGAGATCGCTGCCGGCGGTCGTCAGCCGGTACCAGGAGCCGAACGACTTGAGGGAGAGGTCGTAGGTGTTGTGGGCGAAGCTGCGCGGCTCGCCGGTGAGTTCGTAGCCGAGGGCGGAAGCGAGGGAGACCAGACCGTCGGAGTCTACTTGCCCGTCGGACGCTGGACCCTTGCCCAACTGCGGAACCGGGCATTTCACTTTCAGCGAATCGGCGATCTTGAGTCCCCTGGGGATGAGCGACTTGGGCACTGAGACCTGCACCTCGCGGTCCACGAACTGCAACTCGTTGGGCAGATAGAGCGGCAGCGCCAGTTGTTGACGCAGGCCCAGCGGCACCCAGAGACGCTCGCCCAGGCCGAGCAGCACACGCAGCTCCGGGCGCCCCGGCGCCTTGGCCTGAATGGCATCCTTCGCCACGGTCCAGAAATTGACCGACCGCTGGACCCGGTCACACATCGCGTCGCCGGTGACACCCCATGGAGTTGGCGCCAGCTTGTGCAGCGCCGCGTCCAGGGCGATGGTCTGCAGGACGCGCTGCTGGTCTTCAGCCGACAGGAACAGCGCTGCCGGGACCCGGGACGGATGCGAGAGGAAGCCGGAGGAGGGATCAGACGACCCCGCGACCAGGATCGGGACGAGGGAGCCATCGTCGCGACGGGCGCGGTCGGGACGCATGTCGCTGGCGTTCATCCGCTTCATGGCGCCTGTCGTGAGATCGCTGAGCGCCGCGGCGCTGCACAGGTCGCTCATGAATGCCGTGACGGACTTGATCGCGGCGACCTGCTGGAGCTTGAGGACGCCTGCCGCTTCCTTCAGCACTGCCTGCATGGCGGGCTGCCCCAGGATCGACTGCAATGACTGGGCGCGATCGGCAACGGGGGTGCCCTCGTGAGGCGTCTGAAGCGTGATGGCGCATAGCGTGCGATTGCGCAGGAACGCCATCCGCTGCCGCAACACGGCGGCCTCCGCGACGGTCACCCCCAACTTAGCCAACTCCTTGGGCTCGAGCTGTGGGCAGGAGAGCAGATACCTCGCGACTAGTCCCCCGAGGCTGTGCCCACCAAGAGGATCTGCGGATAGTCGTCCGCCGGGGCGAATCGGGCGACGTACGCCTCGTAGAGCTGCGCCGCGAGCGCCGCCGCCTGCGCCGGCAGCGGCTTCCGGCTGTCGCGGAAGGTGACCATCACCACATCGCGCGAACTTGGCGTGCGGAAGAAGTGTCGCCGAACCGGGTCCTTGCCGTCCTCGCACCGGACCGCGTCGGCCGACTCGACGCCGAACAGCCCAGCCATGAACTCCTTCCGCCAGTAGCTGACGGCGTCGCCGTAGTCGGTGTCGCTGCGGGCGTCCAGGCCGTGTACCAGCACGAGCAGCCGGGGCCGGTCCGGCGCATAGAAGCCGGTTGACGGCATGAGCGTGAGCCTGAGGTCGCGCGGCTCACGGAACTCAGGCATGATCTCCGCCTTGGCTGCACCCAGGTTGGCCAACAGGAGCAACGGTAGAACGCGTCGGAACACAGAGGCTGTCATCACAGGAATCACCGTCTCCTGTATTCTGCGACGACACCGGCGGAACCTGCGGCACCGGCAAACCGTTCTCTACGCAGTCGCTTCTGACTTCGGTTACACTTGGCGTGACTGGGCGTTTGCGAGCCCGAGACCGGCGGCCCCGAGTCCTCCGAGCGGCTAAGACCCGAGATGAACCCCGAACGCTTCCGCACCTACGTGTTCATGGCCGTCCTGGCGCTGGCGCTGGGGCTCTGCCTCGCACTGGTGCTGCCCTTCGTCAAGCTCGTGGGCTGGGCGGTGGTGTTGACCGTCATCGCCTACCCGGTCCACAGCGTGGTTTGCCGGGTGGTCCGTCACCCGTCCGTGGCAGCAGGGATGTCGTGCTTCCTCGTGGTGGCAGTGGTCTTGGTGCCTGCGTCGTTCCTCGTGCTCAGCGTCGCTGAGGACGCGACCACTCTGGCGCGGGACGTGGAATGGTCGGCGCGTCAGGGGGAATTGCCCCGGTGGGCGGACCCGACGCGGATTCCCGCCATCCAAACGGTGCGCCGGTGGTTGGAACGCCGGGTGGACCTCTCGGAGCTGAACCTCACCGCGGCGGTCAGCAAGACGCTCGGGCAGGCCGGTTCGCTGCTGGCGAAGCGCAGCATGGAGGTGGTCAGGAACGCGCTCTGGTTCGCCATGCAGTTGGGGCTGGCGTTGGTGACGGTGTTCTTCCTGCTGCGGGACGGGCCGAAGCTGCTGCCTGCGGTACACGACTTCATCCCGCTCAAGGATGAGCAGACCCAGGCGGTGCTCCAGCGGGCGCAGGACGCGCTCCACGCAACCGTCTACGGCGCCACCCTCGTGGCCGTCACCCAGGGGACATTGGGTGGACTGGGGTTCTGGGCGCTCGGGCTGCCGTCGCCATTGCTCTGGGGCACGGTCACGACGGCGCTGTGCTTCGTGCCGCTGCTGGGCGCCCCGGCCGTCTGGATCCCCACGGCCCTCTGGTTGCTCGTCCAGGGGCTGTACTGGAAGGCGATCGGGCTGACGCTGATCGGCGCGCTGGTTGTCGGGCTGGTGGACAACCTCCTCCGCCCGGTCGTCATCGGCACCCGCGCGCAGCTACACACGCTGGTCGTGTTCTTCAGCGTGTTGGGCGGGCTGCTGCTCATGGGACCCCTGGGGTTGCTGTTGGGTCCGGTGATCCTCTCGGTGACCCTGGGTTTGCTGGAGATCCTGAAGTTCAAGCTGAACGAAGGCGACGCAGCCGCGGCGGCCGACCAGGGGGACACCCGTACTCCGCCCGAAGTGCAGGAGCGCGCCGAGCCTAAGGAGGCGCCGTCTGCCTCCCCAAGACCTCTGGCGGCCGACGCCGACATGTAGAAGCAGAGATGCGACTACTGCGCATAGCCCTCACTGCCTTCCTCACCGGCTTTTCCGGCGCCATGATGCCGGGGCCGATGCTGGCCCTTACTGTCGGTCAGGTTGCCGCGCAGGGGTTCGTGGCGGTGCCGTTGATCTGCGCGGGACATGCAGTGCTGGAGTTGGTGACCGTGGTGTTGCTGCTTTTGGGCTTGCGGGCGATCATTGCGCGGCCGGCGGTCCGGGGCGTGATTGGGTTGATGGGTGGGGCGGCACTGCTCTACATGGGAGTCGACATGGTTCGTGGTGCCACGGGCGTGGCGCTGGCGCTGGAGTCCCACTCGGTGGCACCCATGCACTGGGCGAAGGTCATGGTCGCGGGGGCAGCCGTCTGCGCGGCGAACCCGTACTTCCTGGGCTGGTGGGCGACGGTTGGCGCCGGGCAGTTGGCGCAGTTCGCGCCGAAGACGGCGGGCGAGTACCTCAGTTTCTACCTCGGCCATGGGGCTTCTGACTTGGCGTGGTACAGCTTGGTCGGCGTGATCCTGGTGACCGGCAGGAGCTTCCTGTCGCCGGGCGTGTACCAAGGGATGATCCTGGTGTGCGGCGCGCTGATTGCAGTGTTGGGGACAGCCTTCGTGTGGACCGGGATCGCCGCGCTCCGCGGGCGAGCGCCAGCCGCAGGGCCGGACCCCGGAGTCGCCGCCGACGGGTGACGAGGTGCCCGCGTTCGGTGCCCTTGTCGATCTGTTAGAATTGGGAGCGTATCCATTCGCAAGGCAACAGCCAGCCCCATGGCAGAGACGAAGATCGGCAAGTACCGTGTGGTGCAGGAACTGGGCAGAGGCGCCATGGGCCGGGTCTTCGAGGGTGTCGATCCGGACACCAGTGAGCGAGTGGCGCTCAAGGTCATGAACCTTCCAGAGGGAACCTCGCCTTCCAGCCGAAGGGTGCTGCTGGAACGGTTCCGGCGCGAGGCGGAGGTGCTCAAGCGGATCGATCACCCGAACGTGGTCAAGGTGTTCGCCGTGGGGGAGACGGGCGACGGGAAGCCCTACATCGCCATGGAGCTGCTCTCGGGCCGGAGCCTGCGCGAAGAGCTGGAGTTGGGCGGTCCGCTGCCGCTGGACCAGGCGGAGCGCATCGTCGTTCAGGTCTGCCGGGCGCTCCACGCCGCGCACGAATGTGGCGTCATCCACCGCGATGTGAAGCCGGACAACGTCATCCTGCGCGAGGGACGCGCGGAGATCACCCTCGCCGACTTCGGGGTGGCGAAGAGCCTCGAAGACGTCACCCTGACTGCCACCGGGGCGACCCTGGGCACCCCGGCATACATGAGTCCGGAGCAGGTACGCGGGTGGGACCTCGACGGCCGGTCGGACATCTTCTCCACCGGGGTGATCCTCTACGAATTGGCCACCCGCCGGCGACCGTTTCATGGGGACGGCATGACGGAGGTGACGCACCGGATCGTGACCGACGACCCGATGATCAACGTCAAACTCCCTCGCTATCTGACGGACATCATCGCGAAGGCCCTCAGGAAGGACCCGGACGACCGCTACCAGTCCGCGCTGGAGATGGCGGAACACCTGGAGGCGCACCGCTCGCCATTTGCCGTCCTCACCACGCAGTCCCGAGCGACGGCGGTCCCGGGTGAGTCCCCGGAGCCGCCCTCTGCAGAGCGCGCCGGTGCCACGGCCCTGCTGGAGGACGACCAGGTCTTGGTGGAGCTCTCCAGCCGAGCGGCCGAGTCGGAGGAGACCGGCAGCCTCACTCAGGATCTCCTCGCCATGGTCTTCAGCGCCGTGAGCGCGGGCATCCTGGGGGCGCTGCTGGGGTCCGTCGCCGGGGCGGTGTCCGCCCCCGATGCCGAAAACTGGAAGACGCTGGTCACAACTATGTCAGTCGGCATCCACGTGCTCTGCTTCGTGGTGGGCCTGATCATGCCGCGACTGCTCGCCACCCGAGGCTATGAGCCGGATTGGACCGGGAAGCTGCTGGGAGTCGTCGGGTTTTCGGGCGCCCTCTCGGCTTCCGCATTGTGCATCCTGGGTCTCTCGCCGGCGCAGTTCGGCCCGCTCATCGGCACCTCGGCAGTCATCGGCCTTCTCGGGACGTTGATCGGTTCTGCGCTGGCCGCCGTCTGAATCTCCCGTCGTCCCCGGGTTGCGTTCCCCACCGATCCTGGAGCCCCGGTGCTTCCCTTGCCCCACCCTCCTCGGGCATAATGGAACCCCATGAGATTGACAGTCACCGACGGCCCGGAGGCCGGACAAGCGTTCACCGCGTCACAGCGAGAGGTCAGTCTGGGCCGGCGCCGGAACTGCACTGTCTGCCTTCACGGTGATTCCCACGTCTCCCGGCTCCACGCCCTCCTTCGGGAGACAGACAGCGGCTGGACCATCGAGGACGCCGGCAGCCACAACGGCACCCTCCTCAACGGTCGGCCGGTCACCTCCGCTGTAGCACTCCCGGAGGGTGCCGAGATCGCTTTGGGGAGTTCGACGGTGCGGGTCGAACTCAACCCGGCCGACGAATCGCTCATGGAGGCGCATCACGACCTCCGTGAGGTGGAAGCGACCGGCCGGCCGCAGACAGTCGTGGAGCGAGCTTTCGGGGCTGAGGACGCGAGCAATCTCGGCGCCGAGACCACCGGCCCTGCAGACACCTGGACGCCCGAGCGGCTGGCAGCCTTGTTCGCCCTCGCAGCCCCGGTGACCTCGGCCAACCCGCTGGAGGCAATCCTGGAGCGGGTCATGGACCAGTTGTTCGCCAACGTGAAGGCAGAACGGGGGTACCTGCTACTGGAGAACGAGGCGACCGGCAAGCTGGCGCCTCGCGCGGTGCGGCGGCGGGGCTCTTTGCCGGAAGGCAGCGGCCCCGTGGAGATCAGCCGCACCCTCGTCCACAGAGCGGTGAAGCAGCGCCGGGCGATTCTCACTTCCGACGCGGCGGACGATGCGTCGCTGCGCGACGGCACGGCCAGCCTGGCCGAGTTCGGCATCCGCTCCGCGCTGTGTGTCCCGCTCATTGCCGACGAAGCCGTGCTGGGGCTCATTCTGCTGGACACTCAGTCGGTAGCCGACGCGTTCACGGAAGGCGACCTCGAGTTCGTGTCTGTCCTCGCCGGCGTGGCGGCCCTGCGGGTCAACTGCATTCGGCTGACGGCCCGCCTCGCCCACGAAACCCAGCTAAGAGAGCAGCTCCAGAGCTTTGTGCCGGACGTCCCGTTGCAGCATCTCCTCGGCGGCCGGCTGGACCTCGAGCTGGGAGGCGAGATCCGCGAGGCGACCATCCTGCAGGCCGACATCCGCGAGTTCACCGCCCTGACAGAGAGACTCGGCCCGCGCCAGTTGACGGCATTGCTGAACGAGTACTTCACCGCGATGTGCGAGGTCATCCGCAGTCACGGCGGGATCGTCGACAAGTTCGTGGGAGACGCCGTCCTTGCCGTGTTCGGCAGCCCGGTGCCCGACGACGGGCAGTCGGTGAAGGCCGTGCGCTGCGCCCTGCACATGCTGGAGGCGCTGGACGGTTTGCGCACCCGCTGGCAGCAGGAGGGTCGGCCCACCTTCGAGGTCGGCATCGGTCTCAGTCGCGGCGCTGTCTTGCACGGGAACATCGGCTCGGCCGACATCATGCAGTACTCCGTGATCGGCGACCCGGTGAACACCTGTTCCCGGTTGTGCGCCCTGGCCTTCCCCCAGGAAGTGATCGTCAGCGAGAGCGTCTTCGAGCACGTCTGGTCGCTCTTCTACACCGTCGCCCGCGAGCCCGTTGCCGTGAAGGGCAAGAGCGAGCCGATGAAGACCTATCGGGTGGTAGGCGAGCGCGCACCCAAGAGCGAGTAGGCCGGCGGTAGCCGGAAGCCGGTGGCCAGTCACCAGTTTCCCAATCACCCAGTCCCCTTCCA
>Ga0100378_1006703_pt1 | contig 10370 bp, 5 predicted proteins | sample CryGeymeta201502_FD_81535 | JGI IMG/M metagenome (GOLD analysis project Ga0100378, IMG submission 81535) | Groundwater microbial communities from Crystal Geyser aquifers in Utah, USA - Crystal Geyser metaG 2015-02 | ecosystem: Environmental > Aquatic > Deep subsurface > Groundwater | place: USA...
AAAACGAGCAGAATGAGTTTTTTCATCAATAAAATCCTAATTTAGATTAAGAATGTAGCCTTGTTTATAAAGTAACGATTCATTTTTTTTGATAAACTCGAGTACTTTTTCGGATGAAACAATTCTTCCAATTCCATATTTAATTCCATCAAGCTGCTCAACAGTCATTTCACCAATATATTGAGTTCCCGGCAAAAAATTTATATCGCGGGTTGGATTATTTGGAGTGAGAACAAATCTTTTTTCTGCTGGAACTGAAGAAACAATTCCAACAAGTTCAAAATTTGGAGCGCTGCCTCTAATTGCCAAAACTAAACCCCCGCTTGATCCCCTATTTATAAGTGCGTCAACCAAAAAATTTCCTGTATTATCAAAATTTGGATTGCTTACAATTCCGCTTGTAACCATTTTGTTATGCATTGGAAATCCAAGAATGTAAACAAAACTACCCCATTTTAATTCCTTTGCTTTACCAAAATTAAAATTAAAAATTGGAAATTTAAATGGAGTAATACTTTCGAATGTATTGCCAACAATTGCAATATCGTTTTTATCGTCTTGCGCAATAATTTTTAACATTCCACCTTCGGGTAAATCGGAGTATATTTTTTGTCGCTCTTTATAAAGAATTGATTCAATATATTTTGATTGCTTTCCTGTTAATGTAAAATACGAAATAATTGTATCGGGATAACTTATTATGTGTGCCACTGTTAGCAAAGCAACATTATTACCGGAAACGCTTATTATTGCTCCAGTACCTGATGAAGTTTTGCTAATTGTGTTAACCGAAGTAGCTTTTTGGTGTAAATCAAAATCGTTAAGATTTTCATCTGTAATTGTGCTATCGGAATACGAATATGCTTTGTAAAAAGTAAGATTATTAATTAATTTCAGCGATTGGCTAATTTGTTCTAACTCAATTGCTACATCTTTATTTGGGAAAATTGTGGTGTATTCATCAATAATTGAATCATTTTGCAAGTTCTCAGAACTACTACATGAAATGAAAACCATTGCAGAAACGATGATTAAAAGTATAGAAGTTTTCAATTTTATCTCCAATTAAAAATCAATTATTAATGATAGTATATTTATTTTAAACTAAAAAGAGTATTTTTACAAAGCAAATAATTTGACGGATAATTATGAGAATTGTTATAACTGATTCAGGTTTAGGTGGACTTTCGGTGGTTGGCGAACTTGAGCGACGTTTGGGCGAAAATCCAATTTTTGAACGAGCCGAACTAATTTTTTTTAATTCGCTTTTTAGTCCAGATTATGGGTATAATTCAATGAAAAGCATTGCCGAAAAGGCGGGAGTTTTTAATAATGCGCTAAATTCGATGGTCGAAAATTACAATCCAGATTTGATATTAATTGCTTGCAACACGCTTTCGGTGGTTTATCCACACACAAATTTTGCAAAAAATCCTAAAACAAAAGTTGTTGGAATTGTTGAAAGTGGCGTTTCGCTTTTTGCGGAAAACTTGCAAAATAGCGATGATAAGCTAATTCTTTTAGGAACTCCGACAACAATAAATTCAAATGTGTATAAAAACGAATTGATAAAACTTGGCATTTCTGAAAATCAAATAATAAACGAGCCTTGTTTTGGATTAGAAACAGCAATTCAAAATGACCCAAATAGTGACAAAACTAAGAATTTAATAGCGTATTTTGTAAACGAAGCTTTGCAAAAAATGGATTCAATTCCAAATAAAGTTTTTGCCGCACTTTGCTGCACTCATTATGGTTATAGCGAAAATTTGTTTTTGGAAGAAATTTCAAATAAAGTGACATCCAAAGTTGGAATATTAAATCCAAATAATACAATGATTGATTTTCTCTTCGAAAACTCGACGGAATTTTTTGAAAACATGGAAATTTCGGTTAAAATAGTTTCGCAAGTTAAACTTAAGGATAACGAAATAAACTCATTAAGCTCAATTTTGGAACTTAAATCGCCCAAAACCGGATTGGCTTTAAAAGAATATTCATTTATAGATAATTTGTTTCCAAAATATTATGAACCAATTACCTGAAAACGTAGTTTTAGATTTTTGCCGAATTAAGAAGATTTTTGATAAAGGATTTGGATTTCTTTCAAGTCTTTATCATCAAGAAAATGTTTTTTTTCATTTTTCCAAAATTAAGGATAAAGAAAAACGACAATCGCTTTTTGATTTAAAAAGAGGCATAATTTCTGTGTTTTTTACTTCTAAAATTTCAGATGGACAGCGTAAAGTTGATAAGGTTTGGCTAAATATTGCCGAAGCTCCAGAAAATTTGTTACCCAATTTTATAGAACGTTTAATTTTGGAACTAAATGACGGTGTTACAAATCCTTTTGAAATTATTGATGTACTAAATCAACTAAAACAAATTGGCAAACTCTCCAAACAAAATCTGAAAGAAATAACTTCATCCAAAAAAATTATAAAAAATCCCACAATACTTGATAAATTGCTAACAATTGATGAAATGAAAGAGTTTGAAAAGTAAAAATTTTAGAAAAGGCTTTTGCAAAACAATTTTCTTGTAAAAGCCTTTTCTAAACTAAAAACTGTTTTTATTTAAGCAAAATAAGCTTCTTTGTCTGAACAAATCCACCACTTTGAAATTTGTAAAGATAGATTCCACTTGGCAATTGATAATTAACAGTTGATAATTGATAATTATGGAACCCAGCTCCCATTTCTTCATCAATTAATGTCGCTATTTTTTCACCTAAAATATTGAATAATTCCAATTTTACATGTGAATCGTTCGGCAATCCAAATTTTATTGTTGTACTTGGATTAAATGGATTTGGATAATTTTGACTAAGCTGATAATCGCTAATTATTAAATTATCATTTTTCTTTACATCAACTATTTCAGGCTCTGTTCCAAAATAATATACAACTGCTTCGTAAGCATCAAGAGTATCGAGTGAAATTGTATTATCACCTTGCAACACTTCTCTAACATTTCCATTAAATAAATTTGTTAAATAATATGTGCTTACGCCATCGTTTGGCAGTTCACTTCTGTTAATAAATACATCCCGCACTTCTGTAGTATTATTAAAATTAACCTGTGTTAGTAGAATATTATTATTGCTAGTTGAAGTGTAAGTATACGTTTTTGTTGGATAAGAATTTACAATTCTATCCAACTGTGGATTGCTTAAATACTTATTTCTAATTTTAATTATCGATTTAAAATACGGTCTAATATTATCAGTGTCACTCCAATCAATTAAACCTCTGTTAGTTAACTCACCCACTTCGCCACCAGAATAAATTAGAGGAACTCCGTTTGCCGTAAATAAAATGGTATGCATTAATTTAGACCTTTGTGTATCGTGCGAAGAAGCTACACGAACTTCATCGTGATTTTCAACAAATCTAAATGGTTTTGCATAATTTGGATATGATTTTTGCAGCTCTGCATCTAAATCATTAATTGAAAGCATTCCATTTGTGGTATTTATTAGCTTGGTTCTTAAGTCCCAGTCGTTAGCGGAGTCAAATCTATTTTGATAGAAAATTGGGTCACCAGATGAAGCCTCTGCCTCCAAGAACAATTCTGGTTTAATGTTTTTAAGCGCAGCTCTCCATTCTTGCCAAAATTGAGTATTTCGTTCTTCCACTCCCCAAGCAACGTCACATCTATATCCATCAATATCAAATTCCTTAACCCAATAAAGAGCAGCTTTAATAAAATAATCTCTCACATCTTTATTGTTGTGATTAAGATTTGGCAGACTGCCCCAATCAAAATAATATTCGTAATTGGAATTACCTGGCTCACCATCCCACAAATAAAAATCAGCCCAAGGTGAGTTCGCTCCATATTCTAAAACGTTTTGCATAAACCGATGTTGAATGGAGGTATGATTAACAACAAAATCTAAAATAACTTTAATTCCAGCATTGTGAAGAGCTGTAACTAAATTAGTAAAATCTTCTGCATCACCAAAATCTTCTTCAAAGCCAAAATAATCAGTAATTTCATATCCATGAAGTGTTGGACCAGTATAAATTGGCATTAACCAAATAGTGTTAATTCCCAAAGAAAGCATATCTGGAATTTTATCTTGAATTCCCTTAAAATTACCAGATGTACTATAAGAGCGTGGATAAATTTCATAAACTATTGCATTATCAATCCATTCAGCATGGTCGTTGTTTTGAGCAACAAGAACTGCGTTATTCTTTGCAAAAATTAATTTTCGTGCATTAGCAGTTCTTAAATTACTATCACTAACTTTTACATTTATATAATACTCACCTTCGGTTTCGGGAATAGTAACTTGAATTACCTTACTTGTATGATTTGAGAAAAGATTTGCTGGATTAAGTTCATCGTCATCAGTCCATAAATAAGTGAAATCTAATGAATCTGGTGATGAAGCTTCGGCAGTTAAAGTAACAGTTCTTCCAGAAACAGATGCATTTATTTTAACATTTGGCTCATGATTTTTTTCATAATTTAAATACAAATTTTTGGAAGTTGATTCAAATCCTTTATTATCCGTAGCTTTAACAAAAACAATATTTTCACCTTCGTTTAGAACTACAGGAACATCAAATTTTCCATCTACAACAGCTATATTTGATTCAATTCCATTAAAAGAAAAAATAGCAGTTGTAATATTTAAGTCGCTTAATTCACCTTTTACATTAACATTTGAATACCAATATGTTACAGAAGGTGTATAAAAATTAATTGCTGGTCCATAAGTAGCAAGGCTATCCGAAATATCTGTTGTTAAAAATGATTTTTGTCCTCTTCCAAAACCATTTAGGGAAACAAATCTTGGTCCCATAATATCGCCAGCAGGAATAAAGTTTGAAAGAACACGATTTTGCCAAAATCCACTTCTGAAAAAAGCAGCATCATAAATATCTGGGTCCTCTGTACTATTGCTTGCACCCTCTACCGAAGTAACTTCAAAACTGTTTCCACTCATATCGGTATTTGCTAAATATGTGAAAAGATAAAAATTGCGTTCTCTTGTCCAACTTCCAAGCAGACTATCCAAATAAGCTACGCTAATTGTAAATTCAAAATTGTTAGTAACATCTGCATTTGAGTTTACAACTAACCTTTTATTACCATAAACAATTGGGTCGTGTCCTTCCCAAAATATATTTTCGTTTGTTGTGTTTTCAAAAGCATTTCCTGGTTTACCTATTGGAATAAATACGCCTGCATTTTGCCAGTCCTCTGTAATAATATCTAAACCAAGTGGAGCAGGTGCAGTTTTTGTAACTAAATTTGAAATCAGCAAACCAAGTCTGGTTCTATCAGAAATATCCTGCATTTGAACTAAAAATTTAAGTGAATCGTGAGAACTTGATTCGTCAATCAGTAACGAAAGAATATCACAACTTCCTTGTGGAACGTTTGTTGGATAATTATAGGGCTCATCATTTTCAGCATCTGCGTAGTAAAAACCAGTTTCACCTGTGTACACTCCATATGCAAAAGCTTCAGATTTTGTTAAGCCATCTGTGTTAGAAAACTCAACACTAACAATATTTAATCCTTCAGAAGTTAAATTAATTGTAGAACTAACAAAATTGCTATCGGTATTAAACGAGGCAGAAACTGGAACATTATTTAATTTTACAATAATTGATGATTCATCAACGGTTGATTTAGCTCCAGGTCTTAATAATGCTTTAAATATTATTTCGGTTGGATTTACTTTAAAAGTTGAGCTTTCATTTGGTGAAACAAGTTTTATTGAAGGTATTGAGTCAATAAAAACAGAAATGAGATTATTATCATTTATTAGACTAAAATTTGGTTCATCAGGGTCATTTACCCAAATAGATTGGTTTAACTTAAATTTATATTCATAACTTCCCTTTTCAAGATATGATGTAACTTCCCACAAGCCATCATTATTACTATCGGTCATTTTATCAAAAGATTCATTCCAATTATTAAACTCACCAACAACAGAAGAAGAATTTACGTTTTGCAAAATTGATGAGCCAGTATTGAATTCATCAAAATAAAAATCAACTGGAGTTTTGTATACAATTGCCCCAGGTTTTCTTGAGAAAGTGGACATTTTAAATATTGATCCTTTAGATGAAGTTGCAGATACTATTATTGTATGATCGCCTTCGGCAAGAGGAACTGGCGGCTGATAAAAGAATTCCTTTTTTTCTTCATTAAAATATTGTCCTGGATTTTCGATTGCTGTACCATCTATTCTTACAATTAAAGTGCTTATGTTTATTGGATTTTCATTTGTATAAGCAAATATTGCTCTAATTGGTTCACCTGCAACTGTTGTATCAACATAAACTTCATTTAAAGTATTTTTACCACGAGGAAGCAAATATGTTAGAAAAGGATCTTTTACATTTAAGACAGAATTGTTGTTATCAGTAGTTTTAATATCAGGATTATCAGGGTCATTCCATGCAAAAGACCAATTAGCATCAAAAACAAATTTGTACATGTGCTCAACACTAGTTGTGAAATCAACAGTAATTTCATAAACTCCATCCCCATCGGTATCTGTCATTACAAAATTATCATCATTATTATTCCACCCATTAAAATTTCCAACAAGTCTTAATGTGGTAAAATCCGAAATAATTGGTTTATAATGTAAGGTTACTGGAACCGTTTGAGAAAATATATTATAAACCATTAAAATAGAGATTATAAATATTTTGGTTAAGTTGTTCATTTCATTATTCTCAGAAATATTTTTAAGTATTACTTAATTTAATAAAAAATATTAGGATAGCATAAATGAGAAGAGAAAACTTTTGAATTAAGTGAAATAAAAAGCCCTAATCAGTATTGATTAGGGCTTTTTGAAAAGAATAATTTACTACTAAATTATTTAAGTAACATCATTTTTCTTGTTGAAGAGAATTTACCAGCTTGAATTTTGTAAATATACATACCACTTGTTAAATTAGATGCATCAAAAGATACTTCATAATTACCAGCAGATTTTACATTATTTACTAATTCTGCAACTTCTTGTCCAAGAATGTTGAATACTTTCAATGTAACTAAACCAGATTCTGGAATAGAGAAATTGATAGTTGTAGATGGGTTAAATGGGTTTGGATAGTTTTGTCCTAACTCATAAACAGAAGGAATTCCGCTACCTTTTTGATCAACGCCATTAACAACTGCTTTTGTTTCCATTGTACCAAATACATCAATAGCATCACCAGACCAGAATGTTTTGAATAATGTTACGTGGTGATTTGAACCAACGCCACCTTCGTTATCATTTGCTCCAAGATTTGAAGCTAATCCCCAGTTTGCACCATATTTGTATTCAATATCAAATGGTGAATATGTTGGGAAATCAACACTTTTTGACCATTTATTGTCACCAGCAACTAAGTCACCATCAGTACCAGAATCGTTTAGGAAAATAACTAAACTTTCATCTGTATCTGGCCAACCGCCACCAGGCCATGCTAATGGAGGATTTCCACCAGCTAAGAACACGTTATCAATAGATGGGAAAGCAACACCGCTACCATTCATAGCACCAGTCATGTCAACTTCAAATCTTATAACTGAAGCTTGATTAACAACGTTATCTAAAGTAGCATTGTTATATCCACGTAATGGAATTACTGTATATAGATTGGCAATATCATCTGCTGAAACAGTTTGTTCATAGTTTCCAGAACCTGTTGGAGGATTAGTTTCCCAATTTGTTCCGTTAGCACTTGTGTAAGCATATTTGTAGAAAATTACATCACCATCAAATGAATCGTATTGAGCAGAACCTTCATAAATGTTAGGGTCTGTTGCAGAAGCTGATAACATAGTAACATCTGACCAACCATTGAAAGAACCTCTTGCAGATAATGTGTCATTTGCAGGGTTAAATCGTTGAGCAGCAATTTCTAATTCCATATTAACTTGGAAAGAAATAGCAATTTCTGTTGTTGCTACACTGCCATTATCATCATCAAAATAAGCACTAAAAGTAGCTGCAGCACTTGGAACTGTGTATGCTCTATCAGGAATAGATTCCCAACCATCACCATTTTTAACAAATTTAAAATTATGAGCATCACCAGGTGTTAGGTCAAGTGTAACTGAATATACTTTGTCGCCATCACCATCAGACATTGGAGTTGCATTAACATCCCAACCGTTCATGGTTCCAGCTAAAGTAACTGTACCAGTAGCAGCATCAAAGTTTCCTTTGTCAACTTGAACTGACATATCAACTTCAAAAGTAATAGCTACAGGATCAGGTGTGCCAAATACAAATTTTGTAATACCATATTGAACTTGAGAGAAAGTACCAACATAAGCTATCATACCATCAGGTGAAAAATCTAATCCTCTTGGTAAAAGATCAGCAGCGTCTGGTACTTTAGGTGTATAAGTAAAACTATCAACTAAAGTTTTATTTACGGTATCAAAAGCAAACCATTTTGTAGAAGTATAAGCGGTTTTTCTTGTATCACTTGACACCCATAAATAACCAGTTGCAGGATTAATACGAACTGATTCGATTGACATACCAACAAGGGCTGAGTCTGCTAACTCAAATGCATCAAATTCTGTAGCTCGGTTATAAATATACATTGCATTACCAGTAAATGGAGTCCAATAAATTGTATTTCCATCACCTGAAACTTCTAAACATCTACTAATTGCTGGAGGAGCATCAACTGCACTTCCAATATAGTTAAGATCTGTATCATACATTGCTATTTGTGTAGTACCGCCACCAACAACTGGTCCAACAAAAATAGTACCGTTATCAGAAATTCCAGGTCCAGTTGGAGATGAACCAATTTCTGTAATATCATGACGTGCTAAGCCTTCGCCAGTTTTGTAATCAATTTTAAATATTTTACCAGGTTGAACATAAATAATATTTCCTTCATGATCAGCAGCAAGACCTCTTGCACCAGAAGAAATAAGAGTATCAACAACAAAACCGCCACCAGTAGCAACAGTTACAACAGGCGAAAAATCAGCTTCTGTTCCGTCTGCGTTGAATACAAAAATACCGTGAGTCATAACAGTATCTGTTCCTCTGTCCCATGGAATTGTTTTGTAATAGCTAGTCCACCAAACTTTTCCATCTGGGTCAACTGCTATACCGTGAGTACTTCCAGTAAAGCTAGTATCTGGAAATGCACCCATATCGGTCCATTGTGCATTAGTAACAGAAGCAAATAGCGCTACTAACGCCAATACAACCATTAGTTTTTTAATCATAGTACCTCCTAAAGTTTATGATTAGTTATGATAATTAGTGAAATAACTAACACTAATTTTATAAAAAAAAGAATAAGAAACAACATAAATTTTTATACCTAAAGGAAAAATATTTTTCGTAAAGTTCACTAAAAAAGTCACTTAGATTAAATTTCATTAAGATATAGGTGTTTTATTATTAATTTATCGTATATTGCAAGCCCAATTTTTTGAAAGATAATGAGGTTATTGAATGAACTGGAAATGGAATATTGAAAACGAAGATTTTTTAAAGAAAACTGTTGAAAGATGTAAAGAAAAGAGAATACTTTTACCTACTTTTAGCCAACTTAAACACCCAAATAAAATTCCCCCAAATATACAGGATGAACTTAAAAATGTAGATATACAAGCTCTTCACCCATTAAATCTTTTTAGAATTAATTGGAGAAATAATCCTACTAATGGCGGAATTGGAGATATTAATTATCTTGAAATACCAAAAGAAATTACAGGAGTAAAAGCTAGAATTGTTGGTTTAGTTGGGAAACACTTTCCAACAGGTGCTCATAAAGTTGGCGCGACATACGGCTGTTTAGTTCCATATATGGTAACTGGAAGATTTAATCCAGATTACCACAAAGCAGTTTGGCCTTCAACAGGAAATTATTGTCGTGGTGGTGTTTTTAATTCAAATCTTTTAGGAGTTCATTCCGTTGCAATTCTTCCAGAAGAAATGAGTAAGGAACGTTTTAATTGGCTACGAGAAAGAACTGACGAAGTTTACGCAACACCAGGTTGTGAAAGTAATGTAAAAGAAATTTATGATAAATGTCACGAACTAGTAGCACAGAGTGATAAATATTTAATTTTCAATCAATTTGACCAATTTGGTAATTCAATTTGGCATTATGAAATAACTGGTTACACAATTGAAAAACTGTTTAATAAAATTAAAAATAGTACTCAAAGACTTAGTGGTTTTGTAAGTGCAACTGGTTCTGCTGGAACTATTGCAGCGGGCGATTATTTAAGGAATATTTCTAAAGATTTAAAAGTTGTTGCGTCCGAGGCGCTTCAATGTCCAACCTTATTAAATAATGGCTTCGGTGGTCACAGAATAGAAGGAATTGGCGATAAACATGTGCCATGGGTGCATA
>Ga0100378_1006708_pt1 | contig 10365 bp, 17 predicted proteins | sample CryGeymeta201502_FD_81535 | JGI IMG/M metagenome (GOLD analysis project Ga0100378, IMG submission 81535) | Groundwater microbial communities from Crystal Geyser aquifers in Utah, USA - Crystal Geyser metaG 2015-02 | ecosystem: Environmental > Aquatic > Deep subsurface > Groundwater | place: USA...
ATCTCCTTGGTGCCGTTCTTGTCTGGCAACACTTGAATAACCGTCTGGTTCAACAGCCGGTTACCGACAATCTGCGATATGAACGCCGGGAGGCGGTTGATCGTCAGGACGGGTTTGCGGTTGGCGATGCGCTTGGCTTCTGTGGACTTGTCCCACTGTTTGCCCGCGACGAACTGGAAATCGTCGACCATGGCCTGCGTGTTGAGCACGTCGGCACTCTGGTCGGCGTCATAGAGCTTCACAGCGTGCCTACAGAACTCTTGCTCGCTGTCGAAGTCATCAGGCAACGCCCACTTCTGCCCGGCGTCGTCAGGCTCGCGGCCTTCACGGTCGGCTGTTGAGCTGACGTCGTAAATTGCGGTCTCCATAGAGCCTTCTTGCTCGCGTATTTGTCTTGCCATGTGCTTTAAAGCCCCATCCACGAGTTGCGCCCGGCTTCCATATCGCCGCTTGAATAATCTTCGCCGGAACTGCGTACCACGAAGTCGTCGGGGCTGGCAATGTCCTGCGTTGGCCGTTTCTCTGACCACTCAGGCACGTATACCGTATCTGCGAAGGTGAGCGCAAGGGCATCTGCAAGGTCCGGCGACCGTAAGCCCTTCGAACGCATCTCCTGCTTCGACATGAGCAACAGGTTGTTATTCAACTCGGGTTTGATCTGTGTACTGATAAGGTCGCCGTGAAGCGCGTCATCGTCTGGTATCTGGACGCCGTCGTCACTCTCTAGCCAGCGCTTCAAACGCTCCCACATTTCAGCACGACGGTTCTTCGGCCCCGCCCGCTTCGGGTAAGCCAGCTTTGCCTGCGACGTTGAACCGAAGTTCACCGCGTGAACGATAGTCGCGTACCTGTCGAAATCCGCCTTCAAAAACCCGATAAGGTAGCGCCCGAGGCCGCCACTGTCGATAAACACCGCAGCTGGCCTGTGTTCGTCGATAAGCGCCTTGACCCATGCCAGAGCCTCGGGCTCGGTTATCTTGGTGCGCGACAGGATGCGTTCGCACTTATGGCCGCGCCGGAACGCGATGGCAAATCGGTCGGCACCATCGCCCGCAGGGTCAACGCCCATAATCAGCGGGCCTGTGCATTCGACTTTCCGCTTCCGTGCCCGGAGCACAGCCATGGAACTTATCAGGCCGCCGGACTCCGCCGACTGGAATGCTTCGTCTGCGTAGGCTGGGTACTCCTGCCGGAACGCCGCCAAGCTGCCAAGTTCGATTATCTTGTATCGACGCCAGCACATTTGCTCATTGTCAAGATTGTACACTTCCGCGTACTCGACTTCGGACAGGTCGCCATCCTCGGGCGTGCTGTCAAGCTCGAAGTTGGCGTCGCAGCGCCGACGGTACTCGGGTGTCCAGAACCACGGCACGAAAATAGCGATGTAGTCGCCGATCCTGCCGATGGCGTCCTGCCAGCGCCGCCAGAACTCGCCTTGCGGTCCGTTGGCCGTACTTGCGAGAATGACTTCCGTGCCGGGCAACAGCGCGACCGACTGGACCGAGGCTTTAAAGTGCTCCGCCGCTGCCTTCCAGAACGCGACTTCGGAGCCGTGAAACAGGTGGGTATTCCGTCCGCGTCCGGTCGCCTGCGATCCAGCCGTTGCCACTGCGTAGCTAGAACCCAGCTTCGGAAACGACAACTCCTTGACGTTCGACGTGCCGGTCTTCGGTGCCAGCGGGTTATTCCTGTGATAGCGATCAACCATCTGGAAAATCGCGTCAGCAGATGACTGTTCGTGCGACATGATGTAGGTCGACACGTTACGAAAAAGCGTAGTTTTCCAGTAATACCGCCCCTCCACGTAAGTGGATGCGCCCTGTTGACGGCCTTTCAAAATCATTGCCCGCACATAACCGAACTCGCGCCGCTGCTGCTCGATACGCTCGTGGATGTATACCTGCGCGGTGTTCAAAATAAACGGCACCACCTGTGCGCCCTTGTCGCGCACCTTCAGGCACTGCTCCGCATACAGCGGGAAGTCGGCTCGGTAAGCCGCGATACGCGCAGCGACGTCTTCGACGGGCTCAACGGTTACCTTTGGTGGATTCTTGCCAATGTCACGAATGCGCATAGAATTCCAATCCTACGACTGCTTCGTCCGGCATGCCGCTCAATACGGCCCTGACGTGACTGTGTGAGAACACTTTCCGGTAGTCGATGAACAGCGTCGCCGTCTCGAAGGTCCAGCCGTTGCCGAACGCACACCAGTCACCCTTTGGCGGGCCGAGTGTCGGAGGCCCAACTTTCAGCCCATACTCCGCCGCCACGTATTTCGCGAAGGCGGCGGCGGTGCGGGCGTGCACGTCGCGGTTCTTGCGGAGGTGCCGGAACTTGGTCAGCAGGGCTTTAAAGAATTTCAACATGCGGTTTCCCCTGTGGGTGCGGCGAAGGTACCGGGGAGCCCTTCGCCGCTACGCACAGCCGTGAAGGAGCAGAACACAGCGTGCGTCCAGTAACCCTAGATGCGCTCGTATTCCCCGTCAATCGTGTTTTCGTCCAGATCAGATATAACATCCTCGATTGTGCGAAGGTCCGTTATCTCGACGGATTTGTCAAGCAGTTTCGGATAAATCTTGGTGTAGAAATCGCTTTTGTTCTTTTCCGCCCATACGGCGAAGCTGTCCACGCCACCAAGCATCTCGAAAACGGCCAGTCCGGCGTTTTTCAAATACTTCCGGCCCACGGTCGCGAAGAACTCACCATTTGGCGCAATACCGGGCAGCTCCGCCGCTTGGCGCTGCAATTGCAGGGCGGCAGGGTTGATGAAGTTGGAGGCGGGCGGGGTGTCTGTCATGGTTTGAGAAACCACGCGCACGAGGGCGTGTCAAGCGGTATTTCACTTGTGACGCGCTATTGCCCGGATGCGCTGGTTTTGTGGTTGGGTAGGGGTGCTAATGCTTCGCCGCTTGGATACATTACAGAAGTTGAAAAATTGTATGTATTATCTACGGCGGCCTTACCACCCCAAACCCCAACACGCCCGAACCACCCCCCCCGCCCCCGGGGGGTCGCCGGGAGGCTGGGCCGCCCAGCTCGCCGCGTTACTCCGCGTACGGTGCTTTAAAGGCTGGGCCGCTGGGCCGCTGGGCTTGGTCAGTACGCGGAAGGTTGCGGCAATGTCTGGCGGGAAGGCATGGGCAGCTTTAAAGCTGGGCCGCTGGGCAGGCTGGGCAGGCTGGCAGCTTGGCAGCTTGGCAGGCTGGCAGCTTGGCAGGCTGGGCCGCTGGGCTGGCGTGGTTCTGGGCTGGCGTGGCCGGGCTGGCATGGTTCTGGGCTGGCAGCTTGGCAGCTGGGCCGCCGTGCCGCCGTGCCGCTTTGGGACGGGCTTGACACACTTCTGGAACAAACAGTGATCAAATCGCTTGGCGGGTTTTTTGATACCGACATAGCCCAGAACGCTACTTGCGCTCCACGGGCTTCCTAGGGCCAATAAACGCTATTGCACTTTTACATAGTGTATTAGCGGCTTGGTAATGTTTTTGTGTGGGGGCTGGGCCGCTGGGCCGGGCTGGCCGGGGGCGCTAATGCTCTTTGCACAAACTATATTACAGCCTCGTCGCGCTACGTGTTCTAGAATTACCTAAACTGTTATTATAAGTAAGAGATAAGAGTAATAACAGTTTGGGGTACTCTACAGAGGGATTTTGACCCCACTCATTTTTATCGAAAAACAGCAATTTAAGTCTTAATTACAAAGCGGCATAGCGGTTCCGCCTCCCCGACACGGAAAACTAAAATTGGCATTTAACTTGCCTTTAAACATTCGCGCTGTATAATGGCGACACAGTAAGGAGCCCAAGTTATGAAATTTCCAGCCCAAACCCTCGTTTCAATCGCCCTCGCCCTCGCCGCGTCCGGCTTTGTCATCTCGGTGCTAATGCACTCCGTGACTGAAGTCTTAGCGGTGTTCCCGGCCTAATCCACACCCATCACAAGGAACCAATCCAATGACCCATACTCCGAACACTGACAATGCACTGGCCAACCGCGAACGTTGGCTGGAAACCGTTGGCGAGCAAATGATCCCGCATATCCTCGCCGCCGCTGAACAAGTCACCGCGAGCCCTGTGGATTGCGGCCCGTGGCGCGTGTCATGCGGCTGGCCCAGCAAGGGCGGCCTGCCCGGCAGCAAGCGTCGCGTGCGTGGCCAGTGTTGGGACGCGGGCTGTAGCGGCGACGCTCACGCCGAGATTTATATCTCACCTGTTGAGAGTGACGCGCGCGAGGTTGCCGATATCTTGGCTCATGAGCTTATCCACGCCGTCCTAGGTACGGCCATTGGCCACAAGCGGCCATTTCCGCAAATCGCGGCGGCCATAGGGCTTGAGGGTAGGCCTACGTCAACGCACGCCGGGCCAGCGTTCTGGGATTGGGCGGGCGATATAATTGCGGCGGCTGGCGAGTATCCCCACGCGGCGCTGTCACCATCGGCACGCGGCAAGGTAGCTAAAACTTACTTGCTCAAGGCAGCGTGCCCAGTGTGTGACTACACGGTGCGCATCACGGCCAAACATGCGGCCAATGGCCTGCCGCTTTGCCCAGTCTGCAGCGACTATGATAATGAAGGGCGTCACACACCATTGGAGCTTGCCGAGTAATCGGCAGTATAAGGAGCGAATACGATGACACACGCACACACAATCAATTTGAACGTCCGCACGGGCGAGCTGGAATTGAGCGGCAACACTTGGCCAATCCGGCACGGGCTCCGCGCCAATGGGGGGCGTTGGCTCCCGGCGTCTAAGTCATGGGGCTTTAAAGATACGTCGGAGGCGCGGGAATTCCTTCGCGGGCTTGCCCAACTGCCTGACGAAAAGCAGGCCGAGAAGGCACCAGAGGCCACACCAGAGGCCACACCAGAGGCCACACCAGAGGCCACACCAGAAGGCACAACGGGCACCAGCGCCGTCGACAAGGACACGATTGCCCGCATGATAGCGGACGCCCTCGTGCCACACGCGGGCAGGGCGGGGGAGCATGCAGTGCGGATTAAGGGTCTGGACAAGGCGATTGAGCGTATAGATGCAGCTTTGAAGACACGCCGCGTTGAGACGATAGAGCTGCAGCCCGCCGATGGTGAGAAGCGCACCGTGGAAGGGCTGGCGCATGAAATGCTACCTACACTGATTAAGTCACTCGACGCGCGTTTGCATGTGTGGATCGCCGGACCGTCAGGCAGCGGTAAGACGCACGGCGCACAACAGGCAGCGGAGGCGCTGGGCTTGCGCTTCGAATTGCAGGGCGCAATGACAATGGCTCATGAGCTAACGGGCTTTGTCGACGCTGGCGGGCAGTACCACGAGACGCCATTCATTCGCGCCTTCCGCGACGGCGGGCTTATCCTCCTTGATGAACTTGACGCTGGCAGCAATGAGGCGTTGCTCGCGTTGAACGCCGCGCTTGCCAACGGCCTGATGTCACTGCCCAGCGGCGAGCAGGTGAAAGCGCATAGTGACTTTCGGTGTATCGGAGCGGCGAACACGTTCGGTGCAGGCGCAACACAAGAGTATGTAGGCCGTACACGGATAGACGCAGCGTTCTTGCAGCGCTTTGGAGCACGCATTACATGGGGCTATGATGAAGAGCTGGAAATGAGAATGAGCGGCAACGCGGCTTGGTGTGAACGCGTTCAACGCGCACGCCAACGCGCGCAGCGAGAAGGGCTAAAGGTGCTGATTACGCCGCGCGCGTCACAGGCAGGTGCCAAGTTGATTGCGGGGGGCATGACGCCGGATGAAGCGGCACGGCTGACTTTCCTCGCCGACCTGTCGCCAGCGCAATGCGAGCTTATTGGGGAAGTGAAATGATACGTGAACGCACAATACGTATTGAGGGACGCGGGGTAGAAGTAGCTACGGTAACCTTCGACGGTCTCGACGAATTGGCCGCGTGGTACCCAGCCAATGCGTCTTTAAAGACATCACCGGGCGTCATGCGCTGCCTGTTGCACGGCGACGCTACACTTGTTCCACGTGCTGACCGAATGCTGGACGCGGTGGAAACAATCGTTTTTGAGGCCGACAGTAAGGCCGTTACAGAACGCGCCGTGACGGGCTCGCTGGCAGACGTTCCCGCTTATCTGGCAGGAGTACCTATGGCCATGCGGCGACGCGTCAAGCGTGAGGCTCCAGCGCCGCTGGCAATCGTTGTTGACGTCACGACGTCAGGAGGGATTGGCAGCTCCGTCATAGAACGGCGCGGCGTGGCAACGTTGGCCTTGCTTCGCAAGCTGCAGGCCGCCGGTCACCCTGTTGAACTGTTCATTGGCATGGCCATGCAGCCCGTTGCCGGGCAGACCCGCACAACGGTAATGTCAGCTGTACGTATGGATACCCAGCCGCTTGACCTGTCGCGCACGTGCTGGGCCCTCACTGACCCAGCGTTCCAACGTGAGATAATGTTTGGTACAGCCTACGCACTGGCGCGGACGCCAGAAGAGAGGCAAGGGTACATTGCATGGCCGTGGGCCGGTAAGCGTTGGCATGGCGACGCAGCGGCACAACGTGAGGCGTACGGAGCCCTCTTGGGACTGGACCCGGCACGCGCTGTTGTCATCCCGTCTGTTCACTTGTCGCGCAATCCAGAATTCGAGAACGACGAAGCGGCGGTTAGTTGGGTCAATGCGGAGTACGCAAAGGCCGTCGAGTTAGCAAAAGAGGAGTATTGAAAATGTCACTACACGTAGTATTCGCCAGCATTAGGGCACGTGACCTTAAACCGGGAGCCATACTGGCAGGGCCGCCAACCGGTACAGTGCTGTATGTCGTTACACGCGTTAACATGCTGCCGTGCGGGAGGGTAAGGGCGTATTATGTCATGACCCCGACAAGTGATAAGGGCAGCGTCGACTACGCGCCGAATGACCTGCTATACACTGGCGCAGTACACAGGGAGGACGTCCTATGAGCGACGTCGCCTTGATCCTGCGCGCCAAGCGACGCACCGAGTTGACACGTGTAAACCACTACGCTTGCGCACTACTGGCAGGCGGTGTATGGGCGGGCACGGGCAGAGCGCGCACGCTGGCGGCCAAGCGGCCCCACGGTTTGCGTTCATTCGGTTTAACACAGTCAGACTACGTAAGGAGCTTTAAAGATGTCTATCAAGATTACACTGAATGCCCCGGGCGGGAATACAATGACGCGTACACGTCATTAAGAGGGTAAGCGTGCCCGAGCGGGATAGCTATTTCACACTAAACAAGGAGCTTTAAAGGTGCACATTGATACGAGCCACACTGGTGCGACCATAATCACGGATATGACACTGGATGACTATCCAGCGTCGACGTTTGTTCTGTGGACGGACGACCAAGGCCAGCTATTCGACGCACGGCGCATCACCCGACGCACAGGCGCACGGTTTGTGAAACGTGGCAGCAGGCAGTGGGCCGTTCTGCAGAAGCACGTTGACGCTGTGTTGTCGGAGCGTGTCGCGTTTGACCCGTATTGCGACGAATTGAGCTTTTGACCATGCCCGGACGGGAAGCGTTCATATTGGCCAAGCGGCGCGGCGTCGAAGGACCGCAACACGTTGCCTTGACGTGGCACATAGAGCCCGCTGGTGAGCGCCCCGGCTGGTTTGCGGCAAGCCTGAATATCGTACGCCAAGGACCAACACACATGCAGTACGTGGATGCGTGGGCCGATTTGAAACAACACGGACGCTTGACAGTGTCCGGCACGTGGTATGAAATGTGCGATGACAAGGCCAGTGGTAACATTCTGGCACGGAAATCTAAGGAGCAACCGAAATGACCGGTATTTATGTAGCCCTACTTGCAACAGCATTTGCCCTTGTCGGCGGGCTTATACACTACAGCCGCCCGTGCGAGCTGACCCCGCACGAGAAACTTATGCAGTGCAGGAAGCAATCGAGATGAAAATCACAACTGAACGCTTTAAAGACCTAGCTACAGCCGAAGCGGCGGCGTCCGCGCTATTCAGGGTATTCTTCGAGCAACGCAAACGCCCGCTGCCTCGCGTCCAAACAATAGGCTACCGCAACGGCGTCGCCCGACCGCGTATGGAGTGTATACGGGCAGAAAACAACGGCGAAGCGGTGGAGTGGGCCGTGCAGGTCGACGGCGTGGAGTTGACAGACGCCGCAATTCAAGTCCTTATGTCATCCGAGCAACCCAAAGGAGAACCAGAATGATCGCGCATTTCAAGCGTTCGTCGCGCGGTGTATTTGCACCACACACCGGACTACCCCGCCCCGAGACCGACGAAGAGGCCATGACGGCGTGCACCGTCGAAGCGGCAGACGGCGGGAAAATACAGCTGGCATGGCGAGACCGTTGGGACGCCGAGCACCTGATTATGCTAGACGAGCCGACTATGTGGCGTATCGCCGAGATTGTAGGAGCCCTGACGTGACCCAAGAAGAGATGATCCAAGAACGCGACGAAGCGGCGTTGCGGCTCGCCGAGCTTGTGTTCGCAACCCTACCCTACGAAGTCGAAGAGGCCGCCCGCTTCAACAGCCTCATGACATCTTTAAAGGACATATATCGTGGCCTTCTAAAGCACGGTTCGTCCGACGGTCGAAGCGTGCCCTACTCCGTGCGGCTTGTGCTGTATCGCGCCGACAGTATGGACCTTGAAGACGCAAGCCCATGGGTGCACGACCTTGTCGGCATGGACGCGGTGTGGGACATGGTCGAGAACATGAGCACGTTTGTTGCGCAAGAGATGCTCGGCGTAGCGGCGTGCCCGACCGAGCTGACCGCTGCAGAGCTAGCGTCGAAAACGAATTCGGTTCGTGTCAGTATGTCCCGCAAGAAGAACGGCGTAGCGGCACACCGCGTCAACTTTGCCGTGATGACCGGCGGAGCCCGCATGACGAAAGACGCACAGGGCAGGCCTGTTAGCTGGCAGATGCACCTTGACATAGGCAAGACCGAAGCGGCACGCGTGCTCGAACGGTTGGAGATTGAGAACGGCTCCCCGCTGGTGCGCACATGACACCCCACGAAACGTTGGGTGTATCACCAGACGCGGACGCTGTGACCGTGCGTGAGGCTTACGCGGCCAAGGTGAAAGCGGATCACCCGGATCACGGCGGAACCGGAGCCATGCTTAAGGCTTTAAAGCGCGCTCGCGACGAAATGCTTGGCGTTAGCCCAGCCCCCGCTGGTTGTCGCATATGCGGCGGTCGCGGCTGGGTAAAGTCAAAAGGCTTCAAGCCCGAGCGTTGCCCGCGCGGTTGTTGACAGCCCGCCGTGTTTAATGAAATAAGTGGCGCTTGCGCCGGGAGTTCGCGATGGAAGACCAATTCATACAAGACCTAGCGCGTTCCGGCATCACCGAGGAGCAAGCCGAGATGGCAGGGATTTACTTTGAAGCGAACGGCAAGGACGTATTCTCCGAATTCAAGAGTTCGCCAGTCACGGTGTTCCCTTACCTTGACCCGCGTACTCAGCGCGTTATGGAGTTCCGGCGAGACGGCAAGCTAGAAGAGTTCGCGCGCGTTCGATACCACACCAAGGCCATGCCGGGCCGCAAGATACGACGCTATGACCAACCGCGCTCGTCCGGCGTTATGCCATATTTCCCCCTAGCCGATGGTCTGGATTGGCAGACCGTGTTTGCTGACCCAACCTACCCCATCGTGTTTACGGAAGGCGAGAAGAAAGCCTTGGCACTGGCAGTCAACGGCGTGGCGGCAATCGGGCTTGGCGGTGTTTACAACTTCATGGATGACGGACGCTTCCTTGAGCTGCTTGAGGATATTCGCTGGTCGACGCGTTCGGCTATCATCCTGTTTGATAGTGACCGCGCCAAGAACCCGAATATACGTGTCGCCGAAGACCGTCTTGCATCTGAAATATCTTTAAAGCGCGGCGGCGAAGTGTTCCTAGTGAGCCTGCCCGACGATCTCGACGGATCGAAGCAAGGCGTTGATGACTTCATCGTAGCACACGGCATACAGGCGCTTCACGCCCTTGTCGAAGGCGCGGCAGTGCCCATGCGCAAGATTGATGCGGCGGTTCGGCGTATGAATACCGAGGCGGCTTGGATTGATGGCGAAGGGCTGGTGTACGATCTTAAAAACAGGGCCTTCTTACCTAAAGCTGATTTCGTAAGAGGAAGCCGGTTCGGAAACGAGAAAGTCACACAGGCGGCGGGCAACGGAAATAGCGTCAAGACATACAACGTCGCCGAAGAATGGCTGACCCATCCAGAGCACAGAATTTATTCTAGCGTCGTATTTGATCCGTCAACGGAAGAACAGAACGTAACGCTGCCGGGCGGCGCAATGGCGTTGAACATGTGGACAGGCTGGAACCCAAGCCATGGCGACACCAAGCCTTTTCACCGCCTGAACGACTACCTGTTCAAGAAGCTGCCGGACGACTGGC
>Ga0100378_1006715_pt1 | contig 10361 bp, 8 predicted proteins | sample CryGeymeta201502_FD_81535 | JGI IMG/M metagenome (GOLD analysis project Ga0100378, IMG submission 81535) | Groundwater microbial communities from Crystal Geyser aquifers in Utah, USA - Crystal Geyser metaG 2015-02 | ecosystem: Environmental > Aquatic > Deep subsurface > Groundwater | place: USA...
CAAAATGATAAATATTCACAAGGAGCTTGGACAGGTAAATTTAATTAATATATTATAATATTATTATAATTACTAATATATTTTAGTTCGCCCAATAGGTGCTACTAAGAATGATCATTTTGAATTAGGAAATAAAATTAACAATCTTTATTTTGCTGGGGAAGCAATATTACATGAAAATTCTGGAACAGTAACAGCTGCGTTTATGTCAGGACAACAGCAGGCTTCTGCCATTTTGAAAGATATGAATATTATTATAAAACCAAATAAATTTAGTAGTTTAGTTAATAAATTGGTAAATATTAGTAATAAGTGAAGAGAAAAATATATTACTAATAAATGGAAATATATATTTGATATGGATAAACATATTTATATTGACTAAAAAGATTAAATTTAAAATAAAGTTAAATAATTAAACTAAACTAATACTAAACTAATTTTTAATAATATAATTAAATTAAAGCTTATTTATATTAAATTAATTTACAAAAATTAAATAAACTATTATTTATTTTAATTAATTTTATTATGATAATTAATTTTATTGACTAATAGCTATGACTTAATAATCTAATGTTTATTATTGGTTTCATCTCTTGGGGCCCATTGCCAATGTCCATCATCTGGTAAAGTCTCATCCTTAAACTTAATAATAGCTTTTCCATTAACTACAGGGAATTTAACAATTTCTTTTGGTTTAGGTTTTTGGTCACACATATCATAGCAATTATCTCTTTGAGTAACAAAATTAAGCCCAAATTCGTTTTCACAGCAAGCATAGCAAAAATCTGAATCAGCTTTACAATCACTATTTTTATACCAATCTTCAGGGAAAGCATTGTTACAATATGTTTCTCTGTAGTCGTTATCATGTTTACCTTTTTGGCAGTTTCTCCAATTACCATTTCTGTTGGCTAATATAATTTCTTTTGACATTTTAGATCTTAATAAGGTAAGTTCTTGATTTAGTTGTTGTTGTCTTGCCTTAGCTTTGTTTTTCATCAATTGAATTTTTCTTCTTAGTTTGAATCTGCCTTCTTCGATTTTCTTTGCAGTTTGTAATTTAATTTCATTAGTATCATTTAATGAGCCTTTTTCCGATTCAATAAATTCATCATCTAATTCCTTTTCTTCAAAAGTTTTTTCAAGACAGGCTTGTTTTTTCTTTTCTAACTCGAGTTTTTTCTGAATTTTCTTTTCTTCAAGCTCTTCTTTTTCCTTTTCTTCATTTTGTACCATATCTTCTAACTCAATCTCTTTTGAAATTACTTTAAATCCTACTTCTTGTACATCTTTCTTCTTTTTGTCATATTGTCTTTGCTTTAAGTTTAATTGTTGTTTTTTTAAATCAAGAGCTTGGCTATCGGCGTTATCGGATATTTCAGCTTCTAAGTCATTATTCATTTTGTCTTCAAGTTGTTCTTCGTCAGCTTCTGTTATGAAGTCCTTTTGAATTCCAGTATGGCATTCATATTTGAATAGATGGAAATCTTTTTCCCATTGTTTAGCCCAAGCGTTTGTGTTTTTATCGCATTCAGAATCATAACTGCATATTTCTAATTTTTTGGCATTATCTCTTATTACATAGCAGCAAGGTCTGCTTTTAATAACAAATGTTGTTTTTTGTAAGTCAAAAGTATATGCTAAGTCTTCATATTGATCATCTTTAAATACTGAAATAGTGTGATTATTCATAACTATTCTAACAGGCTTTTTTATCTTTCCTTTGCTATCTACATCATATTCATTAGTAAAGGCATCATTTTCTTTAACAAAGCACTTAGAATATCTCTGAGGTCTATTAGAAAAAGCTCCAACTTGGATTATAGGTTTTGGAGAAACAGCTTTTTTATTTTTTACTAGAGTGAGGAGATTGTTAACGCTAGGACATGCTTGTTCATTACATTTTTTAGTTTTTATTGCGTTACCGGAGCAAGGTAAACCATCATCTTTAGGTGGAACACACATCCATTGTTGGAATGATACTCCTCCTCCACATTTTCTATTACATTTTGTCCAGTCGTTAAGCATTACCCAGTATCCATCTGATGGATTTTTAACTGCACCTTGGTGTCTGTCTTCTCCGAAAGGATTAGTAATAAGACCTCCTAAACCGCTATGTTTTTTCTTAAATACACCATTTTTTAAAGTAGCTACTGTTGTGGCTATATTTCCATTTTTTGTTCGTTGGTCCTTAATTTTTAATTTCGCAATTCTTTTTTGAAGGCCGAATTTTTCTTTTTCTGAGTTTGTGCAAAGAATCCATGTTTCAGCTGTTGCTACTCCAGCATGTCTGCCTGTGGGGATCCAAGCTAAAATTTCAAGGCATGAACCGAATCCGAATTCACCAGAATTTTTAACGCTTCCCTTTAAATAATCATCTTCTGGAACTGGATCCATATCTTCAATTCTAAGGGAATCTACCAACATATTAATCATATTTTCCTTTCTTTCTGAATAAAGAGCTAATGAATCATTATATAATACTAAGAAAAATGAGGCTTTGTTTGGAATATGTTTAGAACCAAATTGATCTTTTTCTAATAAATTAGTTTTTGGAACTCTTTGATGATAATAAGCATTATTTTGGAAAAGAGAAGGGGGCTTTTCGAAATGAGTATTATTTGGATAGTGGTAGTATCTAACCCATCCTTGCCAGTATACTTGTGATTCTGGTATAGATAAATCAAGTGGTCTTTTCTTTATTTTAGGCTTTCCAGATGTAAGATTAGGTAAACTTTTTTGACTAGTTTTTTGAGCTTTTAAATGTTTAAAAAACATATGATTATGTGTATGAGTACGAGTTGCTTCAATATATTCAATTATTGAAACCAAAAACGTTGTGATGGCAATAAAAAAATAAAACTTCATTTTTTAAAATTATTGTTTATAATAAATTACAACTATGATTAATTTATAAATGATTAAGTGATTATTTTATTATAAAATAAATATAAAATTATATTATCTTTAACTAAGTTTATGTAGAAATATTAGTAGACAAATACAATATAAATAAAAAAGAATAAATGAAATGATTATAATTATAGTTTATTGTTATTATAAAATATATTCTTAGTACATTATACTCAAGAAGAATATATATAATTCTAATTTTTTTATAATAATATTTCATTTATTATACTTTAAATACATATAAATAACATGAAACTCAAATAATTATAATAAGATTATATAAATAATATTTTATATATAATATATTAAGTTTTATAAATTTAATATAGTTAAAAAAGCCTTTTACTATATTAATAGAAGTCCTCTAAAATCTCTCAATCTATTCACTTCTGTAATTTAATTATTGAATGATTCGTCTAAAATACATAAGTTTTCCTTAGTTTCTTTACCATTGCTTTTGTTAGATATGTTTACATGAGACTCATTTATATCATTAACCATATGAGCTTGACCTACATAATCTGGTGTGTTATCATTATAATCAATTCCTCTACGTGTTCCTAATTCATCGAGCTCTTCAAGTTCGTTGTCCTCTAAATTATGAAGATTAAAGATTATTTTTTACCTCCTAAATCCATCCCAAAGGCATTTTCTTTAATTTCCATATTGTGGACTTTTCCAAATTCTTTTCTGTCACTTTTATCTCCTCCTCTATTACTATTCGGGTTCTTAGTATCAGTTTTTTGAGTATTGGTATTTGTATGAATGTCTTTATCATTATTAGTATTTCTACCTTTATTATTTTCAACAGGCTCTCTATTTGATTTAACATTATTTATATTGTCGACTCTGGCTGATGCTTTTTTTGAATTATAGTCAATTCTATCTCCATTATTAGCGTTTGCATTACCATTATTATCTTTAGACTTTACATCTACTACTATTATTGGTTTGCTTTCATGATTTCCATTAAGTTTCTTTCCGGTCTATAAAGTAAATAAGTTATATTGTTATTATTAAAAATAAAATTACATTATTAATAGTCAAAGCATCTGATTTGTTAGCCTTACTATCCCGACTCGAGTTAACTTCTTTATTCATACTATCTTCTTTATTGTTTAATTTTAGTCTTTCTCCAAAATCAATACTATTACTTTTGTTTTCATTTTGGTATTGTATTATATCTTTATCTTGATTTTTTAATCCTACTACAGACTCAGTTTTACCTTTTTTATTTGTAATTGCACCTTTCTTAGAACTATCATCTTCATCAATTACTAATACTATATCTTCTTCTATTTCTACTTCAGGATCATAGCATCTCCATATTAGTAGTTCAATAATTATTAATCCAATGTTTAATCCAAGTAATATACTTACAACTATTCCGTTTGTTTGCATAGCTTTGTAGTTTGTTATAAACATTTTAACTAAATAATCAGTTGTATCATCAACACAGTTATCAAGATACATTAAGTTTGACATGTCATAGTTGAATTCCATTACAGCATTTGCAAAAAAGCCTAGCGCAAGGACACTTAATATAGTTGCTGCTACTGTAAATAAAACAGATAAGTTAGCTTGCCAAGAGCTTGTTTCTTTGAAATTAATACATTTATACATGAGATTTATTAGAAACCATAATGCAACAAATATTAATTGTATAACTAGTAAAGCTGTAGTTCGAGAAACAGTATCAGGATATGTTTTAGACGATGTAGCAAGTTTGTCCAAATAGTCATTATAGAATGTAATATTACTTATTTTGCTTAAGAAATTAGCTTTACAAGTTACTTTCATACCAAAATAGGGTTTTGAATACATTCCTGATGAGTGTGTTAATTTATTTTTTGGAAATAAAGGAAGAGACGATAATTTATTGTAAATATTGAAAATTCCGTTCTCTCTAAGGACATTTTCGAATGAGTATGTGTCTAACATTTTATAACTAGAATCCTCTCTTTTACCAATAACTGGGACTGAACATGTCTCCTTCGTAAAGTGATAATCTAAAACATAGCCTAATCCACGATAAAAATTCTGATATTTAGGATTAACACAAGGAGTTTCATCTGAGACTTTTATTGCTATTGGGATAATTCCAGCAGTGTCTTGAGTAGAAAATAATATTTTCTTATCAGTCAGCGATATCGATTGATATATTTTTGTTATATTATTAACTGTTGCATTAATATCTGTTATAAGTATTTCATTAATTGGACAACTTTCAGTGAGCCCAACACATAATGTATTATTTAGAGTATCAATAAATCCACATCTTTTTGGTTTATCTGATAGACAAGTAGGCTTTTTAGTATTAATATCAAAATAATTCATTGAACCTCTTTTAACACATATTCTTTTATTATTCCATGTTTGATATTGTATTGAATCTATTCCGCTTATATCTCTACACTGTTTATTTCCATCCAATTGATTCTCTCTACAAGATCCTAGGGTTACCACTGATGAGTAGCAAAGACATCCGGGATTTGTCCCAGGCCATTCATTTGATATTAAAAATTCATAATCTTGTGGGCATGTATAACTAGTTGTAGAAATTATATCTGTTATGTAGTTAAGTTTCCAGTTATCGTTTAAATCCTTTATGAACTCGTGGGGTAAATTATTTGCTTCTGTTAGTACCATATCGTGTAGTATTAAAGCTACTATAGAGAATCCTAAAACCATGAAGTTTATTCCCACTGAAAATCCGCAACTGTTGCTTTTGCCCATTTTCAAATTATTTAATATTTATTATTAAGTTATAATATTAAATAATAATATGAATACTTTATATGTTACGGTTAAATTCAAATAATAAACTTTAACTATATATACACAAAATTTCAAAATTTGTAATGAGCAAACAAAATAAAAATGATTATATACTTTATATTTCTTTATATATCCTATCCCATCCCCATTTAATAACCAACCATTCGTTGTTTTTTTATTTACATTTTTTAATGAATGTAGATAATTTAAATAACATAAATCAAAAATATTTAACTAAATATTATACAAAATTGGTTATCATAGCTCATAGTAAATAAATTTATTTTCAGTATATTATATTATATTTACACTTAAATATACTTAAAAATAGTTCATCTTTAATAATTTTTATTAAATATAGTTTAATTAAACTCATATTATCTAACATATTATAGATATACATCATCTTCATCATTCATTAAATCATTAAATCATCATCAATTATTAAAGTAATTCCTTTAATTTTAACACTTACAACTTGAAGATTTATTATCGCCTAATACATTTTAAATATTGAATAAACTAGTTACCTGTTTCATTTTTCAGCGTCTTTGGTGTTCCATAATCGTAATTTATATTCCTTTTTGTTACCATTACATCAGCACTGGAAGATCTCTAAATTATGGTTTAAATACTCTTCTATCTAAGTGATCTTTATATTTTAAATGCTCGTCATATAAAAGCTTGGCAGCTTCTTTAAACATTAGCTTAGCGTTAAAGCCTGTTTTTGCAGAAGTTTCTGTAAAGAAGTCTAAATTATTATCTTTCTTAAGCTTTTCTCCCATTTCATATGTTATTTTACGACTAAGTTTAAATAATGATTAATTGGAATAAATTAAGTATAAAGAAAACAAAAATAAAAAATATAAGCCTTATATACACTACTTACCTTTCTTCTTTATCAACTTTATTTCCTATTAGAAATATTTTTATATCAGGACTAGCTATTGATCGTAATTCTTTTAGCCAATCTTCAATAGAATTAAAAGTTTTTTCACTATGGAATTTAGAAATGAACATTATGTTAAGTTAATAATTACTCATCTATTGAATATACTATAATAGCTAAACCAGAATTTCTATAAAAATTTGTAACTAACGATCTATATTGCTCTTGTCCACATGTATCCCAAATTTGTAGTTTAATAATAGCATTATTTAACTTTATATTCAAACAATAGAATTCAAAGCCTACTGTGACATTATAATTTGTCTCAAAATAATTTTTAGTAGCATTGATTGTTAAACAAGATTTACCAACACCTTAGTATATTATATATTATATAGACTATTTTTGTTATTACCTGCATTACCGATTACTATTATCTTAAAAGTATAATCGAATTGGTGAATATCATCATTCAGTATTTCATAGTCGGCTTTGCTATTTTCGCTTTCATTCATGACAATATATAATAATTATATACTAGTAAAATAATATTTATTTATTATTTACTTAATAATTAATTTAAAATTAGTATTCATTTGAATACTTTTTATAAAATGGGGTAAAGTATTATTATTATTAATAATATTATTAATAATATTCCTTTTAATTGATTATCAAGTTATTTAAGCGTATGTACGATAGGTTTTTGTTTTTAGTTAGTTTTAATTATATGAATGCTGAGTTTTAAGTGAATTTCATCAACTTTTTAATGAATGTTAGAGAACATTAATTATTTATATAATAATAATAATTATATCACAATAGAATTAATTAATTTGTATTAATTTTAAAATAACTAACTGATTAATAATATATTTTAATAATATATAATAACTCATATAATAAATAAAATGGAAAACAAAATTGAGTCTAAAAAGGAATCAAAAAAAGAATCTCAAAAAGAAACGCAAAAAGACTTACTAAATTTATCATCAAATACAAATAACAACGAAGAGGAAGAAGAAGAGGAAGAGTCCTCAAAATGCCCTAGTAAAAATCTTCAAGACGATATTGATTCTCTTTGCGGAAACAGCAAAACAAGCTTAATTATAAAATCAAGACATAACTACAAGAGCGAAAACGAATTGAATTACGGAACAATCCATTTTTTATATGATAAAGATGTTTTTCCTCCAAATGATTTATTAGTAAATCACAATCAAAATACTCAAGTTATAGAATGGACAAAAGACATTAAAAAATTCATATTATATTATAAAAGCTATAAAAAAGAACCAAAATGTATAGGAATACCAATGAAAAATGCAAATATTATCCGTTGTAGTGATTATAATAAAGCAAATTTAATATGGAAATTAATGGGAATAGAAAGCATGAAAGTATTTATTAAAGGATTAAGTAAACATCAAAAGTATAATCATTTTCCATCCTGTTGGCAGCTTGGCAGGAAGGATTATCTCTATAAAAACTTTAAAAGAATGCAAAAACTATATCCTACAGAATTTAAGTATTGTCCATCTACTTATATAATGCCTAATGATTTAGATGAGTTACAGTCTGTTATTAAGACATTTCCTAAAAAGAAGTTTATAGTGAAGCCGACAAGTAGTAGTCGAGGGAGAGGTATTCATCTTTTGAATAAGGCTGATCCTTTGCCTAAGAATAATTATTTAATTTCAGCATATTTAGATAAGCCTCATATAATCAACAAACGAAAATACGATCTAAGAATATATGTCCTAGTTAGATCTTACACACCATTAAAAATATATATGTTCAAAGACGGCCTAGTTCGCTTTGCTAGCGAAGAATACGATAAAAGTAAACAAAATGCATCAAATATATACGTTCACCTAACGAATTATTCTGTTAATAAAAAAAACAAAAAATATGAAAAAGGTTCATCAACAATCGATGAAGGTAGTGGAAGTAAATGGACTATATCAGCTTTAAAAAAACATTTCATTACTAATAATTTAGATTTTGAAAAATTATATACGAAAATGAAAGATATAATTGTAAAGACTATTCTCTCAACAGCAGATGAATCTACTTCAAAAGTTAAAATGTTTTCTAGATATAAAAATAATTTATTTGAGTTGTATGGCTTTGATATTATGATTGATGAAAAACTAAAGCCATGGCTTATTGAAGTGAATGTTAATCCATCTCTTGGGTGTGATTCTCAGTTAGATTTACAAGTTAAAACTAAAATGATGACAGATCTACTCAACATCGTCGGCTTAATTCCTTATTCTCACAAAAAAGAAGATTTAAATATATTCGGCGAACCAGTATCAATTTTCGAAACAAAGCTCCAAGACGATAATCTTAATAATATCAATAATTTTAATAGTCTCAATAATCTTATACTATCACCTAACAAATTAAGCAATAAAGAAATTGACGTCAAAGCTTCAAATAACACAATAGATATAAGAAGTTCGAACACAACAATTGACGTAAATAACTCAAACAAAGACTTAATCGCAAATTTAAAAAATATAAAAATAGACAGTAAGAAGTCTATTCCAAAAATAAAAATAGTAACTAAAAAGAAAACAACTGTAACCAATAAAACAATTTTAAATTTGAATGTGACAAATCAATTGAAAATGAGATCACAATCAATTAAAACGTCAAATACTAACAGTATAGGTATAAATGTTTTAAAAACGTATGATAAAAGTAAGCCGAATTTTTCTTTTGATAATCAGCTTTATACGGTTGAGAAGTATTCGTCATTGCTTAAGGAAACAGATGATGAATTTTTTAGAGCTGAACAAGGAAGCTTTGAATTAGTATTTCCTTTAATTAATAATATTGAATATTATTGTAAATTCTTAATGGAACCTGGAGAAGACAACGTAGTAATTTGGAAATGGATAATGTCTGGGAAGCCATTTTTATATGACAAAAATGATAAAAATGATAAAAACGATAAAAACGGAGTTAAATAAACAAAATACATAAGTGTTAAAGTATAATAATATTTAATAGTTATAGTTAGTCTTATATTTATTCTATATTATATAATATATAAGTTTAATTATTAAGTTAACTTTTAATTTGTTTTTAATTATATTTTAGTTATTATTCTTATTGAGTTATTTATCATAATCTATTAACATTTTACTTAATCAATTTACATAATCCATTAGGGATGTTCAAAGCCATACTTTGCTTTAAAACTTTCTCTAAACTCTGGGTTTTCTAATATTTGAGGGTCTAACCATTCAGGATGGAATGCAAAATCATCATCCATATAACCATGTCTAAAGAATAGTGTCTTATCTCCCCATTTACTTCTAGTTTGCTTTGTTCTTGTTATTAATTCTCCTATTTTAACTGGGTTAGAAAGTGGTCCATCTAAAGCAAGTACATCATATAAAACAAAGTCGACCGGGATTGATTCTAATTGGGGTAAGTAGTTTGAAGACCAATAGTCAGTGAATAATGCTTTGGCTTCTGGAGTTGGTCTGTAAATTATTTTATAAGGGAATTTTAAATTATTTGAGTAGTCGTGACCGTCTTGACCGTATGTGGCCATGTCTTTTAGCCCTACTTGAACTGTGTATTGAGTGACTGTACTAAATTTCTTCTCGATAAGCATCCCCGCAACTCCTTCTGCTTTAGCGATATGATTTGAAAATTCGTTTTTGAAGAAATTCCAACTGGCCTGTCCATTAACTGAATACATTGCAACCATATTTCCTGATGGAACTCCATCTCTTAAGAATTTTATTCCAAATCC
>Ga0100378_1006717_pt1 | contig 10359 bp, 15 predicted proteins | sample CryGeymeta201502_FD_81535 | JGI IMG/M metagenome (GOLD analysis project Ga0100378, IMG submission 81535) | Groundwater microbial communities from Crystal Geyser aquifers in Utah, USA - Crystal Geyser metaG 2015-02 | ecosystem: Environmental > Aquatic > Deep subsurface > Groundwater | place: USA...
AACATAGGTGGCATACTAAATAGAGGATTAAGCGAACTATATCTAGTTAATCCAAAAAACCCTGTTACTTTTTTAGCTAAATGGCTTTTAGCTGAGTGCAAAAATTATGAAATCGATAATAAAGTAAATATTATATTAAACATATTAACATGAAAATAATATAATATATATTAAATAATTTACCTCATTAAGTTAAGAGAAGACAAAATTAGAAAACAAGAATTAATTTTAACATATAATGAAAAGCTAAAAATAATGGAATCAGAAGTAAGAAATTTATAATAAATCAAATTACTAATATTATAATTATTTAATATAAAATCATAACAATTTACAATTTCAATTCTTAGAATCAGAAAAAAGAAGAAGAACTTAAAAGCGATAACGAGAAAAAAGAAGACTTTATCAATTACATAAAAAGTACTGCAGATATGGAAGATATACTAAATGATGTTTGTGATAATCTTCAAACGTTTGTTAGTATAATAAATAATTCAATTATTAAATATCAATTATTATAGACGCAACAGGAGTTTATATAGGATTCTTAGGTAAAAAACGCATATTAGTAGAATCAGTTGATCTTGATGAAAAGGCACATTTAACCGAAACTGATGTAATTAATACTATAAATTAATCAATTAATCAATCAATTAATCAATCAATTAATCAATTAATTAATTAATTATTCAATTATTCAATTACTATAGGTCTTAAGATATGTCAACTACTCCAAAGATCACGAAGAAGTATTAAAAAATATGTGTCTTGAACCAGAAACAGGAATTACTTGGGATCTATTTATGGCTAAGCCTGAAGGAGAAGATGGAGACAATCCAAACCCAGATGCTAACATGGATATGGACGGAGAAGTAAATGAATCGCAACAAATAGCCAAAGAAGTTAAACTAAAAACAATTATAATTCCTGAAGTTGTAAGAGAAAAGCGATTAAAGTTCTTTAAAGAACCAAGACTTGGATGTTACTATGCTATTGATATTTCTTATAAATCTTCATTATCAAAAGAAGTAAATATTATATAAATATATACATATACATATACATAATACTAATACTTTTATTAAACAATTTAGTCACTCGATTCTGCAATTGAATGCCTTAAAGATTATGAAACAAGAGTACAAGAAAAAATGGAATTAGATAAGCAAAAAGAGATCGAACGGGAGGAGGCCCGTCGGGAGGCTGAGCTAAACATGGAAAATATGGATGTCGGAGAAGGAATGGATGCAGAACATCACGAAATGACTATAGAAGAAGAAAAAATTGAAATCAAAGAATTTGATAAAATTGAAAAGAAATATGCTTTATGTTTAGATACATTAGGACAAGATAGAATATTTGATGAAAATGAACAAGCTTTTATTACAAATATAGCAAAGACTATTAAAGCATCATGGGAAAACTTAGAAGAGAAATTGTTATTAAAAGACAGAGATTTAAGAATTGAAATGAATGAAATAGAGGCTAAATTTAAAGAAGCTGTAAGTATTAACATATAATTTTACTATTTAATTTAGTAATATTATCTTACTTATGTGAAAATAAATTAAAACTTTTACTAACTTTAACCAGAATCAAGATGATAAATTTGAAGATGACGAAGATAAATACATCAAAGATTACTTAATCGATTTAAGCAATGCTAATCCACCTATAAGAGAAATATTTAGCGATGAACAAAAAAAGACTGAATCAGATTATGCCCGAGCTAAATTCTTACTAAAATCAATAAAAGAAGAAGAAAGTTTAATGAAATTATTTGAGTGTTATGCTAACCTACAGGTAAAGATATTAAAAACATAACATTATAAAACTATATGATTAAATTAAATAAAATAACTATATCAATAATCTTAGTTTGTAATGTTTGAAAAAGCCTTCCAATTAATTTTATACATAGCAGGATTTCTTAATACTGATATAAACGAAGCTTTCACAAATAAAATTGACTGGAGAAGAGCTAAAAAACATTGGAACCTAGAAATTATAGATAGATTAGAAGCCTATAATCCTTTTGGTCCAAAATCAAAACCTGATTCTGAATATTTTATGGTAAATCGACTACTTGATCAAATTAATAATTTCCAAAAAGAAGGTTTGGCTGAATACTCCGTCGTAATATCAAGATTATTTGAAGTTATTACCTTGTGTAAGTTTTTAATATTAATATAATTTACTTATATTATAGTATTAAGTGTAAGAAAGGACGATATCAACAACAGAAAACAAGCAATACAAGAAAAAATAAAATTAAGAGAAGAGAGAATTAAACTAAAAGAAGATTTAGAAGAAAAGAAAGAAACTGAAATGAAAGAAAAGTTAGAAGTAATATTATTTTAATGTAATCATATTAGAAAATGGAACAAGAAATTGCTGATGAGGAATTAACCGAAGAAGAAATTGAAGAGAGGAAAAATAAGGCAATGACAGAATTTTTAGAAGAGTTTAATGCCAATAATGAAGAAGTTGATGTAATTGTTATTAAGATAAATACTAATTATACTACTCTAATTTAAAATTTAATTTAATTAGATTCCAGAAGAAGTATTTTTCGATATTGATGATGACTATTTTGTAGAACAAGTACAAGAGATACCTCAATAGATAGACATTAGACATTGGTATGACACATATATAAAATTTAAAAATAAAAGTTTGATAAAATTTAAATATTTAAATATAGAAAATTAATACATATAATAAATGATAAATTATTAATAATTAGTCAATACTTTAGTTTTATGTATATAATTATATAATTATATTATAAATTACAAGATAATATGTATGTAATTAATTTAAGAATCTTGCATGGATGGTTTGATCTTAATTGAATTAATCATACTATTAAACTATCAAATTAATTCATTTGTTGTAGCATTAAATCACTTAATTATAGCTCTAACCACTCATCATCGGAATTATCCATTGTACCTTCATTATTTCTTTCCCATAAATTTGAACTTGAATCTTTGGTTCTACTTTTTGTGTAGTTTGAACTATTCTTTATTATTTTTTGATTTCCGTAAACTAATGATTTGCTACTTGTTGGTTTGCTATATTTAGTGCCTATTGAAGAAATTTAATAAGTTAATTTAATGAAATAAAGATAAATAAAGATCAATAAAGTATATAAAATATTTAATAAATATTACTTAGTATTGAAGCCTGACTACCTTTCTTTTTAACATTATTTATAATGTTCTGAGAATTAGAATTGTTACCAACTCCAAATCCTTTATTTGTATATACAACAATAGGTATTTTACTTTCGGAGTTTTGTTTTTTCTCCTCCTTTGCTTTGTTTATTTTTACATCTTCATTTGTTGTCTTAATAGTATTAGTTTTTTTAATTGTTCTGTCTAGTGATTGAATTGTATTTATAAAAGGATTCGTAATATTTTCATTGAATGTGTCTTCACTTTGATTTTCGAATTCCTTTTTCAAATCACTTTTAGTAAGACTTTTTAAATATTTAGCATTATTATTCGTATTGTTATTTGTATATTTTTCACTTCTATCCGGAGTAATATTTATATTACTCTTTGTTTTCGCATTTGTTGTAGCAGTAGCTGTATCCTTATTACTTTCTTTCGTTTTAATTGGAGACTGTTTCTTACCATCAACCTGGTTATAAACTTGATTTTTTGCAGGTGACCTCAATCTAGATGTTGAGTTTGTTGAAATTTCACCTAGGCCCCTTTGTGGTGAAGAATACTTATTTTTGTTCAATCTATTAGGAGAAAACTTTCTTCTAGGACTATTATGAGGAAGTTTTACATTTTTTTGCATTTCTTCTTCTTGCTGTAAATAATTTAAATGCCCGACATATTCATCTTTTATTGATTTTAAAATAAGGTTTTTAGTACGTGAGTCAATATTTAATTCTTTATTATCAACCTTCCCTAATTGTATTGCTGATAAAATTTTATCAACTCGTTCATTAATAGGTAAATTCTTTTGTTTTTTGAGAAATTCTTGAAATATTAATAATCCCTTTAAATTTTTGTTAGGAGCTGTAGAAAGTACATTCATATCTAAATCACTTTGCTTAGTTATTACGTTTTTATATTTTCTGAATTCTATTTCTGTTTGAACGTCATCAAATATTTCTATTTGTCTAATGAATTATTTAGTATTGAATAATAACATAATTGTAATTTATAGTTATATATTATAAGTATTATAAGTATTATTACTCTTCTGGTTCAATCACATGATTATTATTTGTAGTCTCATATCGAAAGTTAGTTACTACAGGCTCATCATCATAATTATTAATACTTTCAGTTACTAAGTAATATAATAAATATAAAAAATAAAATAACAATATTCTTACAGTCACTTGCATTAATTATATTACTACACAAATCCATTATGACTTCATTAGACAATATGGGATTCTTCATATATTCCTCGGGATTAAAATTGATCAAATGGTAAAAGTAACTCCTTAATTCATCTGCCTTCTCATCAGCTTTCATCATATTTCTTGAGTCATTACTTAATGCTATGTATATTTTATTAATAGAATTATCATATAAGTTATTAAGATAAGATCTTTCATTCATAATAGACTTATCGGAAAATAGTTTTGACTTGATCATTTCTCTTTTAACTGAAATTGAATTTAAGTCTTCTTTTAAATCATTCTTATTAGAAAGGACAAAAAAACTTTTTTTGTATGTTTTATAACTGTTTTGATTTTTAGGATCAAGTAAGCTTCGTATTTGAAAAGAGCCTTCATCGTTGTTATTAGAGTATTTTAGTAGTGTTGGATTTTTAACGCCTTCTGTTTTTTCTAAAGATAATTGAATAAATTGAATATTTTTTTTGTTAAAATGTTAAAGTATTAAAGTATAAAGTCAATGAGATCGATATTGTAATAAACATTATGATAATGAAAGTATTTTATTTACCTTTGAGTGGCTGAAGAGTATTTTGAGAGTAGTGAGAAAGCTCTTTAATTAATTCACATAATTCATTTACGTTATTTTCGTTAAACAAATCTTTACTATGGAGAATGTCCTTTGTTTTAGAGTCCTATTTAATTTTATGTAAGTTAATATGAGAAAAAGTAAATAGTTATTTACTTCGGCTGTTTCAAACTCCTTACTTTCTAATGAATGGGTGTTCAATTTATGATAATTAGATAAATTATTACTAATTTGTTTATTTTCTAAATCTTTAGGATTTAAATCGAAATCAGAATGATCTTCAAATTATATTAGTAAATATGTTATTTATTATATAATTGATATTATTAAATCTTTGTACCTTTTCTTAGAAAAGATTTTGTCATATTTTTACGTGATTTTGCTTTTTTACCTGCTTCCTTAAACAAATTAATACTCATATTATTTTATTTTAAATTATTTAATTAAATCAACATATAAATTAAATAATAAAGCCAATTATTAATTGTAGGTTAATTTTTATTTATATAAAGTTAATAAATAAGTAAATATCTATAAAATAAAAAAAATGTTTTAAAACATATTTAATATAATTTAGTAAATAACTACAATTATAACTAAAAAACACTTCTAAATTATCTATAAAATTGCTTGCTAAACAATATATATATATAATAACTATATAACTAATCATACATGTTTATTTCAATAATATAAATAATATATAAAAACTACACACATATAATTATTAATACCATCATTATTAAAATTAATTTATTATTTTTATTATAAACATGAATGACAATAAAAGTGAAGAAAAAGTAAAAAACACCGAACCATTTATTAATCGTGAGTTTGAAGAAACCTCTGATGGAAGATATGATAAATTTGGTTTCTATAGACTCCCTGATAAAAGTTACTGGGACCCTGACGGTATTTACTTCAATAAAGATGGAGTTGATAAACACGGAGGGTTTTATGATGATAATTGCGAATATCATCCTGGAAAGGGGTGGTTACCAGAGCTAATGTGTTATGAAGATGAAGCAGATCAAATAAAAAGTGATGATTTAGCTGACGATTATATGCCTGGAGTTGATGACATAGAGGACGACTATAATGAACACGATGACTTATACGATAATTTAGACGATGATTTTTTCGACGGAAATAACCATAATAATCACAATAATAAACATCATCATAATCAGAATAGAGGAAATACATTTAACAACAAGCAACAATACAATAATAACTATAGCAATAACTATAATAACAATAGTAACCAATCAGACGATTATGAAACATATAAACAAAATAGAAACAATAATCAGAACAACAGTAATCAATTCAATAACAATAATCAATCTTACCAGCCAAAACATCAAGATAAAAACTTTTATGACTATCAAAAAGAACAAAATCCTAATAATTTCCTAGTAAACTCTAACCCTAACTCAAGTAACCAGAATCAAGAACATATGAGTCACCCTAATCAACCCCACTCCCATAATACTCATTCTAATCAACCAAAAGATAAAAATAAAGAATTAGAAGAATTTGAAAAGGAATACCCTAATTTGAACATAAAAACAAACATTCCAACAAATCCATCAATAAATGTATTTAATAAAATACCTGAAAAGTTAATTAATAAAGCTGAGCAAGAATTTAAAGAACATGAAAAACAAGAAACTAAGGAAGAGGTAAAACAAGTTAAAACAAAAGAAACCAAAATAGAAGTTGACTCTCTATTTGATTAAAGTGAATAAAACTAAATAATAACTAAAATAGTAAATAGTATAACTTTCTATTTTATTAGTTTAAAAGTTTTATATAATTTATATAGAGTTTATTATTCTTATAGTTAAAGTTATAGCAATAGTTATAAAAGAAATATTTCATATTTATAGAGTTCCATTTTATAGTTTGAATTGTCCGTTATATAACACCATACAATAAATAATATTTATTTTTTATTTGGCTTCTTTATTATTTTAGGTACATTAATATATTTGACTATATTATCAGATAAGTAGTCTAAGTTTCTCAAGACTTCTCCAAAGTGTATTTGGCCTAAATCAATAGTCGCTACTTTTGTATTTTGATGTCCTTTATGCCTTCTCAAGCAATTTTCTTCTTTCGACAACATAAGCTTTATTTTATCTTCATTCATAACATTCTGCTCACTTCTGTCTATCTCTGCCAAAATGTCATTTTGAACGTTTTGAAAGTTTTCCGTTTGAATAAGTCTTCTTTTAATATATAACTTACTGATGATTATTATCTTCGAAAAACGCATTATTGAGATTGTTAAGTATATTTTCTGAAAACATGATAACTGAATCATTTCCATCATTATGTCCTCCTAGTGAAGCTCCTAAAAAAGTTTAGTTAATTAATATTGGTAATTTGTAATACCTGTTGTGTGAGACTGTTTCGATCTATTAGCATCTTGGTTTGTATTAATGACTAAATAGTTATATATTGTTAGTTTAAAATAAATTACAATTGAACATTTCTGCCTCTTGGATATTTGAAAAGTTTGTTACAAAATAGTTTTCATTATTCATTTTTTAATTTAATAGAAAATAATAGTAGTAAAGATAAATTTAATTATTTTGCTAATTTACATTACTTAATAATTACTAAACTGTTAAAATTAATTATTATTTTTAACTATTATTTAGATTAATATAAGTTATTAAAACTTTCTTAAATACTTAATACTCTTAATTATTGAATGCCATAATAACATTATAATGCCTTTTTATTAATAAATACTATATTTCTAAATACTTAACTATAATTATTTATGTTCATATATATTTATATGTTCTTCTATAATAATGTTTATATTAAAATTTTAAACAGTTAAAAATAGAATAATATAATACAATACTAATAAACTTTTCATCACTATACTAATTACTAAATACTTGATACAAGATAATAACTTGAACTTTATTAACTAAAACTTTATTATTATAATTTACTTTTACAATTAATCTACAAAAACTAAGTTATTAACTAAATTCATTAGTTCCTCTTCATCTTCACTTTTTATTGTTGTTAGTTAAATTTTTAGTTAAGCAATACTTAGATAAAAACAGTTTATATTTGTTAAAAAAGTTGTGTTCGACAAATAAATTCCAGTTTATAAATTCAAGAAATGCTGCTTCTAAGTTATTTAATTCTTGCATTGTTATTCCCCCTATTTTCGCATAGTATGTATTAGAGTAGTAGTCGTCTTCGTTATATTTTATTGAAACAAGAATACTTGCTAAGACTAATCTATAAGATAAGTAAATGTTGAAAATATTAAATATTTTGTAACTTAATTAAGTTATATAAAGTTAAGTTATTTAAGTAAGTTTAAGTTATTTTTTGAATTATAATTACCTATGAATACAATTATTTGTCATACTTATATTAGATAATTCACAAATTCGATCAATGTATATTAGCATTATAATAACTGTAGACTCTTCTACTTCAGTATATTGTAACAATCGTTCTATATATTTGTCTAAAGTTATCGGAGGTATTTTATTAGAATGAAAAATGATGTTATCAGCTAATAAATTAAAATTATTGATTATATGAATTTCAAATACATTTTTTATTTTCTTTTAAGTTATCATCTATAATTTCTAATAAGATTTTTGAAATACTTTGAATAATAGCATCATCAATTTTCATTTTCTTTTCATCCATTTATAAATGTTTGATTTATCATTATATTAATAATTTTGGAATAAAATTAATTCGATTATAAAATTAATTATATGATTATTTAGTATATTATACTTAAATTATTGATTAAAATTGATTTACATATAATGTTGTAGGTTCGTATAGTATATTTATAATAAATGTGTGTAGCAAGCTAATTAGTCTTTATATCATACATTATATAATATAGTAAGTTATTAATATATTTCTTTATTTATTTAGACACAGACGGAAGCAAGCCCAACCGCCCGTGCCGCCCCGTGGGCTTGTGACCAACGGGACGAATTATCATATTTTAATTTAGTTATATAAGATCTTTTAAAATTAATTTATGGTTTTAATTATATAATTAATATTAGGTTAGTAATAAGTATAATTAATTACTAGTTAAAAATAGAAAATAATGATGTATGTATTATATTAGTATTATAGTTTATGTTCGTTGTTTATTGTTTATTTAAATACTGATTATAAATAAGAGTTAAAAAACAATTATTTAATTCTTAGTATTGTTTGAGTTCAAAACTAATCTCTTTTCAGAAACTTCATCAAATTGATTAAATTCATGTGCTAGTTTTTTCTCAAGATTAAAGTTATTATTTTGAACGTCTTCGGTTTTAATAAACCAGTCTTTAGTAATAACGATTTCTTTTCTCTTAATTTTTGAAGATTCAATTGGACCTAGTTCGATAATAATATTATTCATGCTATTAGTTTTAGATTCATTTTCCTTAGCAAATCCATTAAATATCTTTTCTAAAGAAGTTTGCGAAATTGAGTATTCGTTAACATGACATTCAGATTTCTAATAAATTTAATAATAAGTAAATATGTATATAAGATATTAGATATATTATTTACAAGTTCTTCTAGTATTCCAAATATTTTTCCAATAGAAAATAACGGATTCTTTTTGATCTCGAGTACATAATTATTTTCTAAATACTCAGTTATTCTAATTTCTCCAAAAGATTGATTAAACATTCTTAAAAATTTGATTAAGTTTTCAGTATAGAAAGTCCAATTTAAAAATTTCTTATAAGTAACTCCATTCTTAGTAATGACCTATTTTAGATTTAATATTATTTTTGAATTAATATTAGTGTATTTATTATTTTTACTTCGTTATATATTTCTGATCCTAAATTATCTCTTTCTGTCAAATATGGAATCAAAAACGGTTTATTCATGCTAATTAAAACCTGATTTAATTGCTCAAAGTTAATCTTATCATCAACATTAACTGCTAACGTTTGGATTAGCATATTAAGATCAACTTCAGGAAGGCTTCCAATTCTTAAGGGAATCTCATAACCGCTTCCATATCTTTCCTTGATACTTTGAGATGTACCAATACATTTAAATTGACCATTAACCATTATTCCAATTCTTTTACATAGAGATTCTGCTTCTTCCATTGAATGTGTAGTGAGAATAACAGAGCTTTGTTTTCTGTTGATTGAGATTTTATTAATAACACTCCACATGAACTTTCTTGATTCAGGATCTAAACCAGCTGATGGCTCATCCAATAAAATAATAGGAGGATTTCCAATCATAGCTATTGCAACTGATAGTTTTCTTTTATTTCCACCACTATAAAATTAATTATTAATATATTATAACTATATTATTCTTAATATTACCTTAATCTTCCTGATATCTTATCTTTATATTGTTTTAAATT
>Ga0100378_1006720_pt1 | contig 10355 bp, 10 predicted proteins | sample CryGeymeta201502_FD_81535 | JGI IMG/M metagenome (GOLD analysis project Ga0100378, IMG submission 81535) | Groundwater microbial communities from Crystal Geyser aquifers in Utah, USA - Crystal Geyser metaG 2015-02 | ecosystem: Environmental > Aquatic > Deep subsurface > Groundwater | place: USA...
AAAAGTAAAAGATCAAGTCGAAGTCACTATATCATTCCCAAATGAAAGTAAGGTTGGTATTGCTAAAATTGACTTAAAAAAGCAAACAGTTAAAGCAAATGTAAGAAGAGATTACTTTAATGAAGTATTTAAAAAGCAAGTACTTACGCCTAATGTATTTATACTCTTTATCGATTCAGTCTCTCGACCACATTTCATAAGAAAGCTTCCTAAAACATGGAAATGGATAGAACAATATTATAAATCAAGTGACTCAACTCCGTATGAAGCTTTCCAATTTATGAAATATCATGGTACCGGTACTTGGACAAATATAAATATGATCCCTGGTATGTTTGGAATAGATTTATATTCTGGTGATGACGCAACTTATTTTAATAAATTTTATAAAAATGCAGGATATATGACTGGCTCAGTTATTAGTATGTGTTCTAGAGAATTAATAAACTTAGACAATAGTATGTCTAATTTTGATTGGGGTACTTATGATCATGAGTTTTCAGCTTTTTTCTGTGATCCAAACTTTACTCCATTTGGTAATCCTTTTCCTATTCTAAATGGTCCTTATGCTATTAGAAAAAAGTGTTTATATGGAAAATCAAATGCAGAATGGACTTTTGATTACGCAAGGCAGTTTTTAAATGCTTATAAAGATTATCCTAAATTATTTAGAGTAGACATAACTGACTCTCATGAAGGAACTGGTGAAGTAATTAAATATGATGATGAAGTTATTTATGACTTCTTAGTAGATTTTGAGCAGAAAGGACATATGAAAAATAATATAATGATTATAGTAACAGATCATAATTATAATATGCCAGGTCCTTATAGTATATTTGATCTTGAAGATTGGAAACAGGAACTTACATTACCGCATCTTAATTTTATACTTAGTAAAGATATGAAAGATTTTAAAAAGATTAAAGAGAATTTATCGTATAATGAGAATATATTTACAAATCCTTATGACTTACATGCTACAATATTAAATATATTAAACCCCAAAGAGATAAAAACAACATATGGAGAAAGTCTTTTTTATAATAAATTAAGTTTAAATCCTTCTAAAAGATCATGTGAACAAATGAAAATTAAGAAAGATTGGTGTAGATGTTCTGAAGAATACTCAAAATAAATATTAGATTAATTAATTAATACTTTATTATAAAAATTGAAAGTTATAATATTTAGTGTAGTTAATATAAAATTAAGTAAAAGAGTATAAATAGTTAATGAAAGATATTTAATATTAATATTTCTATTAGGCCAAAATACTAATTACTATTATATTTAATAATTAACTGCTAATGATTATTTATATAAATTATACTAATAACCCGTTTTTACATTTTCTTTTCTATATAAGATATTTTATTAATTATATTCTCCTTTTACTTCTTCGATTGATCTTGGCAAATTAAAAGAATCATTTCTATCTCTTTTATTAGGACTTCTAGTAGATGTATTCGAATAAAATGTTATATATTCCTTCTTCTTATTTTCCGAGTTTTGCTTTTTTTCTGGATTAAAGATATTTCTATTCTTAACTTTACTATTAACATTGTTATTAAATATAAAATCCTGGTTCAGTAATTTATTTTGATTATCAATAAACTCGCCAAAGTAATCATCAGTAGTTTCTCCAGACTCTTCATCTTGTTTTTCAATAACTATTTTGTTACACTGATCTTTCAGACTAAAATAAATATATTATTATACAGTATTTTTTTATTATCATTATGTTCATTTGTTTCTAGTTCGTATACTTTTTTCCTTTGTATATTATATTTCATCATTTTGCTTTTAAGCTTTTTCTCATGGAATGCCAATGAGTTTTCAATATCTAAGATACCTTTGATCATCTCAATCTCTAATAATAAATTAAATAATTACGTATAACTATTATAACGTAGTTATTATGGATATTATTTATAACTAAAACTTACTCGGGAATGTTCTTCTCGCACCAAATATTTTACATCTTTCAATATCTTCTTGAGTGGGGTTCGATAATATCTTAAAATAGTCTATCCATCTTGGAACAGGTAGTATTGTAATATCTCCTTTGTATTCTTGTGTAAAAACTGATAAATATTTTGATACGGTATTAGAAAGTAATCCTAAAGATTGAATTTGCATAAATCTATGTCTTATTTCAGAAAAAACAAGATTTTTGAATATTCTCCAAAATGAAAATCTTGACTTAGAAACCTTTTCTTCTGAGATAAAAGGAATAATATGAGGGTTTGTTTGAGAAACTATAAATGTATTAACATTAAATAATTCTGATATTCGCTTCATTGGTATATCATTCTCGATTGATCCGTCAATAAATTTAGATCCTAAATTAATTATTAGTTATAATGAAAATTATAATATGTTCTTACTTCCTTTATTATATGGTACTATATGCCCGTATTCATTTTTACATAATAATTCAACTGGATCAAAAATTCCAGGAATACAACTACTTGCTATACACGCAGACCATATTAATACATTTGGGGCTGTTATATAATTTAACAGACGATTATTTTCATGTTCTTTATACCCTGTGACTGCAATATTTAATATCCATCCAGTTTTATCATAAGCCTCTTGAAATGTATAATCATCCACATTTTCTCTAATAAAATCTTTGAGTACTTCAACATCCATTAAAACACCTCTTGTAAGAAATCTTATAATTTTTCGTATTATTCCAAAGTTTCTGTCTTTAAATTTAAATGGTCCTAGGGATAGTTTATTTTCTAGCATTAACTTTATATATGATTGAGTTGTTAAGTAAAATTGTTACGTTGTTAAACTCCTCTCCATGTCGTGTACAAATTACAGCAGCAATTACACTGCCTGCTGAAGTCCCACATATTATTTTTGGGAGAAGATTATTATCGTACAAAGCCTTTATAACTCCGGCGTGATAGAGTGCCATAAAGCCACCACCTATATTAATTAAGTGTTATGTTATACCACTCATTACTAATGCTGTTCTACCATACGAATGTTTAGTTTCTGAAAAGAATTCTATTTTCTTTTCTAAGGGTAATATCTTTTCACTAAAATTAGCTATAAAATCAAGAGATTTCAATGTTTCTTTTTTGAAATTTTCTATTGAAGTTTTTGTTCCAAAATTAGTATAATAGTAAAGTTTGTTATTATTTGTTGAGAATAAGTTTTTAACCAAACTTGTTCTTAGGAAATGTACTATACCTTTAATATCTTTAATTTCTCTTTTTTTCTGTAAGAGATTGATTATTCTGTCTACTTCTTTCCAATCATAATGCTTGCTTTCTAATATGTTCTTCCAAACATTTTTGCCTATTTATGTTATTTAGTGAGTGTTAGGAAAAGTGTATTCATTATGTGTAGTTAATCAATATAGTTATATTAATATATTTTGCTTGTATTAATTACCTTCAAGTACATCTAATTCTTTTGAAATAATAGACCATTCATCATAAGTATCAACTTCTTCAAGACGATTTCTTAAGATAATTATCCTTTCCTAAAGATAAATAAATATGTAAATAAGTTAATTAATTTTAATTAATTTAAATATATTTTAATGATTTAATCACTATAATACGTTTTTTAATTTGGTTACGTTACCTTTGTTGTTAGCCAATTGTCAAATTTTTGCTTAATTAGATATATAAACGAGGTTATTTGATGCTATTATAAATGATAAATGTTTTGTTAATATAATTTATATTAATATCAATATGATTAATTTAATTAACTATATTACTATTCTAAAAAAAAATCCTGACTCTTGACTTTCAGTTGAATTCGACATTAATTTTTTATATATTTTAACATAAATATAATAAATATTTATTTACTGTACATTAACACTAAATAAATTAAAGACAAAAGTAAAAAATAAAAAAATATTTTAATAATAAAATACTAATAATATTATATAAAATATAATTTATATATATTATATTATTAAAATTATTTACTTATACTTAATATAAACATCTTTGCCAAATACAAATCTCATTCTGCTTTACTTACTTGAAATAGCTTATCTTTTAGACCAAACTTAAGTTTTTTCTTGTGTTTATGAGCTGCATGTCCTCCTAAAGCTTGACTATTTTGGAATTTTATTCCACATTTATAGCAATATGAATTTTTTTGTTTAATTTTTTTATTTGATTTAGATTGTGATTGGTCAGGGATTCTTATAATCTCTATATTTCTAACTCTTTTTGCAATTGTCTTTAAGTTTTGTTTGAGGAGGTCTTTTTGTTCTAGAAGATTATAGCTCATTTTATTACTATCATGGTTTAATATACCGTTATAGTCTGTGGCAAGTTCATGAAAAATCCTAGTTGGTTTCTTTCCGAAGTCATATTGTCTCTGTTTGTCCTGGCTTGTAAGATACATATGGAAATTGTAATAATTATCCTTCTGAAATATCGTATCATCGTCATCTCCACTTTCAATACACTCATTTAAAAAACAATCATTTAGTTCATCTTGATTTTCGAGAAGAGCATTTTTTCTTGTTTGTATAGAGCTTGTTATTTTTTTCTTTTGCTTTATAGTCTTAGTCTCAAGTATCACTTTTATATTATTTTTGTTTTTCTTAATAAACTTCTTCTTTCTGTTTTTATCTCCTATATGAAAACATTCATTTGGTTTCTTTTCTTGGATATCAGAATTATTCATATTAAAACTGGATAAATCACCTGATTTAGTTGTTGATCGCATTCCAATCTTTTTATTAGAAAGAGAAAAGTCTATTGATTTATTAGACTCTCTAGAATTATTATTAAAAGGGTTTTTCTGAAAGAGAGATATACCGTTACCGATTTTGAAAGGATTATTGTTTGATTGTGGTTCTTCGAATAGGGTAATTTTGTTAAAAGGATTATTTGCTAGATTAGGATCATGTTTAATATGAAAGGATTTGTTGAGACTTAGGTCGCCTTTTAAAGAAAACATATTAGAGAAATGATTATTATTAAACAGACCGCTCTTAATATTATTAGTACTTGAATTAAATATCTCTTCAGGATTAGCCAAATAATAGCTCAAATTATTCGTATTTGGTATAATATTAAAAGTAATTTTCGTTATTGAATTTATATTTACTATATTATCTTCCTTTTTATTATTACAAGAAAACTTAGTAATTGAACAAGGACTTATATGAAGATATTTATCAAACTGCTTATTGCTAAATTGGCTTACATTTTGAGTATGGTTAAAGTTATTAATGTTAGGAAAGTTCATATTACTAGCTGAAGGTTTGGGCATGCCATTACTTCTGTCGTGATTAGAAAAATTAATTGTAGAAAATTTGTTTCCGCTCGTATTGTTTAAGTTATCTTTATTTATTATAATTTGTTTTTCGGATTTTTCAGGTTCTATAGTTGAATTATCAAACTTATTATAATTTCCATTACTATTATAATTATCAAACTTAGTTATTGGTTTAAAAAATTTATCTCCTGAATGAGTTACCTCAAAAACTTCTTTTTCTGGAAAATTTAACTCAGGAATACTGCATTTTATGTAAGGTTTCTCGTGTTCGGTTGAATTCTTTGCAAACTTTACCGAGTGAAGACTCAGTGATTTATCTTTACTCTTATAATTAAATCTATGACCATATATTATTCCTTTACCATTGTTGTCTTGCGCTATAATTCCAGTCTTTTCATTTTTCTGTGTTTTTAGGCTAAATTCATTTTCTCTATTACAATTGTCAAAAATAAATGTAAACAAGCTATTTTCGCTGCTCATTTGAGGTTCTTAATTATAAAAACGCTAGGAAGTAAAATAAAGCTATCATACAAGTAACTAATTAATCAATAAACTTAATACTAAATTATAATTAAAATAATATAACAATAACAATAACACTTTAACATTGTTATAATTTAAAGTTAAATTTTATTATTAAAATTATTAATTTATATCTGAATTATATATTTTTGATATAAAGATGGTAAAAGCAAGAAAAAACATTCCAGGACATAATGTATATATTTTAATTGAAGTAGATTCATCAATTTTTAATTGTAGGAAGATGTAAACCCGAATGTCATGCCACAGGTAAAGATAGAGCATCACCAGAACCTAAAATTTATAAAATGAGACTTTTTGCTGCTGATTCAGTAATTGCCAAATCCAAATTTTGGTACTATCTAAGGAAATTAAACAAAGTTAAAAGATCTCACGGAGAAATCTTAGCTTGCACTGAGGTATAATAAATTAATAACTCTAAATTAGCTCTTCCCAAAAAACCCTTCTAAAGTAAAAACTTTCGGAATTGTAAGCACTTACAAGTCAAAATTCGGACATCATACCTCATACAAAGAATTCAGAGCAACTAACGAAAACTTAGCTGTCAGCCAATTATGTATAATATATTATCTTATTAATAGATTCTGAATTATGCGGAAGAAACCACGCTCAAAGAGAATCCACTACCATCGTTAGAATTAATGAACTTAATAGAAAACTTCTTGAAACTGAAACTAAATCAGATGATGCCTATCAATATATTCAACCAAATATTAAATATCCCTTGTTACACAAAAGACTTAGATATGCCTCAAGAAGATTTAAAAATGTATTCTCAGCCAAAAGACCAAACTTGTTTATTTAAACTTTTACTTAGTTGATTAAAATTAAAATAATTATGTTGAAGAAAGAAATTTATCTAATAATTTTATTATAAAGTGTTTTATTATAATATAGTTAATATAATAATTATAGTATAATTATAATAGTATAATAGTGTTATAATAGTAGTAATAGTATATTAATTCATTTGTTAATAAGATATAAGTGATTTAAAAAAACAAATGATTTGCTTATCGTTATATCAATTAAAACGACTTTAAAGAAGAAAAGTAAGAAAAAGTAATCAAAATAATTTTGTATATATAAATATAAAAAATATTCTATATAATTCCTATAATTTCTATAATTCTTTCTAATTAAAATCTTATTTCTTATTCTATAATACGAAATTATGTTCAGATTTGGAGGTGTCAATCGTTATCAAATCGAAATTTTCTCTTTTTGATACTATTTTTTCAACTCCACCATTTTCTCCTTTTCTCATATCACTTTTATCACTGACAACACCTCCATTTCCATTTCCTACTATTCCTTCAAATCCTTCCTTACCTTCTTTGCTAACAATATCAATTTCATCTGATTTTTCAAGCTCTTCTTCATACTTTAGCTCAATAGATAATCCAAAATGATCAGATAATTGTGTATAAGGCCTATCATCAATTAAAAATTGTTCTACTGTCGGTGACTCCTTAACAATTCTTAGTTTTTTATTTTCATTTATATTATTATAATCAGCAGTGTCAATATATACTTCAAATATATAATCTAAAGATTGAAAGCAACCAACATCTTCTTTATGTGTTAATACATTTTCATACGTACCATAAGTAGTAGGGTTATTGCTAAAGAAGTTCTTAAAATAAATATTTAATATTATACTTTAAAGACATCATGAACTACTCCTATTTCATTTAAATTACTTATGAGATAGCTATATTCGTCAGTTACTTCAAATGGAACTTTCTTAATAAAAATTATATATTTACTGTAAGTTTTTTCGAATAGTTATATGCGTCTACATTGAAATCTCCAACTAATAAAATTCTATCATTGTATGTTAGGTTTTGTTTCATTATTACAGATTTTATAAATTTGCATACTTCGGTTATTTGATCGTTTCGAGTGTTTACAGATAACATCTAAAATAAAATGTTAGTAAATATAGATTATAAAATTTATATTGCATATTAATATTGAATATTAAGGTTATTGTGTTATGTTATGATCATAATTATAAATTAATTACCCAGTCTTTTTCTGAAGTATCGAAATAAGTAGCTTGTAGATGTGTAGTGAATATCGCTAAATAAGAATCCTTAATTTTAATTTTTGTGTAAATACACCCCTTCTTCGAGGCAGCATCAGCAAGCATAGAATATTTAAAGGGTAGAAACTTACTCTCTAAAATAGGAAATCTAAAAACAATTATACTAGTATTATTACCTCGATAAAATCATTATTCCTCCATCTACAACTGCTTTTTCGAAAAAACTAGGTGGTTCACAATAAGAATGATAAAAAAATCCTGCTTGTGATGCTAATTTAACAAATAAATGCTTTCGATTATTACAAAAGTCAAATACTTCTTGTAGGCAAATGACGTCATAATCATTAATGACTTGTATAAAATCCATTAATCTTTCATTTTTCCAGTCATTATCATTGTTTTTAACGCCAGGAGGACGTAGAAATATATTGTATGTAAGCACTTTTATATTATTTCTTTTTACAAGCTTTTCATTTAATATATGCTCTTTGTTTATATCCATAAGAGGGTGAAAATACATATCTACCGTCAAATAGCTATCATCCATATTTTTTGTTATATATTTAATAAATATATAAGTTATTTAGTTATTAAATTAAAAATTCGAATTGTTTGTTAATTGTTTTGTTATAATTTATTGACCGTAATAAAGAATATTGTATTAAATAATATATTTTATTTGTATATAAATTATATTTGAAAGTTATTTATAAAGATAAGGATTATTATTAACAATTAACATCTAATTGAAATAATTACTTTAAAAAAATAAAATAGTTAATATGAATTAAATAATGTTTAGAATTGTTATGATTATTTTGTTACTATTAAGTAAATAAAGATCAATATTAGAAAATTCAAAACAAAATAATAATCACTATCTAATTAGAAATTAGAATAAATTTGTGCTTTTTGAGTTTCAGAACTTGTAATAAAGTTTTTTTCAATATAATTCATTATAGTTTTCGGTTCACTAAATGAAGAATCTATATTAAAAATGTTTTCAATTAGCATTTGTAATAATTTCCATCCACTGTATGCACTCTGATCACTTTGTGTAGATGCTAATATACTTGTTTTTGGACTATTTTTTTGTTTTTTAAAATCTTCAATCATTTGTCCAGAATAGCAGCTGTCAACGACCATGAAAATTTCTGACTTACAATTTTGTAAAATTGGTAATATGTCTTTGCTGCATGTTTTCCCCTCCCATGTACTGAGATAATAACCATCTATTTTCTTATTACCATGTCCACCTAAATATATAAAAATTATATCTCCTTCTTGTGAATTATATACTAAATTTTGTAATGATGCTTTTATCATATCAGGAGTGCATTGTCTTTCTAACAACATAAAAATATTTTCACTTGGAACACCTATTTCTTTAAACTTATTTATCAATATAATATCATTTCTAACATTAGGATCGGCTGGCCCTGCTAAACAAGCTAATAAAACTTTAATTGAACTTGCTACTCTAGGACCAAATACAGGAGTTATAATAAGTTTAGGATTTTTCCATTCAGAATCTAAATTGTTACTAAAAGTAGGTTTCCAGACTTCTTGGTCTCCTTTATTCCAAACCATTCCTTTTATGTTATTATAATAAGTATTCGATCTATAAGTATAACTTTTTTCATAGCCTATATCGATCCCTTGCCAACCATTATTATACGTTACTCTATACCAAATATTTGATTTGCAGTTATTTAAAACCTCAACTGAATAATTTTTTCCATCCATTTTAGTTTAATTTAGTTTATTATTATTAATTTTGTTAATGAAGTTACTATAAAATTAACTTATGAATCTTATTATATAAATTAATAAAATAAAAATTTTAAGAAAATCGTATCATTATAATTAATTATAATTTTATATTAACTGCAAAAGTTATTTATACTAATTCTTTAAATATTTTAATTAAATTTAACTAATAGATTTAAACGATAGTGAATAATAAAACTATTATTAATACTTTTTTATGTTTACTTTTCAATGTTTACTTATTCTTATTATAACTAAATTATTTTGATTAATATTTTCAAAATCAACAAATTTATAGTCATATCTAATTAGAAATTAGAATAAATTTGTGCTTTTTGAGTTTTAGAACTTGTCGAAAAGTTTTTTTCAATATAATTCATTATAGTTTTAGGATCAGTAAAAGTATCAATAGTAAAAACATTTTCAATTAGCATTTGTAATAATCTCCATCCAGTGTAACCATCATTATAGCTTTGAGTTGATGCAATAATACTTGATTTTGGATTATTTTTAAATGTTTTAAAGTCGTCAATCATTTGTCCTGAAAAGGAACTGTCGACAATCATGAAAATTTCTGACTTGCATTTTTGTAAAATTGATAGTAGTTCTTTACTGCTAGTTTCGCCCTCCCATGTATTGAGATAATAACCATCCGAATTCTTATTACCACATCCACCTAAATATATAAAAATTATATCTCCTTCTTGTGAATTAT
>Ga0100378_1006728_pt1 | contig 10350 bp, 8 predicted proteins | sample CryGeymeta201502_FD_81535 | JGI IMG/M metagenome (GOLD analysis project Ga0100378, IMG submission 81535) | Groundwater microbial communities from Crystal Geyser aquifers in Utah, USA - Crystal Geyser metaG 2015-02 | ecosystem: Environmental > Aquatic > Deep subsurface > Groundwater | place: USA...
AAAGACTTTTATAAATCATGTATTTAATCGAACAATAAGAAATCATGATTAGGGTGCCAGAGAATCTCTGTAGCCTTTATCTGCTTGCTTATCATATATCGTCCATATCTTTTAGTATATTTACAAATGCTCGACATGATGAGTAATGCTGACGATAGTTTTACCTTTCATGCTTTTCCATAATGTTTTCTGTATAATTGCTTCATTCTACTGATCTAATGCTGAAGTTGCTTCATCTAACAGTAGAACGTTTGGTCTTCTGAGCATGGCTCTGGCGATTGCGATTCTCTGCTTCTGGCCACCCGAAACATGAGAGCCTCTGGGTCCAACAATTTTTCCTAGCCCAGTTGTTTTCAAACTATCAATGCTTTTAGAAAGACTTCCTTAAGCCATTGGTCTTGAAGAGCCATCCTTGGCTAAACTGAGCTCAAGGGAAGTATCTTAATTATCTGTAGGATAATAGTTTGCATTTTTAGCGGCTTCCATGATTTATTGTGATGATATGTCGGCAAGATTGTATCGGATGTTCCATTCAATGCTTTAGTTAAAAAGAGGTGGCTCCTGATTCACAACTCCGAAAGATGATCGAAGGTGATGAAGGTCATAATCCTTAATATCGTTTCCTTCAATCAAAAGTTGACCTTTTTGGGGAAAATACAAGCCTAAAATGAGCTTAAAGATGGTTGATTTTCCTCCACCAGATGGTCCCACTAAAGCTATCTTCTCACCCTTCCTTATTTGCATATTGAAGTTTTATAGACTTGGACTTTATCTGCCTTCGTATTTGAAGCTGACGTTAACAAATTAAATATTTCCTTTTATTGGGGTTTTTAATGATTTCGATCCGACCTTTCTTAACTGCTCGTGTTAATCCACTAAGTCTAAAAATTAAAAGAGGTTGACCAAATTTTTCTTGAGAGTGGCAAGATCCTGCATCAAGTTAGTTTTGTTCCCAGCTGACATACAGGCAAATATAATCAAAAATATTGATGAAATGGACCCATCTATACTGAGATTAAAATGAGTAATGTAGACTGCTGCCAGATAGAAGATAAGTGCAAAGGCTACATACTGCAAGCAATATGCCAAGCCAAACATGAACCCTGATAGGAGACTTTTTTTTACCAAGACAGTAAATATTTCATTGAGAGCTACCTCGTATCTCATCAATACGGCCTCAATATTTCCAAAAGAAAGAATAGTCCTGATGTTGAGGATTGATTCGTTGATCATTTGTGCAGAATCTTCAAAAACTTTTCCTTTGAACTCAGCAAAACCTTGAATGAATCCTAGCTGGATAGCTTGAGCAATAATAATTAGAGGAATCAGTGCGAGGGCCGTTAAGCCTGTCCTCCACTAAAAAATGATAGCTCCAACCACACAACATATAATATTGTTGATGATCATGATGAGATTTGGTAGGAACAGTTAGGTAAAGTTATAAAGAGCTTTACAACTTGAGGTCAAGCGTGAAAGAATTTTTTCCTGACTGTTTTGTGACATTTCAAACCAGCTCATGGGCATTCTAATAATTTTATCAAAAGCTTATGTTCTAATTTTTCTGACTGCTTTTTCACCAACAATTGCAAAAATCATGTGGCAGGTGGCGTTATTAAATGCTCCATAAAAGGATACTCCCAGCGTTATGTAAACATATTTATAGGCTTAGTTTTGATAGAAAGCAGGATTGGTGGGATACTTTAAAAGAGAAACGATGATTCTAGAGACAAGAACGCCTATGGCTGGGAACATCACACCTTCAGTCAGAGTAAAGAGACACCCTATAGCAAACAGACATTTATTTTTTGTGAGATATGGGAGGAGCCTTGAGTATTAAGCATCAACAACTATCTCTTCTTTATTTTTATTTTATTATTCTGGTAATATATGTAGTTCATCTGCTTTATGAATTTATGTCTTTGTTATTTCTGTTATCGGAAAGTAGTTCGTATTTGCTAGCTCACTTGTATCTATTTTATCGACTTTCAGTAATTTATTGTTGACCACTATCTTTTCAACACATCCCCTGCTCAGATAAAAAACCTTCTCACAATTTCTGAGGGTCCTGTTTCGATGAGTGATGCTTATTGTCATGAATTACTTTCCAATTGATTTTATAGTATCCATAATTTCACGCTAATTTTTCCGATCCAAGGCCGAGGTTGCTTCATCCAAAAGCAAAACTTGAGGTTTTTTTATCAAAGCTCTAGCAATAGCGATTCTTTGTTTCTGTCCGCCTGAGAGCTGGGTTCCAGCATAGTTATCCAGGCCATGAGGCAGTTATTTAACAAAATGATAAGCATTGGCTCTTATAAGACTTTCGATCATTTCTTCTTAAGAGGCATCTGGATTGCTTAGTTTAAGATTTTAACGAATAGAAATTGCGAAAAGCACAGGTTACTGCCTGACAACCGCAATCTGAGTTCTCAACCAGACCAAATTAAGATCTTTCAAATCAACACCATCCAGTAAGATAGATCCCTCGTCAGGATCGTAAAAACGCATGAGTAGCTGGAATATTGTTGATTTTCCACATCCTGAAACTCCGACTAAAGCAGAATGCTTCACATCGATTTTCATGTTTAAGTTATGAAGAACTGCTGTAGTTTTATATTTAGGATAAGCAAAGCCCACATTAATAAATTCAAATACACCATGAAATTAATATGGAGTTGTAGCATTTGCTTTGGATTTGATCTTAGGTTATCTGTCAATGATGTTGTATATTTTGGCAGCAGCAGCCTTTCCCTCAGCTATTTTTTGTAAGGAAGGTGTCAACTGACTCAAGCTCAGGGCTGGCAAGAGAAGTGCATAGATGATTTTCAAAATTACTCCTGCAGTGTAAGGCCTTGTGCTGATGGAGGAAGGACACTTATTATTTCCAAAGACACATTCTGACCCATACCAGTAGCTTATAGTGATTCCCAGATATAGAGCCAAAATTGCGAAAAAAGCCGCCAACGTATACTTCATTCCTGAAGCCCAATATTTTTGCTCTACTTGTTTCAGTATCTCTTTGTTTCTTGAAGATTCGAATTATTAAGCATTGAGCTACTTAACCAAAGCAATAGATGATAGCGTTTCCTGAGCTTTGTTGTCAGATTCGATGTATATCTCATCTTGCTACTTGAAAACTTATCTTTTGTATGCTATGTTAACCGCCCAACAGATAATCAGGATGGGCAGATATGCCAAAATGATCAAAGCTAAGATCCAGCCGAGATACAAGCCGATGCCGATTCCGGTCAGGACCATCGAAATCAGCATGATCAGAGTAGATAATTTTTATCCGATCGCAAGTTGAAACGACAGAGTATCAGCCGAGAAAACCGTTGCAATTTTTCCCTGCTCCTGACAATCGAACCACCCCACCTCCTGCTCCATCAAACTTCGATAATATTCTATCCTGCATTTGACTCCTTGACGCTATCCAGCAACAGTCCAGGTGGTGAACATAGTAGTTCCAACAGCAAGGGCAGCAATCCCTAGGTATATATAGTTGAGCATGTTTCTTTTGGCTTCCTCCAATAACCTTGATGGATCGCCAAACTAATCAAGCATTTATCCGGTCAAATAGGCAAATACAGGGACTGCTGCTCCCATCAAGGCAGAAGTAATTGCTCCGATGATTATCAACATGATATCAGTTGCAGTTGCGAATCGAAATAGTTGACAAAAATTGACCGGAGTTAGCTATAGTTCTTTGTATTCTTGTTCATTATTGTGCTGGAGCTAAGCATTTGATTTATCTATTCCTTCATTCATCCTAAAATAAGAAATGTTTATTAAAGAAAGATTTTATAAAAAGAAAGATCCGTTTTAATATTATTGAAGAAAAGTAGTTGTCAAGGATGAATTCTGAGCAACTATCAGTTTCTTTAATTCTTAATTTAAAATGTGGCAGTTCCTGAAGTGACTGCTTCAAATAATATCTCCCTTCTTTGAACAACAGTTGTTCATATAAATCAACATGGCAATTTTAAGTTCGATCGATACTTACTGTTTATGCTCTCTATTGCAGCCTGCTATTCTATATTTTTTATCTTACATATCTTATGAAACCACTTCCAACCCATCTAAAAGTGCCCTTTCTCATCTCTTTGTATTATCTTAACAGTCTAAACTGATTAATGATCTCCTGCTTGCTATAACTGACCCAACAATCTCTCAACAGCTTGAACTCCTTTTCCTTCATGGACCAACGATATCACAGCTATCCTTTCGATAAGATTGCTTGAGGTTTCCTAGATCGCTCGGCTTAGTTTAGGAATCACAGGAAGTGATCCATAGTCATAACCTTGATCAGTTAATCTCTTTTTCAACAGCATAAAATGACTCCCTTCCTCAAGTGCTACTTTTTGCATATCTTACTCGAATTATTCTTGCACAGGAAGGACCTCTTGGCGAAATCTCAACAATGTATCTGCATAGGACATGAAAGCATTGTATTCAATATGAGTCAAAGCATGCAAAATTCTAATACTGTTTGGAATGTTTTCCTTCTTGACAAATGCAATGATCTCTTTTGCTGTGACTTCCTGCAGATATGGAGGAGGACGAAGAGGCGGCAAGGCCAATAGTTAAACAATAGGGTGAGCTACATAACTCCTGAATGCCGCTATTCTTTCCTCTACCTTAGGATGCTGATAAATTGTCAGCAGAGAAGATCTAAAATGATTTAGGCCGCTTCTTAACCACATGTGTTATTATAACCTCAATTATATAACTCGATAGTATAGATAAACAATATCACGAAAAATAATCATAATTTTATAGATCTGTATCGTTTGATTCTGATCACAAAAAAATATTTCTCCACTTATCTGAATTTGTTTATGTTCTTGTTTTATTCAAAGTATTTCTTTATTGAAAACATATTCGATTCATTCTATGCTACTCATTCTATGCTACTAAAGCAGCCCCAATATTGAATACCACTTCAAATAGATAATAGGAGGTTTGTTGTTAAGACAATGTTGCGACTAGAGACTTAATATAAATTCAATACAAAATTATATAGGAAATGCTTTCTTTTGGATGAGTGTTTACTTTAACTGACAAACAGAATAGTATCGACTGCCATAGGACTGCTATTAATAAAATACTATTCATAAATTGTTGCTTGATTTATATCATTTCATTTCACATCATCTGACATTATTAATTGTGATAGTATGTTTAGATATATTGGCTCACCTTTGGGGTTCTTCTTCAGCACACTTACCCTCTCACAGGCTCAACTTAGAGCTCAGCTTATCAAGGCCAATACTATTAGCTATAACTCACACCTGACACTTCACAAAGGCATCAATTACGAAGGTCTCACCAACATAGCATTCGAAGCCCAACCACATTCAACCTAAGCAGAACATCTCAGAATAGACTTTCAAGGCAAGGAGGTTAAATAGCTATTGGTTAACAATGAAATCCTCAAGGACCCAGCTTCATTGTATAGAGAAGGTTAGATATGCATTCCTTCAAGATATTTGAAGTGGGGAGAGAAAAATAACATTACTATTCAATACAAAAATCAATATGATCAAGATGGTAACGGGTGTGTTAGTTTTATCGATACAGACCAAAAGCAGTATCTCTATACTCAATTCGAACCATACTATGCCAACCGGGTTTTTCCTCTTTTTGATCAGCCTAACCTCAAAGCTCCCCTTGCGCTCACTATTGCCTGCCCCTCAGAATGGTAAGCCGTTCTTTCCAACTAGTTCCCAAACAATGATCAAAACTCAAAGCCCGCAGGTATCCCTCAGCAGTATTAGAAACTATATCAGTCATTGAGGACCACTTATGGAAAGAGCATTCCTGAAGGTTACAAAACTTCCAGATTCAACCCAACTCTACCTCTTTCAACTTACTTGTATTGTTTTGTGGTAGGACCATACAAATAGATGGTGATTAACAAAAATCCCAAGAATAAAAATCTTGACATTCCGATGAGACTATACTCAATTGAATCACTGTACCCGGAAATGGAAAGATTAGCTCCTTACATTGAAGAAATTACAGTTGAGAGTATGGATTTTTTCCAAAAATATTTTGGCTATAAATATCCTTTCTCAAAATACGATCAAGTTTTTGCTCATGAATATAAATGGGGAGCCATGGAGAATGCTGGTATTGTCACCTTCAATGATCTTTATCTCTTCAAAGATAAAGTTTCAAATGAAAAAATGCTCTCATTCGGAAATACTATTGTTCATGAATTATCACATCACTGGTTTGGAAATCTTGTCACTATGAAGTGGTGGGATGACTTGTGGCTTAATTAAAGTTTTGCTTAATACATCAGCCACTATTGTCTTGAATAAATGAAAAAAGGTCTAAAAACAATTTCTTACGAGTCAGCAATGCTTTCCTTCTTCACCAGGAAAAATTGGGGCTATGCTGAAGACGAGCTTGTCACAACCCATCCCATCAGAGGATAAGTTGTGGATACATTCACAGCAGAGTCCATATTCGATGGTATTACCTACTCCAAAGGAGCAGCAACGATGAAACAGCTCATGTATCTTATTGGCTAATAATCTTTCTCAAAAGCACTGGCAACTTATTTCAAGAAGCATGAGTTTAATAATGCCATCCTTGATGATCTATTGGCTGCAATTTAACCATTTTTTGACAAGGAAAAGAATGGCCTAACTTTGGATGAATGGAAAAAAATGTGGCTCGAAACTGCAGGCACTAATAAGCTACTTTGCTAATGGCAACCTGGAAATGATAGCGCAGTTGTTATTCAAAGTAAGGACAGAAACTAGTGCCCTACATTAAGGCTTCACCGTATCAAGATAGCAATTATTTCCAAAAACCATGAAATAACGACTAAATAAGTCACAATATTGCCACAATAAAGAACTAAAATCAATCTTCCGATCACATATGACACGGTGGCCATTCTTCTCAACTATGATGACTATACTTTTGCCAAGGTTGAACTTGATTCTCGATCAAGAACTTACTTTCAATAGAATTTACACAGATTGAAAGATAGCGTAAGTCGTTGCCTTATCTGGAAATCTTATTTTGATATGGTTAAGACATGTGGAATCACTTCATCAGAGTTCACTTCATTCTGTATTCAAAATCTCGAAAATGAGAGATCTGATCCCATTTTTTAAGACCAGCTCACCAAATTGATGACAGCAATTTCACTTTACACTCCAAAAAGTCATAGATAATCTCTGTATTAAGATTCCTTCGAATTCTTGAATAAATTGCTTCTTTCACTACCCGACAATTAAGCTACAACTAATAGAAAAGTCATAATAAAAGACAAGCTGATCGACTTTTGTCGCACGAAGTTACACGCAGATATTCTTTTCAACTGGTACCACAACAAGCATGCTCCTTATTCAAACCAAGAACTTAACAACAGCCTGAGATGGAAAATTGTTGTTAAAATATTCTCAAGAAGCGAATTCAACAAGGAGCAGAAGTGGAGTTTATTTTAAGATATGAAGAGCAGAGATAGTTCAGATGTTATGATCAACAAAAAAATTACTTGTGAGGCATTGAGTGCTTCTCCTGAAGAACTCTCAAGGCTTTATTAAGGCTTCTTCAGAAAAAAATAAAAGAGAAGTCTGACGAACTATGTGCATCAACTGGGAGGATTTAATCACTAAATTCATGCTGATGTTATCAAGGAAAAATATGTTTCTAGATACTTCGATGACTTGAAAAGATTCCTTGGAGGAAATGTGACTCAAGAGTAAAAATGGTTTGCATCTGGAGATTACCTTGAATCATTTTTAACTTATTTTGACCCAGTCATCGAAGGGACCAAGGAAGAGCTGATCGCTAAGATTGAAGGATTCAAAGAGATCACCACAAAGAATGAAAAGATCAAAAGGTTGATATTAAAGAAAATTGACGTTCTTGAGAGAAGAATAAAAGTATACGAATACTTCTCATCTCAAAAGAAGTGATTTGATCCATAAAAATATGTATTCAAGGTGACAGATATAAATGAAATGACTTATCCTTGTTATCCGTTTTCTATTTTCCGAACAAAAGAGACTTATATGCTTTTAAATAATTTGAATATAAAGTTTTATACTTATAGCTTTGATAGTTAGTTTAATGGAGTTATTGCCTGAGGATTTCGAACATATGGACATAGGTCAAGCCATGGGTTTACCTGTTTCCTAAAAAAGCAAAAACAGACTGTATTTATGTTGGAGAAACACTCAAGACCAATAGTGTAAGATGATTGGTCCTTAAACAAAATGCTTCTGTAATCATAAATTCAAAGACCACCACTACCTTAACAACAATACCAAAAAGGCCCCTTGCAAGGCACCAAAGTGCAAATGCAAATGTTTCGATTACATACCATCTCACGGGGCTTATGATTTTAAGTGCCTCTGCAAACATTCGTTCAAGTAGCATGACTCTATTACTCGGAAGTGTACCAAAGAGAAATGTAAGCAGTGCAATGGTTTCGGTAGTGCCTGGACTTGTGCCTGTGGGAAAAAATTTAGCGAGCATCAAACAATCGTTGAAAGCTACTAATAACGGAAAGCTAAAGGAAAAACGACAAACGATATGAGTAGGCTCAATAATGAATTTACTCACCTGACTGAAGAAGGAAGTCTCTATCGACCTATTAAAGTAGATCCAGAGTAAAGAGCTCGGAAACGATTGTCAGGTCGTAACAATCCATACTTGGCTCAGAAGTCGGCAAAGGATATTCCGGAAGAAGATGAGATTGAGGAATACAATTTTGATATGAATCCAAAGCGTTGAATTTTTGATGATTTGATAGTTCTTATGTTTACTGCTGAAAAATGCAAGCTATTCTTCAATGATCCAAAGTTTTCCCATATCAAAGACTGGAATGAAGACTCTCAGGAGGCAGCTGTCACCAAGATATTTGCAGGTCAAAGAAAGCACCGACGATCTCAAGTCTCAAAAAATACTCAATAGATCAAGTCCAATGAAAATACAAGCGAGCATATACTGTTGGATTTTTTACAAAGCAGAATGAATGCATTTGAAGAAAAGCTCTCCCTAGAGGTCTAATAGTAATTGTTTAAGCATGAAGGCTTTTTACAGAAAAGGAAAGAATCAAGGATAAGTACAGTGAGGCTGAAGATTTATACGATAAGTCAAGTAGAAGGCTCAAAAAGTTGATGAACTCAGTCAAAAATGAGAGTGTAAACTGTGATAGTATAGATGAGGTATAGTTATATTCTACATAGCTTGAAAAGGAAGTGATGGACATCCAGAAATTATATGAAGACAATCAATTTTTGAAAAACATGAATAAATAAATCCAAGGAAGAATCGAGAAGAAAAAAATACAGCTAGGGTCTCATAGAATATGATTGAGTTAATCCTTATTTAATTAATAATATGGGAGGTTGTGTGTCAAAACCAGAAACTGATGACCTGGCAAAAGGAATCAATTCTGTTGAAAAAGGAGAGCCTATCTCTAAACGTCCTCTGACCAAAAGTAAAGATTTTAGCATGTAGTTAAGCCTATTGAAGAGTACTTACTGGGATTGATGTATGATGATTTGGCGAAAAGATGCAAAGATTCTATCGTCACTCAGGATACATTTCAAGTGTTTTTCAACAATAGCGGGTTGATGGCTGAGCTAATGTTTTCCAAATTTGATGATCAGAAAACGGGAGCCATCCTAAAGGAAGAATTCATGAAAGCATTTGAGGTCAATGTGAAGGGAACATTTGAGCAAAGGGCAAACGCATTGTTCGAGTTTTACAGCATGTAGAAGGCAGGTGGGATTCGCTACTCCGATTTGCTCAGAATAGTAATATCATAAACATTCAGCTCTTAAGCTATCCTCTTTAGGATCTAAACAATATGTTGCTTGAAGATCAGTTCCTTAAATAACTTGGAGACCTCATGATTACTTATTACTTTGGGCCTTAGAACAAGATCCAAGATAAAACTATCATCGAAGAACAGTCTGAAGTTTCGGCACATTAAGTACCCTACAAGCCTGCTTCTTTTTACCATCCCGAATCTTCTGACTACATCAATATGCAGGACAACATCAAAAAGATGATTGAAGAGTAAAAGAACAAAAAAATAGCTAAGACTGCTCATCGACCCAGTCTTCCCCCACTTTTTGAAAAAAGATAAACACTTAATATTCCTGAGAAACAGATGCCCGAGAGATAGTTAAGGTGTAAAAAAATCGGGAGCATGTCGCTAGTGGAGCTGAAAAAGATCAGGAAAAACTACAAGTTAAAGTCAAACATTACCAGTGTCGTCAAAAGATTTGCTACTTATCTCTTCACAAGCGCAAATCTTGACAAAGAGAAAGATGTCTTCTCAAAGCATCAGTTCTGTGATCTACTCAAGCTTCACCC
>Ga0100378_1006740_pt1 | contig 10341 bp, 10 predicted proteins | sample CryGeymeta201502_FD_81535 | JGI IMG/M metagenome (GOLD analysis project Ga0100378, IMG submission 81535) | Groundwater microbial communities from Crystal Geyser aquifers in Utah, USA - Crystal Geyser metaG 2015-02 | ecosystem: Environmental > Aquatic > Deep subsurface > Groundwater | place: USA...
ATTTATTTAATAAAACTATAGCAAATTTAATAAAATATTCTTAAATACTTTAGGAAAAATTAGAATACTTATCTTCATTAGTTGAAACTAAAAACAAGGCAATAAATGATTCTCTATCAAACTTTTTTGTTGATTTATTTGATAGATTAAAAAGAGAAGAGAAACGTCTTTTTAATCTACTTAACACACAATGTTTTGAGATAAAGAATAAAATCCAAGATTGTAAAAATATGCCAAACAATTTGTTAGAAAAAATAAGTAGTTGGAAGCATAAGTAATTATTTTATTTAAAGATTAAATGACATTTCTAAATGCTAAATTTTACATTTAATTTTACTTATTAATCATATTTTTAGCATGTTGATTAAGCTAGAACAAATTAACGATTTATTAGAAAATCCTGAAAAGACAGATATATTATTTGATTTACTTAACGAGGCTATAATTACGGAAGAATTTCAGAAGTCTTCTTTTATTAAGACAGCTGAGGAGATTGTAGAAAGTATTGATGATTGTAAAAAATCAACATATGCAAATATAACAAATCAACTATATAATTTAGAATTTACGTTACCTCAAAGGCCAATCAATTTTACTAGTGTATGCTTTATTAATAAAGATCAGAATAATAGCTATAATAATGAAAGTAGTCGAAATAATAAAGATATCGAAAATAAAATCATAAATGAAACTATAGACAATAATAGTTTGAATAAGAAAGACCTTCTTAGAACTACTACTAACTATCCCGTTACAACCTCTCCCAGTAAAAAACCAATTATATATACGAATAAAATTATATTTGAGGATGATTTTGATCTTATTAATGAGTCGAAATATGAATCATTTAATACAGAAGCAAGTCAAACAATTCAAAATAAAAATTTGAATGATTTAAAACTATTTAATACTAATTCTAATTCTAATATAAACACTATTAGTATTCGCAATAAAGAATTAAGAACTTGTAATAGTAATAAAGATATTTCTGCGAATAAGACATCAAATAAAGCAAAAAATTCATTAACTAACGAAACCAAAACTATTCCTAGAATATCAACATTTAATATAAACTCAAACATGTTAAAAAAGAAAAAAGCATCAGAAAAAGACAAAATTACTCAGAAGTTCTCTAATAACAAGGTTAGCAATATTTTAAACAATTCTAATAACTCAAATATTTCGAATCATTCCAGCCACTCTGATAGAAATGATAAAAATGATAATATCAGTCCTTTTTGCAGTGACAGTAAACAGAATATTAATATTACAAATGCAAATACTAGTAAAGATAATCTAAAAAACAGTTTTGAATTTGATACCACAAGTAAAAAATCAAATATAGTAAAAGCTTCTACGAGTGATATTGTCTTTTTAAAAAATCAATTTAAGAATAGTGTAGTAAATTTAGACTATAATTGTAAGTTATATTAATTAAGTTATATTATTATCTTTATATTTATTATTAAAAAGATATCGGAAACGATGGTGCTAGTATTATTTCAGAGTTATTGTTGCATAAAGGATGTAAAGTAAAAGAACTGAAGCTTAATAAAACAAAGGTTAGTGATGAAGGAGCTATATTAATTTTTAAAGCGTTAGAAATTAATACTTCATTGAATGTATTAAATTTAGGAAGTAATAACTTAACTGATAACCTCTACTCTTCCATTTTGAATTGTATTAATAGCAATAAGAATCTAAGGTCGATCAATTTAATTAATAATAAATTTGGAGCAAGTTTTAAAGAGAATATTAAATTAAAAATAAGAAAGGAATTAAAGATAATTTTATAATGTAATACATCTAGTAAAAAGTAATCAATAAGTAACAAGAATGCATCAATGCAAGACAATACAAAAAATTCATTTGTAAGAAGCTAGTTTCTTTTTTTGTATATATGTGAAATTAATAAATGTAAACTCATATACTTAATTTATATACACATTCAATTAACTTTAATTAAAACTTTAATACTAAACAATCATGTAATACTTAAACAATTAATAAAACAAATAATGAACAAAACACTAAAACTTAATTAAATTAAATGTACTTTGTATATAAATTTTAATAATAAATTTAGTTAATTAATTTATTAAATTATTATTTAGTCATTAAAGATAGTAACTTAACTTAACATATCTTAACTTTAAACCTATATCATTCATTATTCATCCTTCATTACTTATTATTAATTAGTATTTTAAAGTGAAATTCCTTTTTCTTTATAGTGATTATAAACTCTATTAAGTCCTATCGAGTAAGCAGCTTGTCTTAAAGTTAAACCATCATTTTCAGCTGTTTCAATAACATTACTAAATGCTTGGTCCATCATTTCTTGAATAGTTGTAATGACTAATTCATTTTCTGTTGGTCCCTCATAAACTTCTTTTTGGTCTTTTCTTTTAGTTATCATACTGATGAATTGATTTCTTAAGTTTTTCTCGAATCTTTTGAACAATATAGTTAAATTTCTATGTTCGAGATTTTTTAGCCATTCTAAATATCCACAAATAAACTGACCAGAGTAAGAAAGCACACTTGGAATAATCAATACCTTTTTTTGAAGTAAGATAGATTCAGCTTCAAAAGTTAAAGGAGAAGCATTAAGCCCATCAACAAATACTTTACAATTAAAAGTCTTAGCTAATTCTTCATTAATTGAAAACTCTTTATCAGTTGCTATAATAATATCGCATTTTCTCGACATAATTAGATGCTCGTCTACTACGTTTTTAGAGAAACCTTCAAGTCTATCATCGTGTTTTTCAAGATAGTAAGACATTTCTTCGGGGTCGATACCAATTTGATTATAAATTCCATATCCACCATGGGTTATTCCGACTATTTTGAAATGTGAATTCATCTCTAATAATTCTCTTGCAGCAGCTGCTCCATTTTTTCCAAATCCTTTTAAAATAACACTCTTTTTGCTACCACCTGTTTGTAAATTAGTCTCTCTTAAAGATTTAAAATTCCCACAGTTTTGTTCAAGGAAGTTAACTATACTCGCTGTACCAAGTCCAAAGGATTTTTCATATGCCTCTAATCCTCCAAAACGTGTTCCTTTACCAGTAACAATAGCATCTATTTCTACAGAATTTGAGTTAATTACAGTTTTATAAGTATCTTTAATAACATTCATCATTTTGCTGTCTGAACCTACATCAACACTCATAATATCACAACTAGCTTTAATCATTGATCTAAAAATGTTAATATAAATATTGTTTACTTTTTCCACATTTCAATAGTATACTGTCTCATTATTTTAACTTTCTCTGGGTAACTATATTGATGTGGGTCAATATAAATATTTCCCTTAGCTCCTCCGAATGGAATATTAAATAGGGCTGCTTTAAATGTCATCATTTGTGCTAAACTTTCTAAATGATCATCATCTATATCATTAGAAAATCTAAGTCCTCCTGATGATGGTAATAGATAATTTGAATGTATAATTCTAGTTCCTCTAATTGTTTCAAATTCTCCGTTTGTTTTTAAAAAAGGAAATTTAACTGTAACTTTAGTAGCTGGCTCTCTGAAATATAGAAGCCAATCTTTTGGAATGTTGTATTTTAATGCAACAATGTCTGTATGGTGATTAAGAAATTTCTTTAACATTTATGTAAATTAATATTACATTAAAATAATTAATAGTTAATAGTAGTAAGTGCTTATAATATTATATTTATTGATATATTAATATATATTAAGTAAGCAAATATCTTTAATATTAGTATTAGTAAGTAAATTTGTTGGATAGTCTGTAAGGTAGTTAGTTAAGTTTGTTTTCTGTATTATAAGAAAGGAAAGCGATTAAGTTGTATATAACTACTTAATTATTTGGTTATTTTATTTTGGTATAAGAACATAGTTAATGACTCTACTAAGTGTTAATAATTTTAATACAATTAATATTATTTATTTATAATTAATTTATTGTATGTCTTATTAATTCTTTAATTATTAATTATTATATTCAATATTTTTCAAAATGAATTTAGTTGATCCTAACAAATTAAAGCAAACATTTCCTAAATTAAAGTTTGCATTCCTTTCAAACTACATTATAAAAAGCTCAACAATGAGACATGAACAAGTATATTACCTTTTATAAATTTTTACAATATATTAATATATCAACTTATTAATAATAAAAGATTAAACCACTAATCGATATGATTTTTGTATGCAAAGATGTAAATAAATGGCATATGGAAAATTATAAACTAAACAAAACTCATTATCCTTTAATCGCTAAATATACCTCAGTTAGATTAGTAAATTTTTTCCAGAACCGAGGAGCCAAGATTCATTTTAATCAATATTACGATGAAAATAAAAATGTTTCTATAATTATTATAAAAGTTAGTTAGATATGGAGTAGTAGACTTGAAAGTATTCAAAAATGACTTAGTAGAATGGAAAAAACTTACAGTAAGTACTATGATGCAAAAACCATTTGAAATTTTGATTGATCATCCAAAAATAGCTAAGCTACAAGAAAAGAATTTAACAAGCGCAATATGTACCTCATGTTTACTTAACCTTGGAGAAAAGGATGGTCAAATAGAAATTTGTGAAAAAGACTTATTTTATAGCATTGCTAATATACCTCATATAAGTAATATTCATAATAATTAAACAATAATTAAAAATATTTAACAATAGATTCCTTTATAAAATTATTTCCTGAATACGACTGCAAACAAATAGTCGACGATTTAATTGACGATTTTAGAGAGATTTATACCCCAATTCTCGAAAAAATGAAAATGCTTGAAGACTGGAAGGATTATATTATATACAAAGATGATAAATTTATAATTGTAAGATCGATATAAAAAACTTACATATACTTAAACCTATAATTAATATACTTAATTTATTCATTTACTTAATTAACTAATCAATCATATAGACTAATTCAAAAGAATCAAGGAAGTTTTTCTTATCCAATGTTAACAAAGAAGTAATAAGAAACATTAGTGTTTTAAAATTCAGTAAACTACTTTACTTAATATAAATTAACTATAACTTTAACTTTAAAATTCTTAATTCTTAATTTAATTAGCTCCTGATATGTTCGAAAACAAAATTTTTGAAAACACACTATTAGAGGAAAGAGTTATAAGAAGATTTTCAGCTAAGTTTAAAAATACACAAAAAATCTTATTACAAGGAGCAATTAACTCAATATTAAGAACACATAAAAACAGTAGGATGTTTTTGATACTTATGAGTAAGTACTTTTTCTTCGGGTTTATTTTGTTCAAATACATATTAAAAGGAATTATAGTTTATTATATTTATAAAAAAAGGTAAGTTAATTCTATATAATTTTATTTTTACTTAACATTAAATCTAATTTACTTTAATTTTAGTGGTCATTTGCATATTCCTTTTATGAAGAATAATCACGAGAAAACAGAGAAAATTTTAGACCCTGATGTTAAGCATTAAATTTGAATTTATTAAAGTTAGTTGGATAGCAATGTATAAAATGAGATTAAATAGGATTAAATTTCTGATGAATATATAAAAATATTAGCTATTTTTATTAATAATTAATATTAATAAATTTGAATTTTAGTGTATATGAATTTTATCTTAATATTTTAATATTAATTTGTTGATAGTAATTTGTTTATTATTTGATTATTGTTTATTAATTATTAATAAAATAAAATGAAAAAACAAAAAGTGAAGAAAGTTACCAAGTAATAAATATAATTTATATAATTATTTACATATAAGAAATACAGATATAGACTCTAAAGTCATTAAGAAAAAACAAAAGAATACTGATATTGATAACGAAGAAATAGAAGAGAAAAAAATAACACTAAAAGACTTATGCCCTGAAGAAAAGGAATTATTTTTCTTTTAATCAAAGGTTAAAATAGGTGAACTAATTAAAAAACTTGCAATGGAGCAAGAAGAAAAGGAAAATCTAAAGAGAGAAAAGGAACTATACGAAGAAAAGATTGATAATTTATTAAAAGAAAAGTAAGTTTAATATGGGTTTCCTTATAAAAATAATAAAACAAAACATTTATTAAATTTTATTAGGGAAGATAGGAACAACTTCGACAACATATCAAATTTTGGAACTACATTACTAAATGCTTCTTTTCAACCTATGCAATTAGAGCAACACTCATTTTCAGTAGAGTTAAATGGATTTGAAGAAGTAGGTGTTAATAGAATAAAGAACATTGCAAAGAATATAAAAAGAAATAATATGATTAATTCAAAGAATAACAATGAATATAAGGTTGATAAATGTGGAAATGAAGATAAGTATGGAGATGAAGACAAAGAAGAGTTGGAAAATATTGGAAACAAATATGGAAAGTATACAAAAGATAATAAAGAAGATATGCCATATATGCCTAATGCTAATAACTGTGAAGAAGAGGAAGCTAATAATAAATTTAGAAGGACTAAGTCTCCAATTAATAATAATGTTACTAATAATTTTACTAACAATATTCCTTTAATTAAGCCTGATAATCGCGAAAGATCTGAAAGTCCCTTACTAGAAATTAAGAATTTAAAAAATAGATTTAATAAAGTATTAGGAGATATAAAGGTAGCAATATTATTAATATTATTTTTTTCATTTTCATTTAATTTTTAGAAAACGTTTCAAATGAGTGATGATATATCTAAAAGAAATTATTCTGTTTATAATGAAAGTAGGATTGATAATCATGATAATAGTACTTCAACATTAAGGGAAGAGAAACCAATGCAAAATCCAATGATGATGTCAAAGATGTCATCGATAATGCCGAATCAATCAAATGTAATTACTAATATGAATATATCACCGACTCATACAAATAATACTAATTTTATTAATCATGATTCTTTTCAAATAATTAATTATAATAACAATGATAATAACTATCAATCATTTATGAATTTCAATGAAGAGTCAAGAGAAATACAGTTAAACATGCTAGAAGAAAGTAATAAACCATATTAATATTATTTACTATTACTTAAAATTAACTAATATTAATAAAATTATAACAGATGAAGGCATTGAGAATAAGTTAACTCACAATAATAGCAACAATAACAATTACAACAATAACTATAATTCCCAATCAATTATCGAAATCAATAAAAACAAAAAGATTCCTTCTTACCCATTATTAAGTAACAAAAAATTAAACTTACTTAAAAACAAAATTAGCTCAAATGAAAATGATTATACTAGTAATATAGGTATTAAACTAACTAAAACTAACTAATGCGTTATTTATAAATATTCCACAATAGAATCCATAAACAATTCCAAGAATAAACTCTTACTAATCGAAAAAAACTTTGATAATGAAATCAATACAAATACTCAAAGTTCTCAAATAAGACTAGACAGACAAGAAAAACAATATACTCACCATAAAGAAAATAGTCTAAATTTAGAATCAACTAATCAGAATAAATATAACAAAGTACATCACAACAAACATTATAATCATTACAATCATTATAAAATTAATACTTTTTTAGATGCTATCGAGAATAAGAGAGAATTCTAAAAATAAAGCAAAGAGTATTGACAACTTGTATGACAAAGAAAGCTTTAAAGAAGAAATAAGAAGAAAGAATTATATTAAAGAAGAGGAGGATTATAATAGGATATTCAATCATGATAATAACAATAATAATACAAACAATTTAAATTTGTCTACAAATAATCCAAATAATACTTCTTTTAATCATATAGAAATTGAGTCGTCAATTAATTTACAGTTGCTGAATGATAAAGAATATAATAAAGTTAATAGTGTTAATAACTATAATAATGTTAGCAATAATGTTAACAATAATGTTAATAATGGTACTGCTAATTTTAATATTACAAACATAAACTCCACTATATTTAATATTACAAGTAATAATGATAATCAAGAAGAAGATGATGAGTTTATTCAAATTTTAAATAGTAATTGTGTATTAGATGAGGAAAAACAAAGACAACAAGAATTAATACAAAAGAAAAAAGATGAATTAAAATATTTAAATAATTTAAAGAATGATGTAAATAATTATGAACTTGATGATAATTTACTAAATTTAATTGATGAATATAAAAATATTGACAAAAAAAACGAGAATATAAATGAATTTAATCAGGATATAGAAAAAACAATTAAGTTTGTTAATTTAATTAAAAGAAAAGATACAAAGGATAATGATAATTATTCTATAACCAGTGGACAAACTATAAATACGAAAGAAAAGTAAAATATCATTTAATTTCATTTTAATATTAAGTATTGCAATTTTAAAAGAGATAGAAAAAGATTTAGTATCTATACAGAAGAAAAATGTAGGAAGTAACGCAGTTACTAGTAAAAAGGTTGAAAAGAAAGTTACAGGAAGCACTACTTCAAATAAAAAGTTACCAAGTAATACACAAAATGCTAGGACAAAGATGAATTTGTATGAAGAAACAAAAAAATTAAAATATGATTATTCAAAAGTTAGTTCAAAGAAATAGAGAAACTAATTAAGAAGTAATTGTAAACAAATAATGAAATAATAGAAAATAAAGTGTATATAATTTAAGTTAAATATTTATTACTTATTTATAATTATATCATACAAAATAAACTTAAACTTAATACTTAAACTTATTACTAAAACGAATATTTTATTATTAGTATCAAACATATAAATATGCTTATTGCTTATTCCTATTAAAACTTTAAACAAAAAAATGTATTTCTCTTCTCTCAAAATTATTTTATCAATGTAATTATCAGCTTATAATATAATAGAATATAATCACCACATAAATTGAAGACAAATAAAATTTAAAACAATTTTTATATAATAATCCTGACCTCCTAAAAACTATTAAATAAATTACTATTCTTTAATTAATTAAAACTACAATTATTAATAATTTAATATAAATAAAGATGAACAAAAATTACGTTAAAATAGTTTTACTAGGAGAGGGTAACTTATCTTTATAATAAAGGAAGAGTTGGAAAAACTTCACTTCTAAATAAATATATTACAAACAAATTTAATGAAAAAGAAGATATGACTATTAATTCATGTTACCTAGAAAAGGAACTTGACTTTAATGGAATTAAGTATACAAGTTGTATTTGGGTAATTAAATTTTAATAAACCTAATAAGGATACTGCAGGACAAGAAAAATTTAATGCTTTAACTCCTATTTATTATAGGGATGCAAAAGGTGCTGTTTTAGTATATGACTCGACAATACCTGAAACATTTAATAAAGTTAAAAAATGGGCAGAAGAGCTAAATAATTTTAGCAAGGATGGAATAAAGATTGTTGTTGCTGGAAATAAAAGTGATAAGGGAGTTGAAGTTGATAAAGATGAAATATTAGAGTATATATTATACATTAATATTATCATAATATTATTAATATAATTACAGCTTTTGTCGCACAATTAACGCAGATCATTTTTTTACAAGTGCAAAAACAGGAGATAATGTTGAAGACTTATTCTATTCATTAGCTAAGGGTAAATATTATTTTATAATAATATATAAAAGAATGTGTAAAAACAATGCCAGTTAGTTCGGGTAAATCAAAGAAAATTCAAATTAGTAAATCAAGTGATAATCCAGAAGAAAAGTCGAAAGGTTGTTGTAAATAAATTATATTGAATTAATAAATTTTGATTTAAATAAAATAATGTATAATGTTTTATGTAAATGTTAATTACTATTATAAAGAAAATTTTAAATATTTAATATAAAATAAATTTATATAATTATTATTAGATTAGATTATATTGTATTAATTCAATTATTTCATATTTTTTGTTGTCAAAGTCGTATTAGTTGTTGTTACTTTTTAGGTTTATCATTCTTATTTTTTTTATCTACATATGGAGCATCTTTTTTATCTTTGTCAGTTTCTTTAGTTGAATTTTTTTTATCTTTTTCATTCTCTTTCGGTTTTTCTTTTTCAGTTGTAACTTTTTTATCTTTGCTTCTATCTGTTTCTTTTTCTGTAGGTTTTTTATCTTTACTTCTCGCAGTATCTTTTGAATCTTTATTATCTTTATTGTCTTTAGCTTCAGTTATTTTTGGTTTATCCTTTTCATTCTTCTTTTCTTTCTCTTTCCCTTTCTCCTTTCCTGACTCTTTACTCTTAGGCGATGTCTTCTCACTCTTCTCTGTTGTTTTATTCTTCTTAAAATTATCATTATCATTGGTATTATTCCTACTACTATTCCCTCCAGTTGTTAAATTCAACTTCGATTCTTCATTTCTTTCTCTTTCTCTACTTTCTCTTAGTCGTCTTTCTTTTTCTAATCTCA
>Ga0100378_1006747_pt1 | contig 10337 bp, 6 predicted proteins | sample CryGeymeta201502_FD_81535 | JGI IMG/M metagenome (GOLD analysis project Ga0100378, IMG submission 81535) | Groundwater microbial communities from Crystal Geyser aquifers in Utah, USA - Crystal Geyser metaG 2015-02 | ecosystem: Environmental > Aquatic > Deep subsurface > Groundwater | place: USA...
ATGCAGCACAAATTCAAGGAGACTCCAAGGTTGGAGAAGCAAGCATTATGATAAGCACACTCATAACACATAAGTCCTTGTCCCATATCTTTGCCTTTAATAAATATAATTATATCTTCTTTGTTAATCAATTGAATATATCTATGAAACCATAGTACTAAGATCCCCAAAGATGAAGCCTTTCTGAAGATTGCTGATGAGATATTGGATATACCGAACCAGAAGAAAAGTGAACATAGTTTTCTGAAGCTTATGACTGAATGAACAATCAAAAATTATCAATAGTAATAGAATCAAGATGTAAACTGAACTGTATGTACAAATATCAGTGGCGACGGTCTGAATAACCTCGTTTTTCTTCAGGAAGAGAATGGATATCATCAATCTTTATATCTTCGAGATATCCTCTGTAATCTCCAATTGAGTCCCTGATTGACATTTCCCTTATCCAATTAGGAATAAACAATATCTGAGCACAGCAACAGACGGCTGTTCCAATTCCTTGATCGCAAACTCCTATTTTACAGCATTAATTTCCTCTTAAGCTCCTGATTCTGTCGTTGTCACAACACCAGCAACTGACACAGCACATATTCAAGGAAACCCCGACATTCGAGTAGCAAATGTTTTGATAAATGCACTCAAAGCACATGATACCTTGGCCCATGATTCAAAGTTCCTCGATAATTTAGTTTAATTATTAATCACAACGAATTTGCTTAAAGAAAGAAAGATACTATATTACTTGCTTATATAGAATCTAGCGAATGGTATAAATCATCGTCTAATCATTCAAAGAACACATCTTTCTTTTTCAAGGGTGCTGATTGATAATGGTTGTGTAGGCCTTGGCACCACCCAACAGATCATTAATCAAAATTGTAAAATTCGATGAAGAATACATATCAATTGCTATCGAATGAACATCAATATGTTCCAGCATAATGTGGCACTTCAATCGGGTATTCGTCTATTCGAAGATCATATATTTTCCCTCGATATGTGCCGATGGTTTATCTTATCGAAAAATCTCGTATCCATTCAGGGACACAGCACACATGTCCCAGACAAAAGAAAGTGCTTCCCATTCCTTGATTAAATCCTATCTGAAGACAGTTTTCTCCTCTGAGGTACTTGATTCTTTCAGGAGCACAACACCAGCATCCAATACAGCAAAGGTTTAAAGATAGGCCTGTATTTGTAAAGCAGCAGTTGTAGTACTCGCACTATAAGTAAGCTAGACCTTGACCCATTCTCTCAAAGATATGTTAATATGAAAACTATCACAAACAAATTATTTGATAATGAAAATATGAGGAAAGATTAGGATCAAACTCATAAGAAAGAAATTTTTCTTAATGCCTATTCCGCTTTGGTAAACATCTGAAGCAATCCGTCCTTCTAGGACTTTGAAAAATTGTGAAGAACATAGTTAGCAACATCTTCGGGATCTCGACTGGCAGGCCTATCAATGCCTAATTGTAGCCTTTTGAATTACTTTCCTCCCATCGCTCCAATAACCGATGTGATTCCATTATGACCTCTTACTATAAGAATATTTACTGAGGACTACCGCCTTCTTTGATCCGAACATTCCCAAATTTATGCTCCAGATCATCTTGAACCACTATCAATCTATCTAAAGCCAGGGGAGGATTTTTTTTGAAGAAGGACGTGAATGCCTGTCCTGATACATTCATATAGGTGTTTGTAGTGCAAAGAAAGCTGTGGGGGGCATTGTTGAGCTGATAGGAAACATATCGTGGATGCTAGACTTTGGTAGTGGGATATTTTTTGATGAGGTATTATGTGATGAATAGCCTTCCGATGTTGTGCCTGTTCCACATGAATTCTTTAGTTGGAGGGTTTGATAATGCGAATATCACTTTCATATATTAACTTAATTATTTTGACTTAAATAAGCATAGTCTATCTCACTCAGAAGCAGCCTGGGTAGATATCAGCTATAATCAAACCAAAACAATGGAAGAAGAACGATAAGAGCTGGACAACATTGAACTTTATCTGCAAACTTTGAGAAAGAAGGTCGACCATCAGCTAAAAAATCCGTTCCAGGTCAACTTTGTCAACTACTCATTTGATGAGCTTAACAATTGGAAAAACAATGTGTTGCAACTAGATGCTACCAGTAAGCTCTATGGTCAAAGAGTTGATTATCTCCACTCTGGAGCGGTTCAAGTGCTTGGATCAATGATCAATATCGACTAAGCTCAACTAAATGCAAAGTAAAACAAATAGTAACTTCAAAAAAAAGTTCCACAATAGCATGACACTGTCAATCCTATCCTCATGCATCTCTAACCACCTGATAAACTAACAGCTGACCTTCCTCTCTTTGATAATCAAAATAGGCAACTTTGGCAGTAGATTATGAAGAAAAGAGACACACTTCCTCTTCTGATGTTGAATGACGTCCAACCAAACTCAGAACTGATGCTAACTCTGGAAGGCAAAGAGGATAAGCAGGTTATTTATGAAACTATTTTTAACAATGATTCTACTTACCTCAAGATGATCGATTTCAAAGGATTAAGTCATTCTAGCTTTTATTTGCTTGAAGAGATTGAAGAAGCAAAAAAAGAAGCATAGATATTTTTGCTTAACCTGAATCGAGAGAACAAATAGAATGTCAGATAAAATATTGATTATGAATCTTGGATGGAGTTTGATTTTCCTCTTGACTTTTCTCAAAATAAAGGGCCTCAAATGTAGCAAAATGACCCTCACCAGCTAAATTAGCTCAACGAGTTTTAGTAAAATTATATTGATATCCAGCCTTTGGAGTAGCCTGCTTCTGACAACGAAAGTTAAAGTAGCACGGTATCAATGATATCTCTGTTCAGTATCAAGACCGAGTCTACCGTATCAATTGAGAAGAAGCCAAGAAAAAAGACACAGAACAAAAGAAAAGATGTTATAAAAAAACAAAATGAAGAGCAGATCGATTTTGAATGTTTGATGCCTTTCAAATCAGATGTCTTGATGGTTGATGGTCATAATCAAACTCGATTGCTTCGGGACAACTACATCTGCCCAAAAGATTTCCTTCAGGCTCATTTGTTTAGATATATGCCTTCATTTGTTAAAAAGGTCAAGCACCAACCTCGGACCAGCTTGAGAAGAAATACACAAACATTTATCAAAGATTCAAAGGTATTAACTATGAATTCAGGATACATTGATCAATCTATGATGGAGACATCTTTCAATGCCAATTTATTAAGCACTCTTGACAAAAAAAGCCACCTTAAATTCAGAGAAGCTTCCCTTCCCATAAAGGAGCTAAAGAAAAAAATACGATCTGGAGTCAAAATTGGAAGTGAAATCAATTTCACATAATTAAAGTAGGTGTTTCGGGCTGACGATCCCCTGGATATATTCATTAGTGCTCTTCATATTGCAGCAGAAGACAGCTTACTGGTCAGAAAGTGATATCCATCAATAATAAGTCGTACATATCAACCGCAATTCTTGTAGCATCCTCCATGAACACCCTTGGCATTTGTATATAGGGTCATGTTGGGAGGCACAATGAAATCTTCCAAGACCTTATCATTGCTTCTGATCATTCTTCCAGCATACATGAAATCAAAATCTGGCACTGTGTGATCTATTTGTAGAATATGGGTCTTTAGCTCCCCCGTGGTCATGACTGGTATATACTCTACTTGATGTACTGGTCCACTGTAGGTGATCACTGTTAATTTATTGCTTGCCTCCATCTTTCAAAGAATTATTTCAATTATAATAATCTTAATTGAAATTTCGATGTCCGGTCAACGCAAATATCGTGATTACAGTCTAGGAGCTCGCATTCGTCTTCAAATAGGAAATATGCTTTCACCTTATGCTGGAAAAGATCAGGTATTTGGCTCTGAATAGCTACGAAATGTGTTGGTGGAAGTATTCAAATTCAAGTAGTACGAGGTGAGCTATTAATTACTGAAAATTCTATTTTTCGGGAAGAACAAATACCAAAACGTCAAGTTAGATGAACTCGTATCTTTATAACAACATAGATCAACTACATAACAGAGAAACATATGGGGTAGAACACGATCAATAAATATTCACTCAAATACAACTACCTGTGTAACAACGATAAGCTGATGACAAAAAGTTAATTTGTGAATACTGTCAACATAGCTTTATAATTTATTGTCGACCGATAGATCTAAAAAAACTAAAGTATTTTGAATGATGTGTTTGAAGAAATTGACACCAATAAAAGTGGTACCATTTCACAAGGATAGTATTTATCATTTCTCAAAGAATACTTTGGAAGCTTGAGTCCTATGGCAGCTAATAACTTCAAGAAAGATGATAGCTCAATAAAGGAGGAACTACTTTACTCTAAATCATTCTAGTAACCGCTGTCTCCTCATAAATTATTTGGAGATCAGCTCTTTGAAAGTAAGTAAATCCTCAGCCCTGCCAGAATATCCAGATCAAAATCTTCAAATGCCCTTGAATAGTTCAAGGATCTTATCAATGATCAAATAATTGCAAAATGTTCTGAATTTGATGCTGGCAATAAAGGTTATCTGACTCGTTCATAAACTTACAGATTTTTCTATGATATTGTAGGTCTTGAAGGGCATTCGATCCAGTTCATTTTGGCAAACTATTTTGATTTTGTGTCTCAAAAAGAAGTAGGAATGGCTTAGCTGGCAGAAGTTATTAGTTAGGTGCATTTTAGATAGATATTCAGTACATTATTGAGGCAGGAGCTAAAAATAGATGCCCCTAGCAAGTGTCTTTTGGATGCCGAGCTGTTCAAAAGAAAAATGTTAGAAAACTGTTATTTCTTTAATGTAAAACCTTCTTAAAAACTGCTGTAAAATGTTTTTTATGAATTGTAACGACGCTCAGAACTGAAACAATCAGGATTCATAACTCTATAAGACATGAGATCTTATGTTCTGACTTTTCTCTGCAATAATAGACTAATCTTCAGGAAAAATCCCTCAAAAAAGACCAACACTATGCTGATGAGTGTACCTTTGAGTATTGCATAAGTTTAAAATTCTCATTTCGAATAAGACTCCGAGTGTCATTAAATGAGAGCCAGATAATTCTCCTCATCATTATGTGAACCTTATGATGAGGAAAAAATACTAAACGGAAAAGGTTAAACTAACTAAATTACTTCCTCTCGCATTGGCAGCAGAAAAAACATTAGATTTGGTTTTGATGAAGAAAGAAAAGAGATAACAAGTTAACAAATGCTCAGGTAGACTTCAAAAATAAACTAAGAGGATAAGGAATAAACAGATAATGAGTTGAATTTTTCAAACTTGCCCAGAAAGAGAAATTCTCAACTTCCTTAATAGAAAATTTCAGTGAAATAAAAGATTTACCTCAACCTGAGAAAAATTCTTTTATTATATAGTTAAAACAATAACGAATATCTCTCTTACAACGAATGCCTATCTTTATTTAACAAATAGTCCTCTTTAAACCTAGTTGATCCCTCAGCCAAATAAAAGGTTCTATCATATGTGAAAAAACATACACAGATCAACCACCAGATGTTAATACATTATCTCATCAAGGCTCTTGGAGAGTTTTCTTTGAAAGCTTTCAATAAGAACAGTATTAAAGGCAAATTTTTACTGGAGGAAAGATAAATTGTCGATATGATATTTGGAGCTTACGGAACTGTCGGATAACTGAACCAAGAAAACTTCAAGGCACTTGTGGCTAAGTTTATCATGAAAAATCCAGGAAAGCAACTCAACTATAAGACTTATCTCTAGATAATAAATCAGGAAATGATTGGGTAGCATAAATGATGATGTGGATTGATCATTTGATCACATAGCATATGATTTGATTTAATTAATGAAACTGTAATAATGTAAAACTATCAAACTATTTCCATATCAAGAGAATAAGTATGCCATTTCACGTCTTAAACTTGTCAAAGGTTTCTCCTGGCACCATGCTTTCACCTTCCGTGCCATTATTTCCTCCCTTTTATTTTATAATTGTGACATCGACATGCCATATGGTAGGATGGCTTGAGGATTGAAGTTTGGATAGCCATAAGCAGGTTTCTTGTTGTGAATTGTTTGACCTTTTGATTTTTGGGGATTTTTTCTCGAAGGGTATCTTAATTCTTTCCTGTTGACTTTTTTATTGTTTTATTTGAATTTTGACAAAGAAGAATGCTTCCTTGAGCCGATAATTGGCGTTAAATCTTCTTAAACTCTATGAAGGGTCTAATGGCCTGAAATAAAATGACTTGCCTCCAAAACGCCAGCCTAAATGATTTCTTTTCTCTTTTTTTTTGAAGAAGGTGATCGCGAAATCAATATATGATTGCTAGACATACCCGAATGCTTCAAACAATTTTCTTCCTTGATCACCTCATTATCAGGATGGTTGGGAAAGCTAATGTCTACCTTATGTTCATAATTCTTTAGGCTGATAACCAGGGCGTTTTTAAGTTCTGGATAGATGGATAATTACGGAAGAGGGTGAAATATGGCTCATACAGCTGAGGAAGAGGGATGGCGTATGAATAGAATGATTAGCTGATCATTCAATCGGTTTCTTTAGATTATGATTATAAATGGGAATATATAGCCTTTGCACGAAAAGGGATTTTGATCAGTGTTAGTAAGATAAGTTTCATTAATCTCTTCCACTTTAAGTGGCAAATCTCAGCAAAATAGCAATTTGAGTGTGGAAATACTTAAAATTAATTTAGAATTTGGAAGAATGGGTCTCTCCATGTCAGATATGATATCCCTCACAAACAAGGGACTTCCAGACACATCCAGTTTGCCCACTTACACCAGCATGCCCCGATCTTGCTACATCTACTCCATTCTCCTTCAGATTATCATTCTCCTGATCTTCATTCTCTACTTCATCGTTTCCATTTACAGAGTGGTCAAGAAGATCAAGAACCCACGTTTCCAATAAATCCCTGAAGAGGAAAAAAAAGAAGAGGATGAAATAAACAAGACTGAACGAGACGCAATGAATTAGCACTAGGTTTCTCGGGATAAATAGATGGAACAACCGCAAAATCTCATCTACCGCTTCGATGAGGAGGAGGATGAGAATGACATGAGGAAGCCTGAGAGTCTAGAGGATGAAAAAGCAGGCTCAGAAATTCTGAAAAATTAAAGCATGAAAGACGAGAGCATGAAAGATGAGAAAGAATAGAAAAATTCAGCAAAATCAAGTAAGTCACTCCATTAGAACTACGACTAATACCACGATGAAAATGAAGAAGCTTTTATTGATATGGACGACAAATTACTGTTTGTTCTGCCATTCCTCATCCCCTTCATCATCAGCAACAACCTGTTTGCAGCCGACCCCATCACCTTAGTTGCGATTATTCTCATGATTGTTTCCTACTACATCTTCAACATCAAAGGCCATTGTGGCTCAGTAAGGTTGATGCCTGTCATTTTCATGGGCTTCTCTCTGCTGGGATACATGTCATTCTTTATCCAGGACCACGATATAACAACCTGATTATCTGATCTGATTGCCATTATATCTCAATAAATTGTCCAATTGAGTTATCAATAATGAATTCTCAGCTTTCGGTAGGATATGATTTATTGATAGCTAAAAATATAACTATTTGCTAATAAACATAAGAAAGATGATGGAATCACTTGTAGACTATGTCCTCGAAAGAGGTCATAAGGACTACGGTTAGTTTGCACCCAGAGAAGATAATGATCCTTCCACTGCCATTTACAATCACAGAAAATTGCTTGCTTATCTTTTCCAGGAAGATTAGAATACTAATATGTACCCTTGATTTGATGCAGAACTTCTGAGCAAAAAATAGGAAAACGTATATCCGAGCAAAAGCTTGAATAAATTTCTGGCCAGTTAAACTATTTTTCAGAGAAAATTCATGCTGAACTTAGCAAGTAAAAGTTTCAATAACTTCAGGAAACATCTCACTCTTGACGGAGACCTATACAAACTATAAAATGAATGGCTGAGAAAGAAAATGCCTGACTTTTACTGTTATTACTTTCTCAAATTCGCATATGCCAATACCTACTCCCGGATGCATGAGCTCTTTCTCTCTGAACTTGAAAACATGAACAGAGAAAAAGATAGTTTGAGTGTGATAAAAAAGACAATTGAAGCCAGGTAATCATGTCTAAACAACCTAAGAAAACTTGTGAATGGAATAAAATAAATTGAAGTTGAGGAAAGTTTACATACTATCAGAGAAGAAAGACAAATCAAAAGAAAAATGAAGGTGGCTAAGGAAAGAAATTAATATAGGCAAAAATAAAAAGGGGAAGAGGAAGGAAAAAGTTGGAAGAATGAGCTGTAAATTATTTTTGAGAATATCGCGCATCTTAGAAAATTGACAGCTTATGTTGTAGAACTCATTAAAATGTGGCGTTCCTCAATCTATGGAATCAGTGACGATCCTCGTCGCTTCAGAGAAAGAGTTATATTTTATCATAACGAAGCCAACTACCTATTGAAAATGCTTTTTGACAGTAGCTTCATCAGGGATTCTTTCCTTAAAAAATACCTGACCTTCAGCAAGCACTTCGATCCTTTTAATCTCAAGCCAGCTATGATTCTCGAAAGAAACAAGAACAGAGATGAAATAGAAGAGATCTTTTTCGAGCTGATCAGGCCGACATAGTTAGATATGGATAAAATTACAAAGGCTCTCGTGGTTTTAGCTGAGGAGGAGTATGATGAAGATCAGCAGAGCAGATTTCTCAATGAGAGGAAAAATTATGGATAGCTTGAGCAAAGGAAGCAATTTATCGAGAGAAGAAGAGACACTCTTGGTCTAAGAAATCATCAATCCGAAAAAGTTTTGCCTCAAGCAGAAAAACCTCTTTCATCGAGAAATTAAAGACATGCAGCTGATAGCAAAGACAGCAAACCTAAAAAAGTCCAGAAGTTTTCGAATGACAAAAAGGCCGGAAATACTGAAAGATAGCTTTAATAAATCAGAGGTGAGAAAGAATAACATGCAAAAAAATCAAGAGTAGAGACATCTCTCAATCGACTAAAGCAAATGAGGGCAGTAGATTTAAAGAAAATTTCCCCCTATCTATCTAGAAATGAAAGGATAGAAAAAGCTCAGAAAGTTATTGAACTTTAACACAAATTCAGAGTTGCACAATCATAATATATTGATGATGTTCGTCGAAAAAAGGAAGAATAGCACAAAGAAAGGATTAGACACGCTGTTGCCACAAATAATGAGAGTATGAACAGCAAAATATTCAATAGATACATAGAATAAAATCTAAAATTAATGAATGAGGCAGAAAGAAAGTCCTACCTGTATAAAAATCAAACTCCGATAACTCAACAAAGAATCAGCTCAAGCCTGAACTACAACAAAGTCTCTTTTCATCAAAGAAAATAGGCTGAGTATGAAAGAAATATTGAAAGATATTATCCAAAATAACATGAACAAAAAGGTTCCCCCTCTCCTCAAAGAAAATCTCAAATAAAAACTCAAAGTAAGGGCACAAGAGCTGTGATATAAATATCAAACAAAGGAGTTCGGGCCAATGAAAAAATAATTTAATTTTAGTTAGGCAATAGAAAAGGGAAAAATGTGGGTGCCATTCTCAATACTAGATAAAAGTCTATAGAAAAAGATTTGACAAAAAGCAAATACGAGCCAAACTAAACAGGTAGACAACAGTAAGGAGAGACAAATCTCTTTGCAAGCGAAAAACAGCCATAAGTTGTGATCATCAGACAATAGCCTGAGAAACTAGAAGAAATTAAGCAATTTTTATACGCTAAAATTAAAGAGGAGTTGTTAGAGTAAATGAAGAAGAATTCATAGAATCAAGAGAATGATCTGAACAATATGATCGATGAATAAAAAAGGAAGAAATTACAGGATATCATTGAGGAAAGGAAGAAGTAAGAAGAAAAGAAAAAGGAAGAGGAGTAGCGTCAGAGGATAGCTAAACTCGAGAGGGAAAGAAAACAGCTCAGTTTTGACATCAGAGTGGAGCCCATTCAATATGCAGAGTAAAATATTGATGTTTTCTTCAAAAAAGCCTTCGGTATTGAACCTACCACATATCACAGAGTATTCACGACTCAAAAGATAGAAGATCTTCAAGAAGCCATCACAAAGAATTTTTATTACATTTTTTTGGTTGGATACTACGAGAATTAAGAGGTGGCCTATTGCATAGCCCACTACGAGTGGTAGTACGAGCTGCATCGAAAGATAGTCATCGATTATTTGTCTCTCACAAAATTCCAATTCTATATGAGCTCTATCTATCGAATGACCGAGTATATTTGGTCGAATGATCCTTGCCAAG
>Ga0100378_1006751_pt1 | contig 10333 bp, 14 predicted proteins | sample CryGeymeta201502_FD_81535 | JGI IMG/M metagenome (GOLD analysis project Ga0100378, IMG submission 81535) | Groundwater microbial communities from Crystal Geyser aquifers in Utah, USA - Crystal Geyser metaG 2015-02 | ecosystem: Environmental > Aquatic > Deep subsurface > Groundwater | place: USA...
ATTATCATTTTCCTTATTCTCTATTATAGTTTTTGAAACTTTATCAACTTGATTATTACTAATTTTAGCTTTGTTCACTTTTTCTGTTACTTCGTAATCTTCTTTGCAATTTTCTTCTGTTTTTAATTGAATTGTATTATCTTTAATATTCATATCTATTTGAATTTCGTTCAATTCCATTTTAATTATTAATTTAAATAATAAAATTATAAATTAGTAATTAAATTAAGGTTACTGAATTAATTTAAATATATTTATAGAAGAGGCATCATTTAATCATCTTTATTAATTTGTTTACTGATATATTATATTATATTTTAAAATTAAATTCAAGTCTTACTATATAATTACATCTTATTAAGAAAATTATTAATATATTTACTAATATAATTAATGTTAAATTTAATATATTTAAATTAATTGTAAATTATAATGTAAATTTAATTGCATTTCAATTTTAAATTAATTGAATTATAACTAAATATTATAAATTTCTTATTCTTATTTCTTTTTAAATTGAGCAATTAAACATGTCATATTGTCACACCCAACTCCAGTATCTAAATTTAATATAAATAATATACCATTATAAATATCAGTAGCTAAACATTCATCAAGTAATTCCTCTACAATCTTACTTAACTTAGCATTAGAATTGTTTTTCAGTCTTTTATAGACAAAATCTCCTACTTCTTGATTAGTTTTACAATCCCAGACACCATCACAAGCAACTACTAAGAAGTCGCAGTCGTTAGTAAATTTTTCTGTTATAACTTCTGGGAAAGCAGTAATCATTTGTTCTTCTTGGGGTAATTTCTTATTTTGCTTATATTCTAAGTCTCCTAAACTTCTGCTAAGATTGAGATTTCCTTTTACTCTTCCTTCTGATACCCAACCGTCTGCTTTGTAAATTCTATTTTTTTCTGAGTCAAGATCTGGTTTGTGGTCAATTGATAATGGGTAGGCAATTCCTTTTTTGCATAAAATTGCTCTTGAGTCACCTGCATTAGCACAAACAATCGATCCATTAGTTTCATCAACTCCAACTACACATGCTGTACATCCTGTAAACATAGCGATATCACAGTCTTCTTGACCTTTAGGATCCATCATTTGTTTAAACAAGTCCATTTGTTTATTTTTCTCACTTTTCTCTTGCATTCTGTTTATTTTCTCATCATCTTCCTTAGATTTTTTGGCTTCAGCTTTAAGTTCTAGTTTATTAGCTGGCTCAACCATAATTTGGTCCATTTTCAAAAAGTTTTCAGTCAAAGCAGCTTTCAAATTTCCTGTTTGGAAGGATTTCAACCCTTGTAGATTTTTAGTGAAATGTTTTTTAATCCATACTGCAACTTCTCGACCACCGTGTCCGTCGAAGACCCCGAATATGTGGTTACCCTTAGAGACGTCTAGATCAGAGATATGCGAGTCTTCCATTCTTTTTCTCCAGCCTTGCATTCCACTAGCTCCGAAACGAATCTATAAAATTAGTAAAAAATATACAGATGAGTTTTCACCGTCTTCTGATTGTTTTTCTTTTATTGGTTGTGATAAGAATTCTCCCATGATTGATTATATATTATTAGTTTTATTATCATGGTGTTATATATATTTATTAAATTATTATTTAATTTAGTGATTTTGTTCAATTCTAATAATAAATAATAAACAGTAAACTTATAGTAAAAACTTATATAAAATAACATTATAGAAAATTATACAAAATAATAAAAATATAATGAATTTAATATAATGTATTATATTAACAAATAATATTTATTATTTATTAAACATTAATTAATTATATATTCTAAATTATAAACAAATAATAACAAATATTAACAAATATCATCAAAATCTTATTTCTTTAAAGTATATATCATTTTTGAACTACCCATTCCTTTCTCTATCTTATTAGAGTCTTTCTTATCTATAGCAACTAATTTCCTACCTCCTTTTGACAGAGATCTTTTTTTACCTCCTAATATATCTTCTGTATTTTCTTTTATTTGATTTATTTCAGATAACTCTCTAAATTAATTAATAATGTTTTTTACCTTATTTCATTTTTGACTTTATTTAAATCCATAAAGCTTTTCCTTAGTAAATCATCTAGTTCCTCATCAAGCTCATCTTCGTCTTCTATATTATCAGCCTGTTCTTCATTTTCTTCCTCGGCTTCACTTTTCTCTTCTTCTATTTTATTTATACTTTTATTATGATTTCTTTTATAAGTTAAGTTAACCATGTCTTCTTCGTCATCGTCGTCCATGAACATATTCCTTTCCTTATTATTAACTTCTTGTTTACTACTGTTATTGTGAATAGTTGATGTTGTTATTGTCTTAGTATTGGAATGAAAAGGGGAAATACTTTCTTTAACTTCTTTCATTTCTTTTATTTCTTTTATTTCCTTAGTTTCTTTTGCTTCTTTGTTTGATTTACCAGACGACTTTCTAAAATTCTCTTTGGATTGTCTTAAATATTTATCTACTTCTTTGTTGAAGTCTAATTTTTGTGGTGGCATTGCTGACTTAGGTCTATAATGTAATGTTTATTAAGTTTTAAGTTTTAAGTAAATTATGTTGCTAAATTACCTCATAAATTCAGAAAAATTAGCATGAGATTTACTCATTAAATCTTTTGAATTAACTGAACTATTTGAATTATTTACATTTATTTTTGAATCAAATGTATTTATTTTTTTGTCATCAGTCGATGTTAATAACGAAATATACTCAAAATTTAAACTATCTAGCTCTTTTCTTAGTCTGCTTACTTCGTCTTTTAGTTTAATTCAAAAATTAATAAATAATTATACTTTTCTTCGTCAACTACTACATTTTTTCCCGAAGTAGTTGAAGTTGTACTTGTAGTATAATTTCCTTTATTAAAATACTTTTCAAAATCATTGTTTGATCTCATAAGCATATCGATCTCAGTAGTAAGATTTTGAATTTTTGTTTCTTGATATTTATTGTTATCAATTAAAGCTTTATTTTCTAATTTAAGTTTTTTGTTTTCTTCTTCTAAGGCTAAGTAGTCTTCATTTTTTCTCTTAGTCTAAGTTTATTGTAAATAAAGTTAATAATTTAATATGATAATTTTTTATAATTATCTGCTATTTGCCAGTTTTACTTTTTCCTTTTCAATTGGCTTAGTGTAGCTTATTTTTGTTATTATAGAGTCTTTGACTTTTCTTATTTCTGGAATTTTTGAGTTGTCAATTGGTTTAATATTACTTGCACTATTACTTGATGCTAGGATATTAGTTTGATTACTAATCAGATGATTAGTCTTTAAATTATCGGAAGAATTTTGTTTAATTGCTTCTGTTTTAATATCCTTATTGTTTTTATTATCTCCTTTATTATCTCCTTTATTAGTTCTTGTATCTATGATCTCTTCCTTTTCTCCACTACCATCATTATCATTATTATCATTATTATCATTATTATCTTCATTTTCTCCAACTGAGTTTTCATCCTTTTCATCCTTTTTATTATTATTTGCTATATTTCTTATATTTAAAACAGCACTTTTCTTATTCTTATCTTTATTAATATTTGTCGGAGTGTTATTTTCAATTTTTTCTTCAAGTTTATACTCTTTAATAAAGCAGTTTGACATATCTCTTAAAGTTGAATTAACTACCTCATCATCAAGCTTTTTTAATTCTAGACACTCACTTATAATCATCTTTCTTATTCCAATTTTATCATTTAAAAACTAAAATTATTATATATTCTATATTACAGGGTTGCCTTTTATTCCTAGGTTCGTTAAGTTTCTTAGTGATTTTAGTGTATTCATTGTTATTTTTGGGTAATTAACTTTATTTTCACTTACATCGAGTGTTGTTAGGTTATTATTCTCAGCTAAATCACTTATATTTGTTATTATATTATTATTTGCTTTTAATACTTCTAAGCTTTTATTATTTTTTAAAACACTGATATCTGTTATATGATTGTAACTGATATTTAAGTTAATTAATGTATCAAATATTTTAATATCCTCTATTGATTTAAGCAGGTTTTTGGAAATGTTGATATTAGTAACATTATAAAGGTAGAAAAAGTTTACTCCGTTCTCGGTTGGACTTGAATCTGATGACGTAAAATTTTTCAAACTTTTCCCTTCGAGATTTATCTACATATGTTTATATTAACTCTTACCTCTCTTATATTATCTTCAAATTCATACTTTGTTCCAATTCCTAATAACTCCTTTGTAATAATATTAATCTCTTTTTTAAAACCAGTTGATGATGAAAATCCAAAAGTAGATGTTGTCTTACTAAAGGTATCATCGATTCCTGTTGTTGATAAATTATTATTATCAGTTGACTCCTGAAGAGAATTATGTGAACTTAGTATTGAGTGTGTTTCCGTGAATGTTTTTTTATATTGAATTGGTTTCAGCAATTCTTTCGTAGATGTTTTTTGATCTGTATGTCTTCTTTTAAGATGATTTTTTAAATCTTCATCTGTGTTAAATTTTCGACCACAGTTTAACATTTTGCAATCATAAGTTATTTGAAGCATTTTTAAAATATAAATTACATTAATTATTATTATATAATAATATAATTCAAAAATAATATTATTATAATTAGTTCTTATATAATATGACATATATAAAACAAATATTAATTAAAATATAAACAAAATTATTATTATAATACATTACACTTTTACTATTTAAACTTTAAACTCTTCTTGCCTTAACTTTGCTTTGAAATCCTTGAAAAGCAGTACTGCTTATTTGAAAAGTCGTCGTCTACTTTATATCTTACATCAGCTTATTTTTTTAAGCTTTTATCCCTAAGCTTTTGCTTCATTAAACTTTTCCAATAAATTTTCTCTTTCATCAATTTTACTTGTATATATTATATCACAAACATAATCATAAACTATATGAGTATTATAAGCAACTCCTATTGATGAAAACTCTTTACTTAGTAAATAGGTTCTATTCGTTTTATTTTTGTTATATTCATCTAATAGTAAAAACATTAATATATCAAAAGCTGAAGAGTAGCCGAATACTTGACTTTCTGAGTATCTATCCGGATTAAGTCCAAAATGTACAAGTCTTTGCTTTAAATTTTCATAATTTTCTGATTTAGCTCCAGTGGATCCTGACTCACCTATATATACAGCATGTATTTTACTTACAGAAGTTATGAATTTATTAGGCGTCAATAAATTAATTTGAGGTAAACTTTTTATATATTCGAAAAGTTCTTTATAGTTCTTTCCTTTTGATGATAAATGTTTAAGATATATATCAGCAAATAAGCCAGGATTTGATCTTAATTTATTAAGCAAGTTTATAAAATTCAACTCTTCTTCTTCTAAATAGCCATTATCAAAACTCATAACTATATTATTCTTTATGTCCCAACCTAATTTTTCATCAAGCAAGTCTTGTTCTATCGTAGTACTAGAACAGCCATATATTTTAATTTCTAAACAACCGTCAGTATCTTTAAAGTATTCTTTTGTATTTGTACATAGATATAATGGACCATAATTGTCTACTTTTACACTAGAATTATTTTTAATTTCGAAATAAGATCCACCTAATACTCTTCCTAATAAAGAACCTATATTATAATTACGAAAAGTTGATTTATTTTTGGAATAGCCGTCTGACATACAATATCCAAGCTCATTGCTTAGTGACCACATACCTTTTACTTCAAATTTTAGAATTTGATTCTTTTCAAGCCAAACTGGTATTTGTATATCATAATTATTTACTTGTATATTAACAGAAATAAAATCATTTTTAGTTGCTGATACTTTGAATTTTGAGTCATAAGACTTTTTTAGTTTATCGTCATATAATTCTTTTCCATTTTTGACTGGGGTACTAAATTGTGTATTGGCATGTATAGGAGTATTTTGAGCTGTGCTTACATCTGTTTTTCTTTGTTTTGGTTCAGTATTATTTGAATTATTGTGGGTTGATTCTAAGGAACTTTTTTTAATAACATGAAAGGATGGTACTATTTCTCTATCTTTTTTAGATAAATTGGAGTTTCTTTTGGAGACAACACAACCTCCCATTTAATTTTTATTTATATTAAGGTTTTATATAATTATTGTAATTAAAAGAATAATTAAATTATAATATTATAATAAATATTATTATATAATAAATTTATATTTGCTCATAATACAAAAATATTAAATAAGTTATTTATTTGCAGCAATTATTTTTACTTTGATTATCTTCATTTGCAGTTTCATCTATCTTAAAACCTTCACTTTTTTTATATGTAGTATTATATATTTTATTTATTATATAATCAAAGGCTTCGTCTACGTTAATTCCGTCTTTAGCAGAAGTCTCAAAAAAGTCAGCATTCCATTCTTTAGCAAGGCATTGTACTTCATCTTTTCTTATTTCCCTAGTTTCTTCTAAATCGCATTTATTAACAACAATAAGTATCGGTAGATTATCATTAGTATTATTATCTTTAATTGAATAAAGCCAATTTTTTAAATTAACAAATGATTTGCGGTTGTTCAGAGCACAAGTCACTATTATTCCGTGGGCTCTTTGATAATAACTCTTTGTTATTGTTGCGAATTTTTCTTGTCCTGCAGTGTCCCATATTTTGATCAATATAAGCTTGTTGTCTATTTCAATTGTTTTTTCAAAGCATTCAACTCCTTTATTTGTAATCAAAAAGATATACCTAAAGTTCTTTCTCGTTCGTTAAAATACTTTCTATTGAAATATCTAATTTAAATGTAAATATTATGGTGTACCTTTCTATTAATGAGCTTTTACCTACTTTTTCGTCACCAATAATCATAACACTAAACCTATCGAAAATTTTATTATTGGTATTCATTTATAATATTAATATTATAATTATTATTTATACTTTTTTATAATTATATAATTTATATACAAGTAATTACAAACAACAAATATTATATATTATTTATTTTTTTCTGATTTACTATTAAGCCATTCTAAAACCTTTTCGAAATTTTGTCCTTTTAATGCTGAAATGCTTAAAACAGCCCAAGGATTTGAATAGACATAATCTAAATTTAATTCTTTTATGATTTCAGACTCAGTCATATGAGGATCAATATCAATTTTATTAGCTAAGATAAGTAAAGGCCTTCCTTCGATACCTTTATCTTCTAGTAAGTTGTATAATTCTCTTTTGGTTATTGATAATGTATCATACTACAGATATTAAACATTATGAAAAGGATTTATTTTTAATTAAAATTTGTGTTATTAATTGTTATTAATTGTTTAATATTAATATATTATACTTACATTTGAACTATCAACCATATAAAGAATTACATCTGCCATTTTAGCGTAATCAATCCAATTTTGTCTATATTGAAATTGGCCTCCTATATCCCAGACTTTTAACTTAATATCTAAAGAATATTTCTTATTCAAATATTTTACTTTCTTTTTGAAATTCTTTTACGTTTAATCCAATTGTAGGAGTTGTTCTTTTTGGTTCTCCCATTAGTTGATTTACAAAAGTAGTCTTACCACAATTTTCTAAACCTAGTACACATAACTCAAGTTTTTTGGTAAAAAACAGTTGATATATTTTGGAGAATAAGAATCCCATTAATAAAATTAATTATAATTTACATAATTATTAATCTAAATAAATAAGTTTATAAATTTATTACCTTATCTACATTAGTTAATAATAAAAATAATAAAAATGTCAAATTTCTTTAATAACATTAAAGATAAAGTAAATTAATAATATAAAATTTAGGTTGGAGGCTTATTTGGAAAAAAGGAAGAAGAGCATCCAAAAACAAATGTTGATAATAAAATTGTTACTAAAATGTAAATAATATTTAATGGAGTTTAATACTAAATATTATAATAGAGAAGAAAAGAAGGAACCAATTATTGAAGAAACTAAAACTCCAAATACATTTGGAATTAAATCAACTGGAAGCGAAGACGACGATGAAATTTTAGAAGATTCTGATGACGAAGAAGATGACAAAGAAAAGTCTAAAGACAAACCACCCAAAGCACAAAGAAGAAAATCTAAAGAAGTAATATCACGCATAGTTAATGATCCTGATGAAGAGGAAGAATACTCAACAATGCATAAAATTTATATAAAAGGTACTGCTTTTGATATAGAAGATCTTAACTGTATTCCTTTTTACAAATTAAAACCTGTTAATAAGATCTTTTCGATGATAGGAGTAAGTGTTTAAACCTCAATTTATTTTATTTAATTAACTTTATGATTATTAGATTGGGAAGAAAAACGTAAAAGAGGTTAAATATTACACTTTCCTTGACGAACATTACCTTTATTTTATGAGAGAGCCAGAAACTCCATCAGAAAATCCACATCTAAAGAAAGTTGGAAATAAACACGATTTAAGAATAATTAATAATATTTCTATAAAGGTAAATAAATTTCATTAATTTCATTAATTTAAAATCAGAATGTTGAAGGAGGAAGATTTTCTTTTGAATTTGTATTTTTAAAAGATGTTTATGATCTACATTCTGAAAAGATACATAAAGAAATTATATTTTATAATAGAGATGATGCTCTTAATTTTTTCAATCAACTTAGAGAATCAATGAAAAAAATTAACAAAATACTTAATGCAAATGAAGAAGCATTAAAAATTCATTAAGATATAATTACTCATTATAATTATATAAGAATTATGGATTATTAATGTTGTTATTAATATATAGAATTACAGAATTTAATTTTGATGTTTTTATACTTTCTTTCTTATTATTTTACTTATTACTAATAATGTTTTATTTATTATTAAATTTATTTATTATACTTTTATCATTTCACAATAAAATAAATGAACAAATTTGTCTCAGTCGACAACAATAAAGTAGTATTCACCAAAAAACAACAATCACTACACACAGCAACAATTACAATCAATAACTTAGTTAATAAATTTGTCATATACAAAGTCTTCATAAATAAAAATGTAATATATCGTGCAAGTCCATCAGAAGGTTTTATAACTCCGAACGGCAAAGCAACAGTTTCAATAAAAAGAACGGCAAGCGAGGTAACCCCTGGGGATAAGCCAGATCAATTTTTGATAGTAGCTTTCGAAACTAATCTTATAATAAAAACAGTAATCTTATTTTTAATATAATATTAATATAATATATAGTTAGAAGAAGCAAAGTCGTTAATTAAGAAAGATGAGATACAGGCTCCTGATAAACAACAAATATTTTTGGAAGCTCAGATAGAAATGGATAATGTTTCGAGTATATCGTCAATGAAGGAAGAAATAAAACTAGTAAAGTAAATATAGAGTTATAATTACTATAATGTAATTGTTTTGTTTTATTGCTTACATTCATGTTTTAATCTATTTATTAATTGTTAATATAGAAAGACACCTGATCTAGCTGTTATTCATCAGACTAATAATTCAGATAAAAATTCAGAAAATCCAAATAAGGTTAGTACTCACAATTATTTCATTTATATATAACTAATTTAGGGAGATGAAATTAAAGGAAAAATAGAAGAATTAAAAACTAAAATAGCAGACATTGAAAAAGACAATGAAAGAATACAAAATAATATAACTAACTTTAAATTCGTTCAAAATAATAATCCAAAACAAATAGTACAAAAAGGTAATTATTCAATAAATAACAAAACTTACTTAATACTTAACTAAAATTAGTTCCTGTTAAACCTTCAAAAAGATTTAAAATTCCAATGGATACATCTATTTTCTTTATAGTAGCTGGTTTAATTATGGGAGCCTTTTTGAACAAAACTACTTATGCTTAGCTTATATTTTGTATAAGAATTTTTAACTTTAACGACTATTAATATATTATTTATTAAATTTACTTATTTGTATTTATTTTCTTATTATTTAATTAATTAGCTACTTACTAAATTGAAATACTATAATAATAGTTAATTAGTATATAAGTTTTATATAATAATAGATAGCGAATTTCGAATGAAAACTACTAACTTAAAGGGAAAAAAATCATATAGTTTATAGCTTATATCAATACTTTAATAATTACTAAGTTTTTGGAAAAAATAATTATCAATATAGATAAATACGTATATAAAATATAATTTATTATTCTATAAATGGCTTTAGTTAAAAAATTAACTATTATTATATTAATAATTAGTTTTATCATTTTTCAGATAAGTAAATTTCTTAAGAATCCTCCACATTTATCTTATTCATGCAGTATTTTAGGATTTACTTGTCCAAATATTAGTCAATTTAGTTTGACAAAAGAAAGTTCTTATGAGCCTGAATTTAAACCA
>Ga0100378_1006756_pt1 | contig 10329 bp, 10 predicted proteins | sample CryGeymeta201502_FD_81535 | JGI IMG/M metagenome (GOLD analysis project Ga0100378, IMG submission 81535) | Groundwater microbial communities from Crystal Geyser aquifers in Utah, USA - Crystal Geyser metaG 2015-02 | ecosystem: Environmental > Aquatic > Deep subsurface > Groundwater | place: USA...
TTACTTAGTGGATTATCAAATAAAATATGTAAAGTTTCTTTACATGCTCCGAATATAAAAGGAATCAAGATTACCGATCTAGTGTTTAAAATATTTGGAGAAGGAGGTGATCTTGTTGATAGAGATACTGAGTTATCTATTATGAGGTTTCTTAGTAAATCCAATTACGGTCCAAAAATATATGAGTCTGATAAAAAGACATACAGAGTTGAGGAGTATTTAAACAATGTCACAACTCTTGATGTAAAAGAAAAGCATAATCCAGAAGTTATTGAAGAAATGAAAAAAGCATTTCTTCTTTATAACTCACATGGTGATCATGAATACTATAAAGATTTCATAAACCTTCCAAAAAAAGAGTTATTTGATTATCTTTTAAATAAGGATGAGAAACAAAATATAGTTAATTTTACTGTTAAGAAGTTAGCAGAATTGAGTAAGGTTAAATTAGAACCATTTGCAAAACAAATAAGAGAAAGTGATCAATTTAAAAATGATAAAGATACTTTAGATCACTTAGAAAAGATTGAATATTACTTATATAATTTTGAGGAAAAATTATATGATATATTTCATGAAAAATCAATAATAGCATTAACACATAATGATGCTCATCCACTTAACGTACTTGTGAATCAAAAAATTGATAAATATTTCTTAATTGATCACGAATTTTGTTGTTTTAATTTAGTTGGAGTTGATATGGCAAACTATAATATTGAGAATCTTTTCTTTCTAGGAGCAGATGATTGGCCATTTTATATTATACATGAAAGTGATTTTAGTGTACTTTCTGAAGGCTTATATTATAATAGGTTTAAAGATTATATAGAATACTTTTCAGAAAACAGAAAACAAGAATATAGTGAAGTAAAGAACATTGATGAAATCTTAGAATACATGAAAAGTAAAGATTATTATTGGAGATGTCTTGCCGTTTCTGGTTTACTATGGTTCGTTTGGGCAATTAATTACCTTAGCTATGATGAATTCGCAAATCAAAAATCATTTAGTTATTTCCATTTTTCTATTGATAGATTAGTTCATATTTATTTGATTGCTAAAGAAATTATTGACAAAGGATTAAAATAAGAATTAAAAGATAAAGATAAGATTTTTTTAAATTAATATTTTAGAAATATACATTGATTTTAGTTATTTAATGTATTATATAGTATATAATTTAAATATTTAAATACTTTTAATTTATAAATATTAATTCTATTCTATTTTAAAATTATTATATGTAAATATATACATCAATCTATTTTCAAAACTTTCATCACATTCATCATCATACATTACACTCATCACATCCACTATACTTATCTATCACATCATTTCCTCCTTTATTGGTGATTCATACTTTGCAATCTCTTCGAATATTTGCCTTTGCATTGGGTCTACCATCTTCGGAATTTTTATTTTAAATTTAACATAATGATTTCCTTTTTGTGTTTGATTTGGTGGTAACTTAGTAACTCCCTAATATTATATTATAATTAATGTATATTATTGTATATAATGTAATAATATAGTAATTATTACATAATTAAGTAACTTTTTCACATCTCCATCGTTCGAACCTTTATCTACATTTAGATTTACATCTCCATATAAAGTTTTGATAGTTATTTTAGATCCTAAGACAGCTTGACTTATTGTTATGTAATTTGTTGTATGGATATCGAATTGATCGCGTTTAAAATATTCGTGTGGCTTTACCTTTACTTTTACATATAGGTCTCCGACAGAACCTTGTGTGCTAAATTGACCCTGTTAGATTATGATTATAATTGTTATATTGTTTAATATTGTTATTTATGTTTATATTGTTTTATATTGTTATTTACCTTTTTTGCTACTCTTAAGTTAGTTCCGGTATCAACTCCCTTTGGAATATTTATAGTTTCTTTAACGTTTGAGTTCATTACACCTTTTCCTGAACAAGTTTTACCTTTATTAAAGTGTTAATATATAGATTAATATGACTAATCATATTAATTAGTAATAATAAGTTATATTACATTGATGTTCAATTCGAGATCCTTCTCCATGACATGATTGGCACTCCATTACAATATTATTCATACCTTGCTTAAAATATACCTCTCCCATTCCATTACAAGTTTGGCAATTTGTAGGTCCAGTACCAGGAGCACATCTTGAACCTTTACACATATTGCAGACCTCAATACGGTTAAAATTAACTGTTTTTTGTACTCCTTGTATTGACTCTAGAAAAGAAATTTCTAATGGTATTATTATATCTTTTCCTTTTTTATTTGCGTTCTTTTTTGCTTTATTCTCTCTTAAAAATTCTTCTTTAAAAAAGTCATTAAAGTTTATATTCTCAAATCCGAATCCGCCGTAATTATAACTGTTACCGAATGGGGATTCTCCTCCTTGTTGTTTGAATTGCTCTTGTTCGTCTCCTGTCATTCCATATGCATCGTAAGTTTTTCTTTTCTCTACATCACCTAATGTATCATATGCTCTAGCTTAATTTTAATTTTTACTCTGAAAGTTCTGAAAATTTCTCTTTCGCATTCTTATTTTGATTTCTATCTGGATGATATTCTTTAGCTAATTTAAAATATGCTTTTTTAATCTCTTCTGTATTTGAATTGTTGTTTACGCCAAGAATTCCTAAAATATTAAGAAAAAAAATTTAGTAAATGAATAGATGATGTTACTATAAAAATCCTTTTTATTTAGTATTTTGGTTGATTGGAAAAAATGTTTATTAAATGTCTTATTAAAAGCATTTAAAGGATTTATCTTAAAAATGTTTGTCTTCTTTTTGTATAGAGTGCCATAAAAAGTTTTATTTATTGCAAACATTTTATGATAATAAAATGAATATAGTAAATATAAATAATATAATTTATATTATTAATATTTAAAATATGTTAACTTAATTAACTTATTTACTTAATTACTTATTTATTACTTAATTTAATTATCAATAATATAAACTTAATTTTAGAGTTAATTTAAATATATAATGCTTTATTTACTATTACTAAGATAATTAATTGTTTCTAATAGATGAAATCTATATCATTGGTAATCTTTGCTACTTTTATATTTCAAATTTTAACATCAGCAATAAGAGTAGATACAGAAAGACACTTATTCATTGATGACCAAAATAGAGAAGTTTACTTTCATGGTATTAATGTTGTATACAAAATTCCTCCTTGGATTCCACCTGTTGATAAATTTAATCCATTAACTTCATTTAGTAGTGAAGACATACAATTTTTAAAAGACATCGGTCATAATATTATTAGATTAGGAGTTCAATGGCCAGGAGTAGAACCAAATAGAGGGGAATATAATTCAACTTATTTAGATGTCGTAAAATCAATTGTCGAAAACTCTAAAACTAATAATATTTTTACATTACTTGATTTTCATCAAGATATTTTATCAGAGAAATTCTGTGGTGAAGGAATTCCAAAATGGGCTGTAAAACCTGCATATTTAACAGCTCCTTTTCCCTTACCAGTACAACTTTCCAGTTTTCCTTTAGATGATGAAGATGTACCAAGTAAGGCAGATTGTGACAAAAATTTATGGCCTACTTATCACGCTGCAATGAAGACTGCTTCATCTTATCAAAGTCTATATAGCAACGTCGATGGAATTCAAGATGCCTTCGGTGCATTTTGGAGAAAAGTAGCTGATACATTCAAAGATGAAGATTATGTAATCGGTTATGAGTTAATTAATGAACCTTTTGCAGGAGATTTTTACAGAAATCCCTTTTTAATGGTCCCTTCAGTTGCAGATAGGTGGAATTTACAACCAATGTATGATAACTTAAACAATTATATTAGACAAGTAGACCCTAATCATATAATCTTTTTTGAAAGTGTAACATGGGATGATTTTGTCCCTGTTGGGTTTTCCCATGTACCTGGAGGTGATGGTTTTAGAGATAGATCAGCCTTAAGTTATCACTATTATTCGCAAGTTAATTTCTATAAGGAATGGCAATTTACTGCTAGAATGAAAGACATAAAAAGACTAAAAACAGGTGGAATGCTAACTGAATTTGCCATTTGTGATATTGGAGAATCAATCCAAGTATTTGAAATTGCAGATAGATATTTACAATCATGGATAGGTTGGTCTTATAAACCTTTTGGTGATATTACTGGTGATTGTGGTGGAATTTACAATGCTGATGGATCGAAAAATATGGAAAGAGTAAGAAGTCTATCAAGAACATATCCACAAGCAGTAGCTGGAAGAACTAAAAATTATAGTTTTGATAATAACTCAAGTATTTTTGAATTAGAATATGAAATTTGTGAGTCATGTGGTGAAACAGAGATTTATTTTAATCAAGATTTAAGATATACTACAGGATTTAATTTACAATTTAATAATGAATCATTAGTTAATTGGGATATAAAGGAAAAGAATAAAATTCATATTTCTCATTTGCAAGGATCAGACAAACAAAGTTTAAAGTTAACTTTAAGCCCTCAATAAAAAAGTAGTTAGTTTAATATTTAATAAGATTACTATAAACTTTATCAATTTTTATTGAATATATTAAACTTTATTGAGCTTTATTTAAAAAATTTTATAACTTATATTAATTGCTATGCTATAAAATACCTATTTTTGCATAAATAACTTGATTTATATAAAAATAATATATTATATATTATATATTATATATTATAAATTAAAGACAACGTAACCACAAAAGTTAATTTAAATCTAAATATTATTCACTTAAACTAAAGAAAGTAAAAACCTACGTAATTGATATCTGAATATTCTTAATAATATTTAAATTATAACTATGGTTAGATAACAATTGAGATATAGCACTAAATGGACAATAATATCATTTAGTCTGTCGCACTTAATAACATTTTTACTTATATAAGTTTACACTAATTAACAAAAGATAATAAATTTAATAAAATTATATTTTCAATATTAAGTTAATGTTATTTAAGAACGTTAATCTAATAAAATGTTTTACTTTTATAACTCTTTCACTTGATGATTTAAAATTTGAAAAACTTATAAACATTCATAAATTTAACACTATATAAATAGTTTTTTTTAATAGAAATCATTGAATAAAATTCATTAATTATTAAAATTAACTAATATATGTTAAATTTATAAACATAATGGGAACAACATGTTTTAATAAAAATAACAGTGATAAGGATAATAGACAGTTTTTGTATACTCTTTATGAACGGAACTTAAAGTATTTAGAGCTAGATACAAAATCAGACACTATATCTGAAATAAGCTCGAAAAAGAGTACTAGAAGTAATATGAGTATGCAACTGGCAAAATTCATTGGTTTTAATACAGGCTCAATAACTCATAATATGAATTACTATATACATTCATTATATAGAGATGATAAACATAGAAGTGTGAGTTGTAAGGATAAAAAGTATGACTCAAGCCTGAATAAGTGTAAACTAATTAGTGAAGATGAAATGAACTTTAAGTCGAATAATAATTCTTTTAGCAGTTATTTATCTTCTATCTCATATGACCTTGAGGATTCTTTCGACCTTTCTTACATCATCAACTCAAGACTCAATTTAAAAACACTTCAAGAACAAACAGATGATATCAACTACATAAACAATAACAATAATGATAATTTTGAGCCATCTCATATTCATAAAAATCAATTACAAAATAAAATATTTTATGATAATAAGCATAAATATTGCAATAAGATTAGAAATAAATATTACACACAAGTTTTATATAATAAAGCAAAGAACCAAAATAACTCAAAGCTTTATAACACAGTCATAATCCTAGACTGGGATGACACTTTACTATGCAGTACGTACCTATACCCGTACATAAGCTCGAAAAAAACGGAAATGAGCGATGATGACAAAACTAATCTAAAGAACTTAGAGACAATAGTCAGTAAAATACTTAAGTATTGCATTGAGAAAGGAGATACTTATATAGTAACTAATGCTTCTACAGGCTGGGTCGAAATGTCTTCATTAGTTTTTATACCTGAGATAGTCAAGTTACTTCCAAAAATTAATATTCAATCAGCTAGAGATAATTATGAAAAGACTTTACCAGGAAATAATAGACAGTGGAAAATCAATACATTTTTAAAAATAAAAGAGAACTACTCAACTGATAAAATATTAAATATGGTTTGTATAGGAGATTCCTTAAATGAGCTTGAGGCCGCGTTTAATTTACGATATGAGTTTGTAGAACCGTTTATAAAAACAATAAAAATGCAGGTAAATCCTAATATAAAAGAGCTTGTCAAGCAACTAAAAATAATATTTAGCTCATTTGATACTATATTCAATACTTCTAAAAATCTAAAAATTAATGTTGATAAAAGGAACAAGGAGAGTAAAGCTTCGTAAAATATTTCATATTATATATATTATATTTTATTATTATTTTTATAAATTAATTTTTACTTGTATTTTAACTTATTATAGAACTATAATTTTATTTTATTGTATTATATTAATAACATTTTACTTTAACAATAGTTTACTTTAATTATAAATAGAATTAGTTAAGCATTTAAATTACTTTAAAAAGTCAGCATTTTTATCTGTATCATCGAACAAAACTTTAAACATATTATCTAATATTCTTGAATTTGATAAATACTCAAAATTAAAACTAACAGATATATCACTAGTAGCTTTTACTTGCTGGAAAAAATATGCAGGTATATACAATATATCACCTGGTTCAATACTAACTGTCAATACTTTAACCTTTTCTAATTCATAATCTTTATTAATAACATTTGTTGGTTCAAATAAATCTTTACTAGAATATATCTTATTAAATTTAAGCTTGTTTGAATTTTTATCAACTTGAGATTGATTTCTATAAGGAAGTAAATATTTTAATTGTGAAATAGGTGACATCTTATACACTTGACTTCCTGATAAGTGAAAAATTAAATGGTCTCTTGAGTTTAGGAATAAATTAGATTTGTATTCGTAACTGCTATTCTTAAATAAATAAAGTTTATGTATATGATTATATAGTAAATTGTGATATATTAACTATTTACTAGTATAATAATTATAAACTTAGAAAATTACAAAATATATTGAGTAGTCAACTCTTTTTAAAATATTTGAATATGGAGGGAAGTCATGTAAAAAATCACTTTCGAGATTATCTTTGATGAAAGATAGTGTGTTTGAATTGTCAGTTGTTGAGTGCTTTAAGTTTTTAATGTTTTTATCTAGCTCTGCTAAGCCATTGTTTATTAATTCTTTAATTTTCGTATTTGTATTTGTATTATCCATCATAAATTTATTAACTTTATTATAGTAGTTGAAAATATTTTTATCACTTGACTTCCTAAATATACATGGCTTATTTTTAGCTATAAAGTTTTCGTAAAATAATTCTGAATTTTTGCAATTATCAATTGTTATTAAATTATTAGTATTTTCATTCTTAATTGAATTAGTTGTTGAATATTGAAAAAGATTATCCTATATTATCACTTATAATTAATTATTATTACTTTTTGATAAAAATAAGCGTACTTTTCTTCATAAAGTTGAAAATTTGAATCAACATTAGAACCAAATTTAAAAAACTCTACTTTAAGAAAGTAGATAATTAGCAAAAAGAATATCAATACTAAAAATAAGATAGTAGCTTTAAAAACTTTATGTTGGAAATTATCATCTTTATGCTTTTTCGAATTATCTTTATTTGACATTAAATAAATTATTTTATATTACTATTACTTAGTCATATAATTATATTATAAATTAAAAAAATTAGCATCATTAAACTAATTAGATTTTATTATTCATTATATACTAATTTTAATGAATTTATTAATTCAATATGATTAATGGTGTTAAAAACATAAAATTTAAAACTTATAAAGATGAAACTTCTGCAAAATTATTAGAAAAGTACAATACAGAACTCAAAAACTATAATGTTTACGAACATATTGAAACAATTAGATCATTATTCAAGATGGACCATATATTTAACATAAGAAATTATCTTAATTCCTATTTTCCAGACGTATAATATTTATTAATTTCTAGTTTTTAGATAGTAGCAAATTAAATTTCGAACTATTTCAGTTCGAAATGAATTCAATGCTGAATAAAAATCAAATTAACCAACCTTTTGGTCCTGTTACTTCTAATAATTTCCAATTTGATATACAAGTTTCTCAGATCTCGTCATATTATCCCAACAATGCAGATAAACTCGAAACTAATTTTGATTGTAACTTATTTAATGAACAATCTCAACAATTTAACAACAATATTTGCAATAATTATTATTATCTTGATATCTTCCTCAAAAAGTTAGAAATTGATTTAAACTTCTATCTTCTTGATATAATTAAAAATACTGGAACTAGTAGTGTAGGTGTAACCCACCAACAAAAAGAAAATACATTAGGATATAATGAAATTGACTTTAATGTAAACAATATTATGAACCATATAAATAACATTAATAACCCAAATGGTGAAAAGATTCAATTTAATTTAAATACTATTAGCAATGCCAACAATATCAACAATATAAACCATATAAACAATGACAACCATTTAAACAAACAGAATAATAACCCTTCTAATAGTAAAAAGAAAAAGTCACAAAATAGCCATAACAATATTAACAATATTACCAATAATATAAACAATACCGACAATACAAATAACATTAACAGCATAAACAACATAGATACTTTTATTAAGTTTGAAAAAAGAATTCACTCTGATTCCTTATCTCAGCTTTCATATTTGGAGAATAAGAGTGTCTCAGATAAAAAATCTTTAAAAACCAGAACAAGTTTAATCAATAAAAGTGTAAAATCGAATAAAAAATGCAAAAGTAATTATAATATATTTAAATTAACTATTAAATTAACTATAATATTATTATTTAATACTTTTTATTCTCTTAATATATTTTATTGTTAATTCTAACTATAGAAATCAAATTTAAACAAAACAACAACTGTCAAACACAATTTAAAAATAAAATGACCAATTTTCCATATGCCAATCAATTTATCCCAAAAGATCATCAAGAGAATGAAAGTTTTCTTAGTTTCTTTGTTGACTCTCAAGTCTCCCCTTCTCGAGATAACTCAGAAATATTTAGCTCAAAAGTTAGTGTACAGGATGACACTTTGTCTGTTACTTCAGGAGCAGTAAAGCAAAAAGTTAAGAAGCCGAAGTATAAGAAAAACCAAATATTTGTAATTAAAAAAATTGGAAAGAGACTTCAAAGATTAAAGAATAAATTACCATATCTTCGTTATTTTAATCCACACTTTACTAAAAGAGAAAATATCGATAAGAAAATATTAAGAGAGTTTAAAAACTTTATTAAGGTAAAGTTGTTAGATGATGAGTTTTATGTTTCAAATAAAAATATAAAGAATTTTGCTTTCTGGAAAAGATTTGTAACTGAAAATTTATTACCACCAATGCAATTTTCATATGAAGACTCTAATGAAAAAGTTACTTTTAAATCCTTCAATACTAATTATCATAACTGGATCTTTTCGCGAGAAGGAGCTGATGAACTATATGAAGATTACATTCGAAAGAACGGTGATGAAATACTAGACTTTCTTATAAAAAGATACAAATTAAGAGGAGACATTAATAACAACGATGAAATCCATCAATTAGACTTTTATGTCAAAAATATTATAGGAATATATAAATCGAAGGAATTTTCAATAATAAATGAGGAAGATGAAGACAAGAATAAATTAAATAATAATATTTATAATGTTGATGAGCATTATGAAGGAGAAAATAAAGAACTAGCTTTCCCCTCTACTAAAAGATATTCCGATTGTAATATGGAAGAGATTGTTGGTAATAATTCTGAATTTGTTTTTACATTAAAGTAAGATTTTATTTAATTATTTTAGTCCAATATTTAGAAAAGAAAGTTATAATAATATTACATTGTATGAAATAGATTCGTTTGATTCTGATGATGATATATATGATGAGCAGTCCTTATCAGTGTGTTAGTTTTATATAACATAATAATTTAGAGTAGTATTTAAGAGGATTATAAATAGTAATATCATATTACTTTTCTAAAACCTTAATTTATAATATAAACGTTAAAACATAATTTATTATATAATATTTAATTAATATTTAATTATTTTTACTTATTAAATTATTGTTGTAAAGTTAATAAATATTTATTATTATGTTTAATTTACTTTAATTGGGGATTGGGGATTGGGGATTGGGGATTGGGGATTGGGCCCAATCCCCAATCCCCAATCCCCAA
>Ga0100378_1006757_pt1 | contig 10328 bp, 13 predicted proteins | sample CryGeymeta201502_FD_81535 | JGI IMG/M metagenome (GOLD analysis project Ga0100378, IMG submission 81535) | Groundwater microbial communities from Crystal Geyser aquifers in Utah, USA - Crystal Geyser metaG 2015-02 | ecosystem: Environmental > Aquatic > Deep subsurface > Groundwater | place: USA...
CGATTGAAAGCTTTTTGGTTTTGAGGTGCCAACAGTGAATGTTGATTGTTTCCCCAATACAGCAGATTCGTTTGAGCCATCTAACGACTAGATATAAATAACAGAATAATATAACTGAGTTTTATGAACTCTCAGGTCCAAATTCTAACTAAGCTTCTGCTCTTTATAATTAATGTGAATGATAGTTAAAAAAACTTTGTGTTCAAGATCCTTTTCGCAGCAACAAAAGATACTGTTCTTCATCGTTTTTGTTCACTTCATTGCTTTTGAGTTGCTCAATCAACTTTCTTACCGTGATGGCCTTCTCATTTCGATACTTCTGATTTGGAGATACATCCTCATAATATTCCTAGTGATCGATGTCTGGAAAGTCACTGCTAATGAGCCGACAGACCCTGTACTGACTGATAATATTCATGAAGATCAAGTCGATCCTGAAAAATTGCTTTTTTGTGTACCCTGTAACCATCTAGTCTTCAAGAGCAGTCACCACTGCTTCAGATGCAAACGTTGTGCTTTCTAGTTCGACCATCACTGTAAGTATCTGAATGTTTGTATCGGAGGGACCAACTACATTCCGTTTCTGATGCTATTGGCCAGCTTTATCCTATATTGTATACTGGTTGGAGCTTTGACCTATATTCAATAAAATTCATGGCTTCAAGTTTCATTGATACTCTTAACCGTGGTACTGATGGGACTTGCTATAGCTCTGTTCAGTTTTCACTTTTATCTGAACAGAGTTATAGGCAAGACAACCTTTGAGTACATGATTCCTCAGGCATTCACAGAAGATTAAAAAGAAAGGCCCGATCTTGATAGTGAGAGAGGCTCCAGTTGATATTTTCTTCTTAATGTCGAGTAATGAGTTGTTAATCTCCTAGCCAATTAAACATTAGATAATCATTGATCAACAATGGCAGAAATGTAATTCAATCCTCTTCAGTGGCCTCCAAACATCCAACTGGCCAGATTGCACTACGATTGCGTCAAGCCCGGTATCGACAACACTGAAGGTAATCGCTGTCCATGTTGCCAACGTTCAGAAAAGCTGGCTAACAGCAAATGGGCACTCAGAGACATAACAAAGGATTTTGGGAAATTTGGAGGAGGTATTCCGGGCTACTTCTACCTTCTAATCTACATCATGGTGTTTTTCCTTATTCATCTTGGTGTGAGCGTCATCTACCATATAATGATGTTGAACCAAGCCTGCCCCACTCTTGACGGGACTCCTCAAAGATGTGCTTTGGTGTTTGGAGTATTCTGGAACTGTGATGCTCAGATCCTCTACAATGCTCTGGTCGCAATGGGAAATCCATCTCAGGCTGAGACATTGCAGTACCTCCAACTTGCCACTTACATCATTCTTGTGATTGGAACCATCGGCATCAAGGTCTTCCTTCATATTATCGGTCAAAAAAGCTCGCTGGATGCGACTCTATACAGTCCTTTTGCTCTAATAATCAAAAACGTACCTCTATACTATCAACTCGAAGACATTAAGGTTGAGTTAGCAAAGATGGTGCCAGGACTAACCGTTGCAGAAGTATATTTTATGTTATTTAGATGTTTTATCTTCACAAGACTTGTGAGTACAACAACAGTCTGAAGCGATTAATAGATTTGAACTTTGAGATGAAGCAGGTTGAATAGACCATAGACGATGGAGATGAAAAGGCAGCTAAGCAGTACTTAAAATTGAAGGAGCAGTACCTGAAGCTATATGACAAATATGAAAAAGAGGCATCCAATCTGAAAGCCTCTTCCAAAAAAATAATTGTTGTTTTCAATACTGTCACTGAAAAGGAAATAGTTCATAAAAAATTGAAAATGAGTGAGCTTGTAAAATTCTGGTACTATTTCACGAAGCTTCTGGGCTGCAAAAGTGAGGCTATTGGTTATTACTCTGAAAGAATCGCTGAACCTCAATAAATTTACTGGAATTATATCGGTGAGAGTTCAACACATAAACAAAAGGTGAGAATATAGACTACCCTGATTGGTATTGGACTGGTCGTCATTGTATTTTTGGTGCTATATTTCCCATTGCTCAAGATCGATCAGGAGAAGATATATGATCCCTTGATCGGAACTGTTCTGGGAATGGTTATTTCATTCTTCATTCTAGTCATGGTGATTATTTATCGTGTAATCATAGGTGCTCTGATGCCGACCAGGAGACCAAGCTCCAAGCTAGCAGAAGGATATTTTGTTGTCATTGGTCTGTCTATTTTCTTTTTCTTTTTCTACTTAGCCTCCCCTGCAGTCTTCTTTGAGGTTTCTCCCAACATTCCCGATAACTTCAAGCTAGCAACGTTTTTCATGAACATCATTATATTTTGCTGTTCAAACATCGCCCTCAACATTATAGATGTTGGCTACAGGACATACAATGGCAAAAAGAACAGGCTTTTGACACAGACAAACGAAGCAAATAAATTTTGTCAAGGTAGAGTTCACGAGTAGCTCGCACCTCTGCCTTTCCCTCTTGCCTTTAAGCTAGTAGTGGCTTTCAACATGTGGAGTTTTAGCTCATACTATGTCTTCAACATCCCCTACCTGCTTTTCTTCTTCTTCGGAGTCATCTTCATTCATTTCTGGATAGACAAGTACATTCTATACAATCGCTACAAGACAAATCAGTATCTCTCTCTTGAACTGGAACATCAGGCTCAGAAAGTAGTCTTGGTCATCTTCCTTATATGTGTATCAGTTGGCTATCTTACCATTACTATTCATTAGTGGGAAAAATGGCTAATCTTGATAGTCTTCGTAACCGCTCTTTTCATTAATTTTGCTCTCCAGATTGTATTCAAGAAACAGAAGGAAGAAGTGAAGCGTCACCACACAAATGATAATCTCCAAGCCACCATTGAAAAATGCAAATCAGATGTCCAGGCAGCTTTATACTTTGCAAACAGATAGAACTAACTTAAGTCGTCATTTGTCTTCAACGATATCCATAACCAGGCTAAGGAAATTTCAGAGGCCTCTCTAGCCAGTGCAGTTGTCATGTATGGCTACAAATAAACCTATGACCTTTATCTTAGTCAGTTCCATCGCAAAGAAGTTCACGATATGATCTAAAATAGATACTTTAGCATCAAAAAGTCTCCCTCCATGATGTCTGCTAAGTCAAGGGAGAGTGAACTGGCTAAAATGAATACAAACACTCTAAGGTAAAAGCTCATTGATCCTGTTATCAAAGAGGAATCTCAACTATCAGAAACCTCCTACAAACCTCCTACTATATCCGTCTCCCAGCCCCCTGCATAAAAACCAGACCATCAGGCAGAAAGCAAGGAGCAGGAATAGATAGTCGTCAAGGAAGAGGGCAACAATGTTGAAGTACAAGAGTAAGAGGAGGTAGTCAGTAAGCCTAGTGCCCAACCGAAGGAGGAATGATTGACTATGCTTATCTTCATGAAGAGTAGCTTGATACATTGTTTGATTAATGGAATAATTTTAAGTTATATTAACATGAGTCATTATACTTTCACCTTCGTTCCGGAAGTCTATCGATGGCTGGTGGCTGAGCAGCTCCTCAGCAATACAGGTTCATTTGTTTTCACTCAGGATAACTCAACGAAAAACAGTTAGTCGTCTTGCCTCCCGAAAATAATAAATCATTGGAAAACGGATGGATCTTGGCTTCAGCAATTCGAATAATGTTAGCAAAGTCAGGCCAACATCCTTCCTCACATTTGGAGGCCATCGTAAATGAGGAGACAAAGTCTATCAGATCAGCAAACTGGAATTTTATATGGTAAGGGTTCCCTAATGTAGGTTGTGCTTCGAGGAATTAAGAATGCAGTTCGATTAGAGAATTCGAGACCTGATATTGCAAGGAGAATATGCACTCATTCCATAAATTCTCAAACAACTCTATGAAAGAGATGAGCACAAAGATGAAAAAGCCATGAGGAGTTTAGTAATCAGTCAAAAGCAAATTGCTACTGGAAATGATCCCAAAGGCAAGACCCCAGCAAAGACAGGCACTTTGGATGTAAAGAGAATCAACCTCCAGAAGGACCCAGCAGAAAGTGAGTCTTCGTTGTAATTTTTAATACTCCTCCTAGCTCATAGCTTTTCAATGCCTGTCGAATAAATTTTAGGACTGTTTACCAACCAAAACAAGTATTTGGCGCACCTCCTCGTCAAAGGAATCAACGATGGCTTTGAAGGAGTCATCCTCTTTTACAGTCTTCTGCTCAAGAATAAAAATAAATTCAAGGCGTACCTTGAGGGTGATCCCAAAGATGCTGACAGCCTTCTCTATGCAGTCAAGCCAGGATTGATTAGTAAGAGTGTCAAGGTTGCCTAGCTATCTCTTGATTTGTTTAAAGGCCTTCCTCTCATCTACAGCTGGTTCATTAGCTAAAGTGGAAGAGGCTCATCAACACTAGCTTTAGGAGTCAAGAGACATCCATATCTAGCTCTTCAGTATACTGAACTGCTTCTCTAAATTATCAGAAACGAAGAAGAAGATTTTTTCATCAACCACTTTCAGCCCTCATTCAGGGACCCAGTCGAAATGGTGGAAATTTGTACCTATATGATGCCAGGAATCGCAGGAAGTTTCCTCAAAACTCCCCTCATGGAAAATGGCATATTTGATGAATGGACCTCACTTGCTCTATCTCTAATGGAGGAGGATCTGAGCTGCAAAATTGTTAGTTTCAAGTACTTTGGTGCGCTTCTTGCCCATCTTCCGGAGTTACCTGACAGCAATGAAGATTATCTGAGAGGAATTCGAAGAGGTTGGAGAGAGTACAATATGGTGGAATATGTTCTTTTGATGGAAGAGCTGTTGCTCATGATCGAATAGCTAGCCTCTTAAAAAAGACCTATGGCTCGGCTGGTCTACCAAATTCTGATCGAGGTCATGGAAACAATCTTCAATAACCTTGATAAACGAGAATATCTTGTCTCAGGTTTTACCACACTCATTAGCCATTTTCCTAAAATTCCAACTCAGCTGTTGATCAGTACTTACAAAGAAGGAACATTGACTAGTTCTGATTATGAGTTAATGCTTTCTTCACTCGAACATGTTCCTGACCTGGCATCGGCTATCAGCATTTCAGAAGTTCTTTTGAAGTTATTCAACAGCCAGGCAGTTTTGAATTATTTCTTAGGACCGATCATATTCAAGGTTTGCAAGCGAGGTATTCAAGAGTAAGATGGCAAGGCTTTTACCATGAAGGTTTTGAGGGAGTGTCTAATCCACTACGTTCAGATTTAGGGATCGAAAAATGAAGTTGCCAAAAAACAGCCAATGTACCTTGTTCAAAAAGGGAACTAAAAATACAAACCATAAGAGGAATAATAACTAATAGTGGCTGAAAAGAGTAGCAAAAATATTTTAATGCTGATCGAGAAGGTGTTGCTACTTCTTCTTGGTCTCAAATCAGACACATTGAAGATGAAAATCAAGCAAGAGCTGATGGAACAAAATGCTGTCCTGAAGAAAAATTATTACAAAGCTAATAATAAAACTATCTCAAATATCCTCAATAAAAAATTCGGAGTTTCTAGGGAATAAGAGGAGCAATTTAATGATGACTACCGAGTCAAAAAATCACTGGCGAATATGGAAGAGTCGATGGCCAAAAAAAGGATGGCCAGCTCTGCTTCGGCTGGTCCCATGACGGCTTCAAGGTTTGCCTGTCCTGAGCACCTCAAAAAAGATTTTGATGAAGTGGTCGAAAAAAGGAGAAAAGAGGAATAAGAGCGTCGATTGTAATAGGAAAGAAAGCAAAGAGATGAGGCGCTTAAGCGAATCATGGTGAAGAAATAGCTTGAAAAGACTAACTTATTAAGAGGTTTTGGTCAAGAAGCCTAGCTGAAGGAGGAAGGCTTCTGGTCAAAGCTGATAAAAGATCAGGGATAGTTGTAGTTATACCCTCAAGAGTTGATGGAGCCCAGGGACATTGAATATATTGACAACTTGTTCAAGAAATATCACAAGGTTATGAGGAACATTTTTTTCAAATACACGAGCAGCAAGTATAGCACAAAGAGTAATCTCAACTTCGAGGACAACAAACAAAGAAACGAAACTCTCAACGTGGTGGAAATTATTCAGTTCCTCAAAGACTACAAATTCTTTTTCCTGACCTCCAAAGATTAGATTCAGAGTCTTGTGAGAGATATTAATATTAAATTGCTCAATAAACGTTAAACTATGGATCTCGATTTCTTTGGCTTTGAGCAGTTTGTCATTCAGTTCTGTTCCATTATCTATACCAAGACTCACACGATAAATGCAAACACGAATAAAGGAATTCAGGCGATCAAAAAAAATTTTGCTCATCTTTCCCATTTGCAACTTGTAGAATAATGGTTCAACTACCTGAAACTTGTGTACATCGAGAAAGGGTAAAAAACGGCTCTCTTTGATGAACCTGAGGCAGCTTACTTCAATCAGGCTGAAGTTGTGAAATAATTTGCCCGTAAGCTCTAAGAGGACCCTGGGTTCATTTTGCCAGAAGGGTATAAAAAGGTCACAGAGAAGACACTGAAACTTTCAGCAAAAGTGAGCGACAAAGTAACAAAAATAAATCAAGCCTACAAGGATGTTTATGAAGTTTTAGATGAAATTCTTTTTGAATCAGACTTAAGGATCCATCTTCTTGAGCCACTGATTTAAAGGTAAACCAAGATAAGAGTGAAGCCTCATGCTTTTGTTAACATCAAAACAAAGTTACTTGAAGATACATCCACCAAAGCCCGTGCTTTTAGCTCGATCATCGACAAAAAGCCTGCTATACCACCCGTCAAATTGTATTTTTTTGTGTTATGTAGGTTGTAGAGAAAGGTTTTATCCTTTGGTATGAAGTTGGGTCTTTCTTATGTGAGCTACAAGGACAAACTTTTAGGAGAACAAGTTGCATATGTTCTTGATGATATGCTCACTGCTGTTGAGAACGGACGTTCAACCATCGAAAGTAAAATTGGTCTTATAAAGAGGATAAAGTCATCAACGAAGTTGTCAAGAAAAGAAATGAGCTCATGGAAAAAGAAAGATATTCTGAAATCCAAAAGGAGAAAAAGCGTCTGGAAAGAAAAAATGAGCTTGAACGGTTTAAGAAGGATTTCACCGAAAAGAAATAAAAACAGGAATAAGAAACCAAGGAAGAGAGATAGCGAAAGAAGCAACAAAAGCTGTCTCGAGAGAAGAAAATTCAAGAAGACAAGGAGCAGTATTTAGCTGAGCAAAAGAGGAAGCTTGAGGAGAAGAAGAAGCAAGATGAGGAGGAGAAAGAAAAGGAGAAGGAATAGGGCAAAAAGAAAAGGGAGGAAAGGAAGAAGAAAGAAACATAATTCAAAAGCTTCAATGAAAAGCAAATTTAAAAATTCAAGAAGTAGTTTAACGAATAAGCTGACAAAAAGAAAAAGGGTCAAGAGAAGGATGAATAATAGCGAAAGAAGAAATAGTAGCTGGTCAGAAAGCTCAGAACAAAGATTCACTAGAGCGATAAAAAGGCTATATAAACAAAGCAAAAAATGCTGGAATAAATAAATTAACTGTATCACTCAGAATCTATCAACAGAGTCTATTCATAATTTGAGCCATCTATCAGAGCTATATTTGACTTCTTGCTTAAATCCAGCTACACTCCCATCACTCTCAAAAAAAATAATTACTAAATTATTTTTGAAACTTGGCAATACTTTGGTCTCGTTTTTCAGCTCAACCCCTTGATAATTCATGCTAACTAATTGACAAAGATCTTCAGGCATTTCACCAAAGACAAGCAGAATCACAAGGATTATACAATCGGGTTGACCTATGAATAATTCAAGCAAGCCCTCCTCCGAATAGCCATCAGGCACAAAAGTATCTTCAACAAGCTATCGGAACAGATAAAGGAAAATATGAGTTCAGGATAAATAGATGCAGTCGTGCAGAAGGACATATAATAAAAATAAAAGAACGAGTTTGAGGAACCCAAACAAATCGATGTCAGGAATCTCGTAAAGGAATAGGATATTGACAAGAAGATTACTGATCACTATGGTGATATTTCGAAAGGTAACAGTGTTTTTATGAAGTAAACGATAAAACTCTCAAGGCTCTTATCTATTACCTGAAGGTTCCCAAAGAAAAGCAGGGCCAGGAGAAAAGATTTAGATAGATCATTGCTTCCAAATTATCCTACTCTGTTTCCAACTACTAAAGTATTTATAAATCCATGTAGAACTGAGATAAAAACTCAATGATTAGTATAGCTTAGCCCCACCTCCTCAGAAGTCAAAGAAGAGAATGGAGGCCAACCAATCCCAGCTGAGTGTGAGTCAAGATCCCAAGCAATAAGGTCCTGAAGCCTGATATACTATTGTCATATTGCCAATATTCCTATCACTCTCCTACTGATTTTTACCTAAATAAATCTGCGGGTTTCTTTATAAAATAATAATTACAGCATGGAAAGAGAGTCCACCTTCGAGATCGGCTCTTCGTATCCTCATAATGATGAAAAGGGTAACCTCCTTTCCTCCAGCAAACTATGCACTCAAGTTACATCTAATTTCGATAGCAACTTCACCGGTTTGCTTAACGACTATAGAAATGATCCTGAGCTTAAGGAAAAATAAACATTCATTTCAAAAAAAAAAGAGGAATCTATCGCACCTATTATGGAAGCTGAGATCAATAGTTCAGATGTATTCGAAGATTCTGTCTACTCGAAGCTAAATTAGTTGGAAATGAGAAGTAGTAAAGTGGTCAACATGTTTCCTCAATTTCATAGTAAGCAGTTTCGGAGTACTTTGGGTCAAGGACTATTTGAAGATGCTGGTGAAGATCCTCAGATGGCCAAAAAGATAAAAATCATTCGGGACTTGTAGAATAAAATTTCTGAGCTATAATTAAGTGTGAAGAACCCCCTCACTTGTCAATAATACATGTATGGTATTCAAAGATAGATTAAATTGAACTTTGACAGCTACTACCTTGAGGGAAAATAGATAAATTGTGATGAGGCTGATAAAAGTTAAGATGTGGAATTAAATGAGCCAAACTCTCCCACACTCCTCTCAGCTTTCTCTAAGAAAAACTATTTTCAAGACCAAATACCTTTGTTGGTCCCCAAGATAGTGGAGATAGAAGTACCTGTTCCAGTTTTAAAATTAGTTGAGGCAAACAAAGTCAGCATCAGGAGAAGTCGAAGTGAAGGGGAGCTTCATAGCTCTATTGCTCATATAATTGACAAATATGATAAAAAATTCGCTAATAATGTGCAGCAAGTATACACATATCAACAGGATGAGCCATAAATATGGATAAGCAAGCAAGAAGCGAACTCAGGGCTGCATCTTCCCCTTGATTCAGTCGAAAACATTCAATAATAGGAATGCAAAGACCCACTCAAAAGAACAGATCGATCAAACATCTCTTCAACAGAAGAGTTGGAAAAAATCAGATAAGATACATGGAACAAAAATTTAATCGAGCTCAATCACGAGTATTTGAGCCAAGTGCAAGAAATGGAACAAAAAAGTGATTCTCATGACCACAGCCGAGAACTATTGCTTGAATCTAGAAATGAGTCAGAGGAGTCAGTTTTAGAAAGTGCTATCGGATAATAAATCAAAAAGTTAAAAAGATAGCTGGAAGCCAAAAAAGTGTAGCTTTAGTAGGTTGCTGAAAGAAGCAAGGAGTTTGAAGGCAAGGCAATATAAAATTAAATTTAACTTCTTTAAACAGCCGAAAAGTTAGAGTAAATGGAAGAAGAAAACAAGCAGTTGAAGGAGAAAGAGTAATTTCTTCAAGGAGAGCTTGAAAAAGCTGAATAAACTGAAACATCATTACGACAGCGAGTCACTGCTCTATAGAAGCAGCTTTTAACTGTTATCGAGTAGAAAGAATTCTAGATCGCTGAGTACCAAAAAACTATTTTTGATAAAAATGAGGAGGTTATGGAGGGTCTCAAAGCAAACCAAGAGCTTAAGAATATGGTCGGAAAGAAATAGAAATGTTTTGAGACTCATATCCAAGAGTCTGAAGCTGAAATGGTGTCCTTGAGAGATGAACTAAAGTATTACAAAGCCCGCATTGAAGAGGAAGGCTTTCATTTAGATATTGATGAAGCTTCTAAGATAAGGGACATAATTGAAAACAAAGAATAAGTGGTTGAGATGTCAACAAAATACAAAGAAACAGTCAGGCTAATGAAGATTCAATAAGAAAAGTACCAAAAATGTATATCCTAACTGAAGCAGGAAAATAAAAAGCTCCAAATGAAGGATCTTTAATACCAGTAACGACAGGAAGCCATTAATAAAAATATTCAAGAGCTTCTTTGCAATTTGTAGAAATA
>Ga0100378_1006770_pt1 | contig 10316 bp, 11 predicted proteins | sample CryGeymeta201502_FD_81535 | JGI IMG/M metagenome (GOLD analysis project Ga0100378, IMG submission 81535) | Groundwater microbial communities from Crystal Geyser aquifers in Utah, USA - Crystal Geyser metaG 2015-02 | ecosystem: Environmental > Aquatic > Deep subsurface > Groundwater | place: USA...
CATACATTTACTTAATATAACATAACAGGACATTTATAGGTTTTAAATATTTAAAAACAAAACTAATATGGAAATATTAAATATTATAGTTTTCTTATTGAAATGATAATATTAATATACTAATAATATACCAATAATATTATTATAATAATAATCTTATAATGATATTTATTTTATAAATAAATAAAGAATTTATTCTAAATATACTATGTAATTATTATAATAAAATGTCAAACTTTGATCAACCTGGAGAATGGAATGCTGATATTGCAGGAGATAAAGTTATTCCAAATTATAGCAATGGCAAATGTTCGATATGTAGTCATGAAATATGGATGAGAATAAACTAGTTTATGTTAGAACGAATTAATAAAGATAATACATCTTATTAGGAAAATCCAAATAAAATTTCAGTATAAACCTTAATAATACTCAATATAAACAAACAAAATATAAAATAAAAACTTTAAATATAAATGGATACTCCAACTCAAAAAACCCAATTAAAAAATGCTGGATCTTGTAAATGTGGTCATAAATATTGTGATTATACATTTGACAGAATTAACTCATCTTATGCTGAAGCTAGTGATGATTATTACTGTGGTCTTAATTGTCATGTCTTTAATCAAAATTATGGTGAAAGTGTCGCAACATATTTTGAAGATGGAAAATTTTTCTGTTGCCAATGTAAAGATGAGGAAGGAACTTTTGGACAGAAATAAGAAATAAACTATCTTTATTATTATAATATAATAGTTTGATTATATTAGTTATTATATAATTAAGTAGAAAATATATACAACAATTAAACATTATTACCTTAAAAATAATATAATTATATAATTTACTTGATAATTCTTTACACAATATTAAATTCAGATTTAAAAATAGTTTAATCTATAATAATTAACTAAATAACCAACTTAATTTACTTATTAACTAATTAAATAATTTATACAATTACAATTAAAATCAACAATTATTAAATAATCTAATAAATTAATAGTACAAATATAATACAACAAATACTATAATATTGACGTTTTATCTTCTTCTATATCATTTTGATTAATTTTCTCAATATTAGATTTATGTATTGTTTTATCAATAAGATATATATTCATTTCAAGCTTCTTGTCAGTATCTTTATCACTATCAATATCATTTCTAAAACTATTTCTATACTCATTACTATTACTATTATTAATTTCACCCCAAAATGGGAATACTTTATCAAGATATTCACCAATAACAGAAGATATTATATAAATATAATGACCAGCCATTACTCCAAATATAATATCGATAACATAATGGGCTCTCATTACTATTAAGGTAAACCCTTCATAAGTAGCTAAAAATAGTGATAATATAAAGAAGAACTTTTGATTATAGTCTCTTAAGATTAAACCTATTAGGACGATAATACCAGCATGACCAGAAAAGAAAAAGTCAGCTGATCTATAATATGGAACTACAAAAGAGCTAAAGCCAGGATAGATAAACAGATAAGTATCATAAAAATTGAAAAGAAATAGTTTTTGTATTATTATGCCTCTTATGAAATAAAATAGAAATAATGATATTACATGTTTCCAAGATTTACCTTCTTTAATAAAGAACAAAAAAAATAAAAAGAAATAAAGATCTAATAAAAATCCACTAATTATCAATATGAAATCTCTTATTTCTAAGCTTTGAGATATTAAATTTGTTAAACCTGTTAACCCGACGATTAGAACATCCTTAAAGCAGTATAAATCTATTATATTATCTTTAGTTGATTTATCAACAAAAATACGACACATAATCCAGATTATGTATATTACTAGTACGAGTGATATTTTAATTCGTTTATTTTTAAAAGAACTATGAGTTATTGTTGTTTCTTCATTTTGAGCCATGTTAATAATTATAAAATTAATATAAAATAAGTTAAAATAAGTTATAAAGTTAAATATTAACATTACAAAAAAATAAATATAACTTAAAGAAAATAATTATTAAGTTTATGTTCTCTTATCAAAAAAGAGTATATAGTCTTATTAATGTTTTATTATTAAATGTTTGTTATTTTAGAGGTTACAGGTAATCCTAAATCCTCCCATATCTTTATTTAAAACGTCATAAATCCAACCAAGTTAAAAACGACTTAAATGTATTACTTATCCAGTACCCTTTTTAGCTTTTTCTGAATATTCATTAAACATCTTTTGGCTAGTAAAGAAACTACTATCAGAATTAGCTAAGAACTCATCAATATGGAAGGCATAACTAAGGTTTAGTTTTAATTAATTTATAATATTTAATGTCTATTACCTTATTGATTTCTCAATGATCCATAACCTTTCTGTTTCTTTTTCTCTTGGGTCCTTTTTCTTTTCTACGTAGTCTCTGAATAAGTCATTAGTAACCATATAAGTGTCTTCGTCAGTTCTTGTTTTAGCGTAAGAAATAAAATAAGAGTCATCATAATCTTTAGCAGGTGTTTTAACAACCAAGCCTTTGGCGAGTAAATCTTTAAGATATTCGACATTATCGGGAACAATCTAAGAATATTAATTACAAAGAGTTAAAGGATTATATAGTTTATTATGTCTATTAACTATTAATTACCTTCTTCTTATAGTGATTAGCTTCATCCTTTCCTTTAAAAAGATATTCTGGTAAGAACGAAAGAACTTTATGTCCATTAAGAGTAAAATAATTCATAGCAATTTGAATTCCCTTTGTTGAGTAGATTTTATTTCCACCATGTCTCATTGCAATATTAGAAGCGTCTAATAAAATCAAAGCTTTGTTCTTTTTTACTACAATATTTGTAAGTTTAATGTTGCCAACATTAAACATTTGCTTATCGTCAATCTATTATTAATGTAATTTTTATTGATTACCTTTGTATCTTCATTTATAACCTTTTCAGAAATATTAATAAGATTCTTTTTATATTTGTTAATACTTTTTTCATTTGGCTCAGCAGTTAGATGGAACGAATTCAAAAAATGAATAATGATAAGCTTATTAATCTTAGAAATTTCATTAATATCATCTAGACGGAGTAAGTTTACATTAGTTTTTAAACTAAGTTTGAAGAATCTATCTAATGGAATAAAACCCTAATTAATAGTTTTAATTAGATTAATGTTATAATTATTTATTAGAGTTATTTGTTATATTTACATGGAAAGTAGTCTCAATTGGTAAAATCATTGTGTTTATCTGTTCAATCTTTTTACTTAATGCAACCTTATCTTTTTGTAATTCTTTCATTTCTTGACTTTCTTGTAGTAAGTAATTTAAAAATTTAAGTTCTCTTTTAATATCTTGATCGACGACTAAATTAAAAACATCATTATTAATTGATAGCCAGTATAACAGAATAATAACCATTTTCTCTATGAGTAAGATATTATCTTCGTTTATGTTCAGCATAATGATTTTAACAAATTCTTTAAGGAAATTGAGACAATATTTAAAATTCTTTTTGTTTTCCATTATTTTTTGCTCATTTTCAATAATACCATGGTCATATATAGAAAAATTCAAAAAGGTGTCTAGTAATTCGTTAACATTTTCTTTTCCGTCTTTACTATCTTTACTATCTTTGATATCTTTACTGTCTTTTCTTTCTTTATTTCTTATAATCTTAGTAGAGTTGTTTGAGTATTCTTTTAAATTATTAAGATTTTGATGAAAATTGAATATAACAAGAATTATCATTTGTTCTGATACTCCATCGATCTCGAATTCAAATTTAAATTGGTCAGGAATGGTAGAGTAGTTTTGAAGCATCTTTTGCATGATTATATTAAAGTTGAGTAAAAGTTCTTCTAACTAAAATATAAGTAGAAAGTATATTAAAAATTTTAAGCAATGTTGTAAGTTAATATAAATATAATTAATAATATATGTTTGAATTATAATTGTATTATTATTACCTTATCAATATCAATGTTCATATAAAGTATTCCTTGAATTCTATAGAAAAGTAATGGTAGATATTCCAAATCATATTTTAAAAACCCCTATAATATTATTAGAATTACATTTACAAGTTAATAATATATTAATATATTAACTAATATAAACGTACAATATTATCATCTGCGATATAGTCTCTTTTTGTAAAATTCTTTCTGATATTGTTAAAATTCTTTTCTAGATTGTCCCTAACCTTTTTTAAATCATTTTCAACACAAGAAAGTGCTCTAATAAACCAATAAGCAGAGTTTTGATAATCACTTAAAAATTCTCGATAAAGAACTAAAGTTAAGTAAGATAAAGTAAAGAGATATATTATGTTATATATAAGTAAGTAAAACATACATCCGATATTTGAGTAAATCCTAGTATTACAAGGATTGTTATTTAAAGCATAATGATAAAATCTCAAAGCTTCCTTAGCATCTTTAGTTTCAGCTACTTCTAATCGTAATAATTCTGAAACATCCTTAAAACTTTTTGAAATAAGTAACTTAAGCTTCTTAATATCCCCCATAAAATTTAACAGATTTGATTGTAACAACATAATATCTTTAATATCTTTGTTCTTCTCATCGTTTATCATATAAATAACTTTAAAAAAATTAAAGTTAATCTTAAGATCTGAAATAAGCATATTAAATATAGAACTGAGTATTGTTGTATCACACTGAGACGAACTAGGATTCATTTTAAGTTTGATGAAAAGAGATATTCTTTTTATTAGAAGATTCCAAACTTTTAATTCTAAATTACTTTTAATTATGTAAGGCACAAATTCTGGATTATTAATGACTTCTTTAAAATAAGACTGAATTTCTGAGAAAATTGACGAATATGAATTATTTAGCAAGCCTTTTAGGTAATTGATCTAGTATTTTAAATGGATAAGTTTAGATATCTAATATTACACTTTTAGATTTGCTATTTTCTAATTTTTCTAGTCTTTCTTTTAACGATTCTAAGTTATTCAAAATGTCTTTGTTTCCATTCATTCAATATTAAAATATAATTATTTAATTTTAATATATTTTAAAAAATTGTCTTTAAGTAAATTCTCTTACTAATTAATAACAATAAATAATATTTTATATTACTATTTTACTGTTTTAAGTAAATTTTATTTATAATAAATTATAATTAATATATTAATTCATAAATAAATAGAATTGAGTAAAGATGAACAATTTAAATTTCGGAGATGTGATAAATAAACATTCTAGCAGTGCAAGCATTCCAGAAAATAGCTCAAGAAGATCAAGCAATGCAAGTAAGTTAATTTATATATACTATTATTAATATAATAATATACTTAATTAAAACATAAATAAAAAATAAATGAAAATACCAAATCTTAAATATATTAAATCTTATTTTATTTACTTCCAAAGCTAGTCAAAGAGAACGTTATAAAAATATATCTGATAAGAAACATGTAATTCCACTAAGTGATAAATTATCAAATAAAATAACAAATTTGCTGAAAAACATAGGAGAATTAGAAAAATTAAATATAGGAGTAGCAGAAAAAAAAACATTTGCAAATCAAGATTCAAATACAGACCTTCCAATTGATGTTATTTTGGGAAAAATAACAGAGCTTGAAGATTTAAATAAAAGAAATGAGCAAGTAATTAATATAATGAATGAAACTTTTGAAAGCCTTAAGAAGGAGAAAGAAGTTTTAATTGTTGAGGTAAAACATTGTTGACTTATATATTTATTTATTAATTTATTAATTTATATATTAATTTATGTTAGAAAAATGAACTAGCTCTTAATGTAACCAATTCTAAAAATGAAGTGAAAGAATTGAATGAAAAATTGGAAGAGATAACAAAATTAAGTGAAAAACAAAATGAAGAAATTAATAAATTAAATGAATTAGTTGAAAATTATAAAAAAGAAAATGAAAATAGAATTAAGCAAGAAAAAGAAAAAACAGAAATGGAAGTAAGAATAAAAGATGAAGTTTATACAAAACATAAAAGAAATATATACGGAATGGTTTACTCAAATGTAATTTATATTAATAATTACTTATTACTTACGTATTAATGATATTTATTAATTACTCACTACTTACTAACTACTTACTAATCACTAATCAATAGATAATCGATAAACTTACTAAATTTTTATCACCAATTGATCTATTGAATCTTAAATCCTCATCAAAAATATTATATTATAGTATAGATAACAATTTAGATGTTAATAAACAATTACTAACAAATTACGCTAAAATGAAAAACGATATAATAAATAAGATTAATAACTATGATATGAAGCAAGAATACGAAGTTTCAGATTTTGTTATGGAAAAACTAATAAAAGAGTAAATATATAAATAATTGATAATAACATATATCATATATCATATAATTAATATATTCTAATAATATTTTATAACTATATTAGTTATGTATTAAATCGAAAAATTCCAGGGGTAAAGCTTAAAGAAATATTAGATAAGTCAGTTAAGCAAATTGAAGGAGAGATTAAATCTTTCTTTGGATTACCAAGTAATGAGCAACATGAGCAGCCTGATAAAAAGAGATCAAGTTTTAGCGGGTAATATTTATATTAACATATTATTTTACTTAATTTATATAATATTATTTTTTAGAATTTCTTCATTTTTTAATGGATTAAAGTCAAGTTCTAAAACTATAATGAAAGAAATAGAGAATCCTCGTAGTTCAATAAAGATTTCTGAAAATATATGTGACTCGGATAAGTTATTTATAAGCGGTGATTGTGGTTACTATAAAGATATTACATGTGAATTTTATTACGGAGAGCCAGATGAAATTAATAATATGTTAGATCATTACTTTAAAGGAAGTAAATATTAAAATCCTTATTTATTTTATTATTATAATTATAGAGGTTTCTCCAGAAAAGCTTACAGAGTTTATTAAAGAACTATTTTCAAACTTTTCAAAATTACTTTTCTTTGCTAATAAAACTTTACAAGAGATAATAGAAATAGATATTGTAAAAAGCGCAATGCATGAAAGATTTAGAAAATACCATAAAAAATCAATGCAACTTGAATCACAATTAGAAGACTTAATTAATTTTTCTAAAACAAACAGAGAAGTTAAAGAAATGTTAACAAAACAAAAACATGAAATAGAAATAAGGTATTTTGATTCGTTATCAGAGATATCTGCAATGAGAGATAAGTTGGAGGTAAATTATATTATATTAATTTATATGTAAATTTATATGTAAATTCAATATGAATTTATATTAATTTAAATTTAACATTACATTACATTTATAGAAATTAGACAGAGAATATAAAGAATTACAAGAAAGGAATACTATAGTCGAAACAGAATATGAAAATTTTAAATCTAAAATTATAAAGGAGTTAAGACTAATAAAATTAGATAATGATCAATTAAATACAGACAAAAAATCATTAAGAAATGCATTATTTGAATTTAAGGACTACTTCCTTAAATTTGGCATTGACGATGAAGGGGAAATATCATTTAATAATACTATTTCTTAAATATAAATATAAATAACGAATTTATAATTAATTTACTGTATTACGATATGTTGAAAGTTTATATATGAAATGTATTATATGTATTACTAGTTAAGTCGTAACAATTATATTATTATTATTTATATCACTAAAAAAATTAAAATTAATGAGATGCCTAACATCAATTGATATATTTGGGAAACAATATAATTTCAACATGGAAGGAGGTAAATTCAAAACTCATATCGGTGGATTACTAACTATTTTTCTTATTCTTGGATTATTAGCTTTAATATGGTACTTTGGACGTGACATATATGAAAGAAAACTTCCTTTTTTTATTGAGAAAACAGATTTTCGAGATGATGCTCCTGTAATGTTCGATCATAAATATAATGAAACATTTGTTGCTTTTAGTTTAGAAGCTGGAGGTGAAAATTATTTTGATGATATTAGATATATTGAGCATTTTGCTTATCACGATATAAAAATATGGAATGCAACTTCAAAAGGGTATGATAAATCAAAACCTGAAGCTTCAGTTGAAAGATGTAGTACTAAACATATTGATAATGCTACATTACAAACGATGGATCTTAGGTATTATCATTGTTTTACACCTTCATCTCCTCATTTTGGAGGGGAGAATATTGATGGTAGTTATGACTATCCTGTATTGATAGTCAGATTTTGCAATAAAGACACTGAGAATAAATATAATATAACTTGTGCTACTAAAGAAGAAAAAATTAAAAAATTTACTGGAGAAAAGAGCTATATAAATTTGATATATCAAAATAATTTAGTTAATCCAGGAGAATATGAAAATTACTTTAAAAGGAATTATTTTTACCATTCTACTAATATAGATATACTAGATAATACAACTGCCTATTACAATCGTGTTCATTTTAGACTTTCAAGTATAGGAACTGATAAAGGTATAATTTTTTCTGAATGGGTTAATAATTCATTTATGGAATATAACGATATGGTAGTTTCAATGGAAACTCCTTCAGATGATTTTTTCGTTAAAGTTTATTTAAGAACTTCACGAGTAGAAAAGTTATATCAAAGATTTTATATTAAAATTCCTGATGCTATAGCAAAAGTCGGAGGCTTTATGTCTTTATTTTTTGAGATTTTAGGAGCTGTTTATTCATTTTATTTAAATAATGCTTATCATATATTTCTTTACAATAAATTATACAATTTACAAATAGATGATGAAAGTTTAGATCAAAATATTATAAATAATAACATTCAGTCAATTAGTCCAAACATTCAAAGTAAAAAAATTGACTTTGAATTAAAGAATTTACAATATATTGATGACGTAAAAAATTCAAATCTAAATAGCTCTACAAATAAGCTAAATTATAATCGAATAGTAATTAAACAGCATGAGTATAGTAAGGCTGTTGAGAATAAAGAAATAAAAAAACTAATAATGCTGAAAAAGAGGAAAAAGACTCATATTGAAATAGATTCTTGTGAAAGATTTAGATTTAATTATTGCTGTTATGAAGATAAAGTTTCAGGGAAAAGAACAGAGAAGAAGCTAAGATATGAACTATTGCTAACTGCTGATAAAGATATTAAGAATAGATCAGAAATATTTGAAATATTTAAGTTACTAGATCAGTTTAAATTATTGTTAAAATTATTCTTAAATGAAAGTCAAGGTTATATGATAAAAAACAGAGGGAAGCAAGAAATAACTAATGATTTTAATTGGACTTCTAATAATGAAGAAATTCAAAAGATTGAAGAGATTAGAATGCAAAAACAAATAAATAAGCTGAGTGATTACTTATTAGAAAAGAAAAGAAGTAATTCAATATCAAATATTGATATGTTATTGTTTTACTATTTAGACACTGAGGCAAAAGAAAAAATGATTAACAAAATTCAAATAGAAGACTTAGAGAATAAATAATTCATTTATTCAATTATTATATCAGGAAAAGTATTTAAATAGTTAGTTAAATATATTAATATTTAATTCTTATCTAAATAACATATACTGAACTTATTTCATTAATTGTTTTAAAGTGCTAAAAAGAGTAAAATGATAATGATAAGTATTTGTTATTTTTATAAATAATTTATTAATATATCGTTAGTTATCGTCTCACTTAACCTTCTTAACTTATAAATAGTTTAATATTGAAAGCTAATAGATGTAATAAGTATTATCATTACACAAATTAATAATCTACAGAAATTAAAATAAATAATAAATTAATAATAATATAAATAAAACTCAAACTAAAATAATGCTTAAAAGATTTAAAAAGAAATTTTACAAACAAATCAGCGTTTCAAATTTCTTTTTGAAATAAGGTAATGTATATTTAACAAAATATTAAGGGAAGTGTTTTCAACTTTCTACTTCGATTTTTTTAGATGAAATTGAAAATAATTAAGACAAGACTTATGATATCCTAGTACATCTAAAGAGTAAACTATTTCATGCTGCTTCTTTATGGAACTAATTGGAAAGGACAAAGAATTAATGAAGTATTCTAAACAAATGCAACCCTCTTGTGAAAGTATTTTATTATAATTTTAGCTATTATATGAATGTAAAAGAAATAGATTCCTAAATCTAAATTTAAAGATCAATTATGTAGTTATTAAGGCTAATCAAAGGAAAAGTGTATTGATTTTATATAGAATTATGATATAATATTAAAATTATTATTAAATAACTTAAATAACTTAAATAATAATATTATTAATTATTAACTACTAAATCTAAATTAATTATAATATATAATCAATAATATTACATTAATTGAAGTTTTTAAAATTAAGTAGCTTA
>Ga0100378_1006788_pt1 | contig 10296 bp, 6 predicted proteins | sample CryGeymeta201502_FD_81535 | JGI IMG/M metagenome (GOLD analysis project Ga0100378, IMG submission 81535) | Groundwater microbial communities from Crystal Geyser aquifers in Utah, USA - Crystal Geyser metaG 2015-02 | ecosystem: Environmental > Aquatic > Deep subsurface > Groundwater | place: USA...
AGGAACACAATAAATCCTGAGTATAATTCGAACAATCAATAATTGGCCTCATATCATTTTTTCTAAATTCTTTATAATTAACATTATTTTTTTTCAAAAAGCTTAGCAGAGCACATTCAATAGGATCACCAAAAAATTGTTCATGATCATCCTTCATTGCAGAGAACGACAATGAATTAACAGCTATACTTTCGCAGAAAAAGTCAAAAAAGTCTGGGTGGATCGTATACTTCAACACATTCATATTATCAGTATTAATAACTTTATCCTCAATAATTAATTCATCTACTTTTAACTCACTATTTGTAAATATTCCTGAATAATCAGTACATATACAATCAACACATGCCATATTCTCACACGATTCAATATTCTTTATTAAGGCATTTTCCTCTTTCATTTTGTTTATAGAGAATGCCATACTTAAAGTAACAACTAATGGAAGCCCAGCAGGAACAACTACAACGATTATAACTAAGCTGTATAGTATAGAGTCAAATATACTTTGAAGTATTTCTCCTTGATCAATAATACAATTGGTAATATACATAAAAGCTATGAAGCCACCTACGATCAGTCCGAAGTTTTCTAGCTTATTGTTTAGTCTTTCTAACTTTTTTTGTAATGGAGAGTAAGAGTATATGTTTGTTACATTAGCTATATTAAGTTCGTTTAGAATATCTTGACTAAGGTGATTAAGATCCTTTGAGTTACTCATAGTAATAGGTAAAGACGGTTTATTTTTCTTACTATCTATTTTTTCAAGTTTATCTTGTTTATCTAGTTTCTTAGTGTACATATTGTTGTAATTATGTGCTGAAGATGTTCTATCACGTTTTCCGTAAAAGTATTCGTTTTCGATTGTTTGGTCGACTGAATTAGTATTTGAAGTTGATTCTTGTTTGTATGTTATTTTTTTAGAATGATTTTTGGATAGGACAGTGTTTTCTCCGATGGCTAATACTAGTATTTTTCCGTAGCCCTTATCGATACGGGAGCCAGAGATGATTATGGGTACGTTTATTGAGTTAATATAGTCAATATTATTAAACCTACTTACTTTTAAACTATATTCAATCGTTATCGAGTAAGACTTAATCAAAATTCCATCAAAAGGTATTATATCTCCTGATTTAACAATTAAAATATCTCCAACGAATACTTCATTAATAGGAATAATCTTTTCCATTTGATTTCTTAAGACTCTGACGTCCTTTTGTTCTATATCAAATTTAAATTTTGTGAATATTTGATCTATTAAGTAATTAGTTAAGCCAACGATAATAACTATTACAGCGACAGCTATAAAAATAGCAATAAAATCAAAATAAGTTTTGTCTTTTACGAAAATGTCTATAACTAAATTAATTGTGGCAACGAATAAAAGAAAAAGTAATGTTTTATTTTTTAATATGTCTAAAAAGCAATAAAAAAGTCCTTTAGAGTTGAAAATAGTTTGCTGACAACTTCCATAATATGACTTTCTAAGTTTTAAAAGAGAATATTCCATAGGTGTTAAATCAATATCAAACAAACCATCAATTGGATTTACATCTAATTTATTAAGGATCGAAATAACTCCGCCGAGATTTGAAATCTTTTCATAAGCCTTCTTATCTTCAATTGATATAGACTTCGAACTAAAAATATCAATCAGGTCCGACTTAGAAATTTCAAAATGTTGATTAATCAGGTTTTCATCATAGTGATTTAGATCATAATCCATTATTATATTTAAATATTTAAATATAATATAAATACCAATAGTTCTACTAAATTACTACTAAATTATACTAATTACATTAAAAAATTACATTAAAAATAACATTAAAATTTTCATTATTAAATGTCAGAACGAATCGCATTTTCATTCTTTTTCAAAGATAAAACTATTACAAATCCAGTAAATAAATCTGAAATTATTACTTGTTCTGAAATATTTCATGATTATAAAAGATGCCGTAATCAATTTCATAAAGGACTAAGAAAAAAAAATGAATGTAGAGAAATAAGAAATTTAGGACAAGCGTGTTATATGAATAAAGAAGAAGATTTTGAAAAACATTTAATTAATATATTCGAAGAAAAGATAAAATATATAAACTACTTAAAGGATGAAGGATCAATATTATATCAGTATTATAAAGATGACCCTTCTGTGTTTTCGATTAAAAAAATAGAAATTGACCCTGGGAGTAATGTATTTAATGAAATAATTGATTTGGAAAAGAAAAAAATATAATGAAAAATATAATGAAAAATAAAATGAAATTATTATGAAGAAAAATAAGAAAAATAAGAAAAATATAAAGAAATATAAAGAAATATAATTAGTTATATAATAGTAATATAATTATTAGAAAAAATATTATATAACATAATTATATCAAATTAATTTATTTCATTTAGTATTTTCTTTATGAGTTTTCCTTTTCTTAATGTAAATATTTATTAAATTTCTTTGATTTTGTGTAAGGTTTTCAAGAAATACTTCAAAGTCTGAGCCTAATATAATATACAAGTCGACAATACAAAAAACAGCTAGTTTTCTTGTGTCTGCAATTTGATAGTTCAATAAAGAAATGAGTGGATCAATTACTGTTGGAATTAATATGAGTAAGTTTTCAGGATCGATTTTGGATATTACTTTTGAAATGGAACTTAGTAAGAAATTCAAAGCGGTCGATGTTTGGTTTTCCAAGAATTTAGGAGCCAATTGTAAAAATATATCATTATTTGGATTTTCAATTATCCCATCAAATATTCTATCAAGATAATCCTTTAACTCTTTAACTCCACTTATATCATTATTATCATGTTTATCTGAATTATACTTATCATACTTAGTTATTATATTGATCAAACTAGATAAGAGAAACTCCATATAATCTCCAAATACCTTTTTCTTATTCTGTATCAAGTTTATTAATATCTCAAAGCATTTTATTAAATCTTGTGAACTTTCAACTTTTATCTTGGTCATTCCGATTAAAAACTGTTTTAAGCAATTTGTATCTTTACTTATATAGTCAACACAATATTTTATATCTTTACTTAGGCATATCTTTATTATTTCCATATTCACTTCTTGATTCAAATCACAAAAGAGATTACCTGTATTACTCAAATTATTTGAATTATTAATATTAAGGCTATTCATGTTAATATTAATCTGATTGCCGATGCATTTGCCTATGTTATTAGATATTTTATTCTCTTCTATTATTTTGTTTAAGTCGTCCTTATTGATTCTTTCATTGTTAAGCCATTTTATTATTTCCTTTTTGTTTATTTCTAATTCTTGTTTTAAATTAATACTTAGCTTTTCGTTGTCTAATTCTAAAAAAGAAAGAGCGTAGTTAAATTGATTGGGATATAAGCTAAATATTAGTTCGAATAGATCAAGTAATTTAGTAGATACATCTTTGTGTTCTTTATTTTGTTTTTTTTCATATAGTAAATTTGATAATTTGTTGATTATTTTGTTGAAAGTGTTTTGATCTTTTAAAAAGTTTATTTGTTTTTTAGTTTGTTGGATTATGGAGAATATTATCTCTAAGCAAACCATTACAATCTCATCAGATATATCATTATTCAATAGTTCCACAACAGGTTTTAACACAAAACTAGAATCATATTTCTTTCTCATTAACTCTATTAATATTTTTGAATCATGTATTACTAATTCATTTTTAAGACTTATATGAATAACTAATGCTTTTACTATTTTATTTATATCAGCTTCATTAAGATGATCAGGTATATAGTAGACTATTTTATTCAAATTCTTCAAGACTTGGTCAATAATCTTTTCATTACTAATTTCAAATATATTATTTATATGCACTGAGAACAAATTTGATAAAGTTAACTCACTTATCATAGTAATATTATGTGTAATATCAGGGAATATGTTAGATATCCCTACAAATCCTATTAGTCTTGTATCTAAATCTGATGACTGAGATTTTGTCAACAAATTCTTAAGTATATCTTCAGTACTCTTAATTTTTGATTTAGTTGGAAACATTTGTTGATTCTGAATTGTATTTAAAGTGCTCATAGAGTTATTACTATTTATATTAAACGGCATTGATTTATTTGATACTTTATTTTCTATCTCTTGGTAAGAGTCATTAATTGAGATTATATTTAGATCTAGTAGTTTTTCATTATGAGAACTTAAAATATTTTTATGGTGCGCTTTCCCCGCCGATTGTGCAGGGACCCCTGGTTGTTTCTTTGCATTACTTGGGGAGTATCGTGTTGTAATAACTGCCTTTGTCGCAGATGTTTTAAGTTTAATTGGTGACTCGAACCCTTTTGCGAAGGTTTTTATTGGAGATTCCATCTCTTTTTTACTGTTTCTTTTCTTTACTTCAGTTATTGCTTTTACATCTTTAACTTTATGAACTGGACTGAGTAATTTATTAATTTCCTTTCCACTATCTGTAGTTGTATTTGTTATATTCGAATTTATATCAAAATTTTCAAAGTCAACATAGTCAATTATTTCATCATCATCTCCCCCGAATTTGTTAGTATTTTCTTCTTCTATTATTTTTTGTATACTTTTATCAAACTTTTGTAATAAAACAGAGGCTTTATTTGGATATAACGACGAGTATTTAAAATAACATTGTCTTACGTGTGATCTAACCTCCGGGTTGGAGTCAGCAATACAGGTTGTAAGGAATTCTTCTATTAAATTGGTACATTTATCAATAATACCTCTATTATAATTTTCTAATATTGACATAAAGTACTTAGAGCAAGTTAATCTAACAATATTATTTTTATTTTTGATATTTTCATGTATTCTTCCGATTATCTTGATTGATTCTACGTTATTTACTAATTCTTGTATACAGTTGGACCCAACTTCTGATATAATTTTGTTTGTACTACCGACTAACTTAAATAAAGATGTAGTTGTTATTAATTTCTCAGCCGCTGATTCAAAATTAATTTTGTATATTCTTCCTCCTAGTATTGTTATTCGACAAGCTTCCCTCATTAGGCTTGAACGTAGATCTAACATTTGTATAGAAAGATTAAGAAATAATTTCTGATTAAGAGTTTTGATAAAAAAAGGTGTTTGTCCTTGATTGCCAAGCATAATACCTCCGATCTTTTTAATTAGTTCTTCTCTTATTTTCCAATCTATTTTTAAATCATTAGTTTTCATCATGATATCGTTTATAGCAGTGTTTAGATCTTTTTCTGTTTTAAAGTTCAGTGGTTTAATATCTGAAAACTCATTATTTTTATTAATGTCATTATCCATTGCTATAATAATAATTATTATTTTATTTGAAAATGAATTAATATTATGGTTTATATTGATAATTTATTATTGTGACTGTGAGTTAATTTAATATATAATATGTAATATATAATTAACTGTTTATAATACTATATAAATAATAACAAACATATTTATTAGCTTATTTATATTTCAATATATCAATCAATATAATATTATCATAGTAATTTTAAAATATAAAAAAATATATATTCAAAGCAATTTATGCTATATCTGTAACTGAAACATCTGTTAATGCTATTTGTGAGTCATTATGTCCTATTAATTGTCCTGTAGGCTTCTCTACAAATACTAACTCCATATTATATCCCCTTGCGGCGTCATTATAATCTATTATTCTTTTATAGTCGTCAATATCTTTAAAAAATGAACTAAAGTTATTGGTAATGCCTTTATCAAATGGATTTCCGGCTACAAATTTATTTTTAACATATTCTCTTGTTGTTATATTCTTGGATATAAAGCATGTCTGATATATTATTAGTACAAACAAAAATAAAAATATAAATGAAATGAAAATAATCAATATAATCCCAGCATAGAAATCATAAGTATCAACAGAATAATTGAAAGATTTATATTTTACAATCATAGCAATTGATTCTCCAAGTATTAAAGAGCAATAAAAAAGAGAGTATATTATAAGTATGAAAAATTGAACATGATTTTTAGCACCGATACATGTATTTAACCAAGGACAGTGGTGATCTAGAAGTTATTTAATTAAGTTTTATATGTATTTATATGTATTTTTATATTAAATAACTTAAATAACTATAAGTATTCAATTTATATTATTACCATGACGATCAATACACAATCCACACTCTTTACAATGAAACATTCTTACATCTCTTACTATATTACATGTTTTACAATATTTCAGAAAGAAATTTTGTTGTTTTATTATAGCGATTGGTGGAGTTTCTTAATTTTAGTTAAATTGGAAATAGTTACTGCTTTGAAAGTCAACAGGATTTAATTTTCCAAATAAGAAAAAACCAGGATTTTGGAAAGCAACCTTAAAATTGAATAGAATTACTATCAAGCCGAAAAAAGAATTAACAACTATAATAACTATATTTGTAGTATAGTCAAAATTATCACAACTTTATTTAAAATTATTAATAATTTTACAATAAATAAGTAGCTAATGTTGTTAATCCGATTACGAATATATTAGTAAATACAAATAAAATTGGTACTTTGCCAATAGAATATTTGCCGTTAGAAAAAAACTTCATATTTCCTAATGTGTCAATATTCGTTGTGCTCATTTTTTAATTTAATTGATAAGTTAATATTAAAATAATTTATAATTTTATATAATATAAGTAACAGGCGAACATTTATAATATTATAATTCATTATTACATAATTTAACATGCTATATAATATTATTTAGCTAATAGAAATATTAAAATAACAATTATTAACAAGTATTAACAGCAATATTAATATATTCTTTAATATAGTAAATATAATTAATATAACTTATATAATTTTTATAATAAATAATATCTTCATACATCATACTTCAAACTTTATTTCAATTCTTTCATTTTATTCTATTTGTATCAAAAATATCATCTTAATTTTTGTTCTATTACTTATAAACATATAATATGTCTTGCTTTATCTATACAAATCGAATTTCTACTGTTTTTTCTTTCTTCTCTTTTAAGAAGTTACTTATTGTTTTAAAGATTTTCATATCCTTACTATACTTACTATCCTTATTTTCCTTACTATCCTTATTCCTCTTACTATTTACTTTCATTCTCTTCACTTTATAAATCCACATTAAATTATAAATCTTCTTTATATTCCTCTCGTAATAATAACATTTATCAAGCTTTAACTCATTGACAACATTTACTATATCATCATTTATACTTTTTTTAGAAAATTGTAAATAATAACTTTTTATTTTATCTTTCTCGTTTTTCATTAAAGAAATTATTTCATTAATTTGATTTAAATTTATCTTCAGTTCTGAGAAGACACTTATACTCTCCATTAATTTAGGTCTTTGTAGTGCAAGTAAATAAATCAATGTTTCAATGTATTCATCACCGAAATGAAATTTACTCAAGTGAATTGTTATGTTAATTAATCCTTTGAATTTATTACTGTTAATATTACTATTAGTATTACTATTATTAACTTCCTTCTCATATATTTTTAAAAATGACTCAAAGGAATTAATATCAAATTCACCTAAAGTTAAATTTTGAAGATGGGGTGGGAAGAACGCATCAGTAAAAACTATTTTGTTAAGTTTTGCTTTGAATGTAAAGGTTTTAATGAGTTCTTTTTGAGATAAATCAATTTCGTTAAATAATTTTCGTATTACTTCGTATTTGCGAGAGTCGATTGAGAAATTTGTTGAAGTTATTATTATGCTCTTTAGGTTATTTTTCCCACTTATTAAAGAAAATAAATTAAAAAGAAACTTATGAAATATATTGATATATTTATCAAACGACTCAACAATAAATGGCAAACTCAAAAAGACTGTGATTCCTTTTAAAAAATTGAATTTCGACATTAGCAATAATAACAAATATTCCATATTGATCTGAAAATTTTCAACTAAGCTATTCATGATATATTCTATATCATCATCAATTTCACCAAATAACGATTCTGACATTCTTCTATCTGAAATTTTTATTAATTTACAACTTTTATTTATTTTATTTATTCTTTTTAAACTGTGTTTTGTTAAAAATTCTTCATTCTGAGGAAATAGTACAAGTTTTAAATGTTTTATATCATTATTCAGATGAATAATTGACAAAATTCTTTTGAAAGTATTACTATCTAATGAATTAAACTCAACTTCTAATTTTTCTAAATGAATATATTTTTTGAATACATCTAAAACATGAAAGTTTTCAAATACAGTAACATTTGAAGAATGTTTATTATTGTAATTATTAGTATTGTTGCTATTGATAGTGTTAATGATATTATGATTATTAGTGTTATTATTGTTGTTATTATTATATAAAATTTGTTGGAAATGAAAATTAATGTCTTGCTCAAAACTTTCAGGAAGTTTAAGTATTAAAGACTTCATGCTTTTTATTTTACATAAGTAATACGGAATCAAAAGCATTAAAGAAAATTTAACAGAGTTTTCTTTTAAGTACTCTTCTTTTGTTACATTACTAAGGTTATTATATAAACTAGCTTCTAACTCTAATTCGACTTCAGTTATTTCAGAAAAAATCCAAGGCATGTTAACTAATAACAAAGAATATATATCAATTACATGAGCAGTATTTTCTAACACATTTGGTAAAAAGACTTTTAAAGTTTTTATAGTAGTAAATTTGTCAGTAATTAATGTAAAGTCTTGAGGAAAATTAAATATGTCATTAGTATTTTTCATAGAAGATGATTTAAAATAAAAAGGAAATATTGCTGGAGTTGAATCAATAGAAATAATGCTTTTCGAAAAGTCACCTTTGCTTAACTTATAAGAACTTACAAAATCATCATTATTAGTAATCTTATTTCTATTTATCGTCAAATAATTTTTACAAATAAATATCGATAGTTCCTCAATATGAGAATAAAAAAAGTAAAATTCATCAAAGTAATTCCTGTCTAATATCTTTTGTAGTCCAGATTTTGAATCCTTATAAAAATACTTCTCATGCTTAAGTTTATCTTTCAAATTTGAAGAAATATTACAGCTTAACTTAAAAAAGTCCTTATTCCAATTCGGAATAAGAGCATTAAGAAAAGTATGATAAGTAGAAATATAATCATTATTCGAAGTATATTCAGATAGAAATTGATAAAGATTATATTTCAAGTTGAATATGATAATATCGTCATAAAATTCAGTACTATTTTTCGAATCTATTTTCAATAAACTGTTTTTTCTATCATTTTTCATTATTAATAATTGTTTGAATATTATAATAATTAATATATTATTATATAATGTGTTTAATAAAGAATTTATATGAAGAATTTCTTTTAAATTTTATTAGAGATTATTATAATATAAATTTATATATTGTTTTATCTATGTATAATTATATTGTTTTTTTCTTACTTTTATACTTCTTTATCAATAAACTCTTTAAAATTAAAACGATCACCATCAAATTCTAAAGTTCTTAATAATTCATCTGCCTCCTCTTCTTTAATTTTAGGTCCGGATTGAGTTATTGCTTCTTTTAGTTTACCGAATGAAATATAGTCTCCACCTTCTGTAGCATACGCTTTAAATGCATCCTCAAGTTGAATTGCAAAATCTATTTTTCTATATAATTCTGAAGTTATTTTTACAAAAACAATCAATGTTATATTTTGGAATTCAGATATACTTTGAAGTAACTCCAATTCTTCATTTTCATTTTTTATTGATAGGTTTAAATCCTTTAATGCACTAACTAAATTATCTTTTAAAATATAATCTTTGTGTTTATAAATTTCGAATACTCTCTTTATCTCTTTTAATTGTTCAGGCGTTAATTCGTATGCCATATTGAGTTATCTTATATTATTCTTGATTGAGATTAAGTTTTATATAGTAAATAATTTTAACTTAATCCTGTTATCTAAGATAAAATTTAATTTAAATTAAATTAATAAGGATATGTAATATATTATATGTTTGTTTGAATATAATTGTTTATGTTTGTTTATGTTGAATTTTAATTTTGTATTTGAATATTTATATTCAAATTATAATTTTATATATTTTAAAATGTTATTAAATATTTGAATTTATATTTAAATAGTAGATTTGGCACTAATGGATTCAAAGTACCATCAATTTATAAAAACAAAAAATTCAGTTTATAACTCTACAAATATTAAAAACAATAACGAAGAAAATTATGTTTACCATCACAACCCTATTAATCTAAAAGATACAAGAGTTAATCTCCCAAAAAGATCTAATAATAATACTAATACTAATACTAATATTAATAATGTATGTA
>Ga0100378_1006794_pt1 | contig 10292 bp, 4 predicted proteins | sample CryGeymeta201502_FD_81535 | JGI IMG/M metagenome (GOLD analysis project Ga0100378, IMG submission 81535) | Groundwater microbial communities from Crystal Geyser aquifers in Utah, USA - Crystal Geyser metaG 2015-02 | ecosystem: Environmental > Aquatic > Deep subsurface > Groundwater | place: USA...
CCATCGGAGCTAGCAATTCCCTCCCAGCCCTGACCACTCAACAAGCGATCATAGCTAATATCGGTAACCGGAAAAGAATCTTGATACCAATTTAAAATTGAAATTTTGTCTGTATTTTCTGTAGCTGTAATTTGTACTAGAGACTCATCCGGTGCAGTAAAAATAACTAGACTGTCTTCACTAAATGATTGTTTAGGCCAAGTGGCTGGATAACTTATTTCATAACCAAAGGTATCATTAATCAGACGAGCTATTGTTTGCTCGTCAATTTTTCCTGCCCCCAAAGGGTTATAACCTTGTTTGATTTCTGAGGCATCATCATACCCATCATTATCTGTGTCAGACAATAGAGGATTAGTACCAAAAAATTCTTCTTCCGGATCAGTGATACCATCCTTATCACTATCTGGAAGAAGGGCTACCTCAGTAATAGTATCAACATTTAGTTCCTCTGGAGTAACATTCTCTAAAACTTCGACTTCGGCCGGCTTATTAGCTAATAATTCTATATCATCGGCATCATCTACAGAATCTAAGTCAGTAGTTGGGCTCTCCGTATCGATGTCTTGAGTCTCGTCTTTTTCAACAACTAAAGCGGCTGGGTTGTTTTGAACTGGTGGTTGACTCATGGGACGTATCATATAAACGTAACCAAAATAAACCACTAAGCTAATAAACACAAAACCAGCCACAATAATTAAGAGGCCGGTAGTCTTAAAGTTAGCCTGATTAGCAGAAGTTGAGTTAGAAGCTGATTCTACATTAGCTGAAAAAGAAGAGCCGTTAACAGCACCAGTCATGACCGCAGAATTGGGCATGTTATGGATTATCAAATCATCATGAACTGGATGATCTTCAGGCACATTCTCTATTGTCTTTTTCTTTCCAAACATAGCTATAGATTTTTAAAATCTGACTACCAAAAAATAATCAAAGCCACTAACACCAAAAGACCAAAAACTAAAAATCCCAAAAGTAGCCATTTTTGAAAATGGCTACCAACGGTCTTAGGCATCATATGTAAATCTAAGGACAAACGGGGGCGCTTAAGCGCGCTCTTTTTCCTTAAATCATTGCTGTACTTCCCATTAATCATAGTTTGCTTCTAGTTGCCCTGCAACTTGCCATCACCGGCAGGATTATAACCATTTTTTACTTCATCACCATCAGAATAACCATCGCCATCAGTATCTGCTAGAAGAGGGTTGGTGCCATAAATTTTAATTTCCTCATAATCACTTAAACCATCACCATCGGTATCAACAATATTTATATTGGTACCGGAAATATTTTCCTCAGAGTCAGTTAAACCGTCTTGATCTGTGTCTACTGGTATAGTCGGCACAATTGGCTCATCAATCGGGTCAACATCAACGACTGGCTCGTTAACGCCTGGGATAAGAGGAATAATCTCCTCAGTCTCTGGTTCCACGTCCAAAACAACTTCCTCCTCCTCTACAACCTCAGTTGAGGTAGGGGCGACAACTTCACCGGACTGATCAGCTGGGGCGGGCTCCTGAGCTAACTGATTTGTCTCGGCATCATAAGGAGCAGGCATAAACTTACTATAGGCCAAGTAGCCTCCTAGAGCTAATATTATGACCACAATAGCTATAATAATAATCTTGAACCAAGGCCCGTTTGATTTTTCAACTGGCTCCGCATCTCCATCTCCAGCTGCTAAACCAATTCGATGAGTCTCGATACCCGAAGCGACCGGCTGACCTCCTGGTTGAGGAGTAGTATTTTGCTCTGTTTCAGCAAAAATGTCATCTACTGGCGGATTGGCTTGATTATTAGTTGGATTATTAGTTTGATTCAGGTCGTTAAACATATGCCTGTTAAATTAAACGGTCTTAAAAAATATAATTATATTATAACTTATAAACTTCGACTTGGCTAATTTTTTATTCATTTGTTTCCAGGCCTCTGGGGCTAATCGGTGACAACTGAGACGGATTAGAAACAACGTCTTGTTCATTTCTGATTATTTTATAAACACTAACATTACCATCTTGTTCACGACTAATAACCTGGACCCTGGTCTCGCTAGGAAGGCCAAATGACTCTTTTTCTTTATCAGTCATAAACTCCGGAGAATATAAAGAGCCCCCTGATTCCGTTATGCTAGCTGGAACTTTATTAATATTATTTTCAGGCCAGAACCAATAAACTAGGGCCGCCCCAAGTAAAAGTAAAACTAATGATATAATTACCTTATAATAATTTTTCATATTTTAGTTATTAATTGATGGGCACATAGCATTGATTAGTCCAACCGCCCGCGTAGTAACGACACTTGTTAGGATTAACGGCGTCTGCACACTGTCCTTGTATGGAACAATAGCTTATGGAATTAGTATTAGATGTTTTTTTAATCTTACCTCTAAACCATTGCCAAGATCCACTTGAAGAATCGTCAACGCAATCAATGCTACCGTTTGGATTAACAGGCATCTTAACCATACAGGTCTTGTTTACTGAAGCAATTGCCTCACTAGGCGCTTTATACCAATAACAATTCTCTGGGCTTTGTGGATTAATCGTATTGCACACATTAGGCGCACATGATGAAGTATCATACCCAGTACAATCGCTGTTACAGTAAGCTGTACCAGTAAAGCTGCCATCTGGCCAATCTAAGTATAAAGAACATGTTTTTGATTCCCCCATATAAGCACAGGCATCACCGTTTCCTGTGTTAATACAAGAACCTGCATTACCATCTAAACAAACATCATTATGATTATCCGCCTCTCCTTCACATTTAGTAACACAATAAGCTATTCTAGGGTCAGGAAAATCGTTACAAGTACTAAATACTGTTCCTGAACACGTTCTTTTAGGTTTTACTTGGCATGTTCCAGTGCTACAAGTCTCGGTTTCTGTAATATTATTATTCTCATCACGTTCACATTCGTCATACCAAGTAAAACCAGTGCAACTCTCATTACCATCATCAACATAACCACTAGGAGAACTATTATCACAAGTAGCCGAACTTGATCCAGCCCCGAAACAAATATCTAGAGAACAAGGATTAGAATCATTGCAATCGCTATCACTGCCACAAGCTGCGTTTAAACAATTACCAGACGGACTACAAACCATATCTCCACTACAGTTTCCACAAGAGCCGCCGCAACCATCATTTCCACACGATCTACCGCTACAACTAGGAACACAGTTAGCATTTGATCCGTCACAGTCTAATGAGCAATTACTGATTGTCTCCATTGGGGCATTATTAATGCGCACCTGACAATAACCGTCACCGCAATAACCTCCGCCAGCAGATGGGGGCAGAAATACGCACTGATTATTAGAAAGTATAGGGTAAGAGCTTGGGTTAGCCGCTGTTGTACTGCAACCGTATTGATAAGACTCACTACTGCTAGACGGATTATTCACTACACGATCGGTACCATCACAATCTTCGTAGCCATCATTATATAAACCACCACGAGCTTCAGTATTTGGAAATTGCCTGACACCATCACCACAGTAATTATTTATTTTTAAATTAAAAGCTTTGGTAGTCGAAGCCCCATATTCATTAGCGGCTTTTATAGTTACCACTTGTCCGCTGCTTAAGGTGTTTGAGGTGCCTTTTAGATTAACATTTGGAGAAGCGACGTTAATATTGAAACCGCTAGGATACCCACTTGAACCAGAATAATCTAAATTATTACCACCCTGAGTCTCTGGGCCCAATAAACAATTATACTCTTTTCCTAAGCGAGCCTCACCTAAACAATTAATATTTAGGTAAGGTTCAGGATTTTTAATCAGTATAGTAAAATTCTTAGCAGCAGTAGAGCCAAAACTATCAGTCACAGAAACTCTATAGGAAAATGTAGTATCTTTTAAAAAGTTATAAGAAGTAGGAATTAAGCCCCTATATTCAACCTGATGTTTACCGTTTACCAGACTATAGGTTTTTGCTAGGTTAGTTAATATATTAAAGGGACCATTTATTTGATTAATTACAGCAGTATTGATTGTCGGATTAGCGAAGCCGTTTCCTGAAAAAAGAATCTTATAACTAAAATATTCATTTGGATTAACTATAAATTCAACATTAGGCGCCTCCAACATAATTGGATCAGCCACTATAGTAATAGGCGTAGAAGTAGAAAGCACTCCACCACGTCCATCACTAACTTGTAGAGTTAAATTATAAGTTCCGATTCGAGGACCGGCCTTATCAGCATAAACTTTTTTCTGATAAGGATTACTAGTATCTAAAAGTTTAGGCGCCACGTTACTTTGAGTGCCACTAACCCAACCGTTCCAGCCGACTGCATTATGCCCGGAAGCACTGGCAAACGTCCAACTCAAATCATCTCCATCCGGATCCATAACTTGAATATAGCCATTAAACTCTTCATTAGGCTCGCCAGCCAACTGGCTATCGACCAATCGAGGTGGAGAATTAGTTGTCACGCCACCTGCACCAATACCGGTAGAGACCAAACAAGGAGAATCATCAGGATCATTGGGTGAAAACTTATATCCAGACGCCCTGCTCTCCATGGTCGCACACAAGTTATAATCTATACCACTAGCATCTGAAGAATAAACAAAAGCATAACTTCCGGAAGGCAAAACCAACGAAGAACCACTGGGCTCATTAATAAATTTCTTTAATTCCGGATTCCAACAGGTTGATGGATCATAGCCAGAAGATACTGTAGAGCCACCATCTGATATACAGGGCCCCAGTCTATTAACCGGATCTTTGAAACTTGGCGCGACTGCTAAATTACTAAGTAACTCCTGAGACCAGCTAGGCCAAACCGAAACACTGTGTCCCGGTAAATAAGTGCCAGCACTTAGTTGAGGATAACGATTGTTGACCCTTTGAAAATTTGATAAGGCTTGCTTGAGCTCTTCCATCTGGCCAATTCTCTTAATATCTCGGGTTATCTTAGCCTTCATGCTACTACAAAAAAAACTGGCTGGACAATCAGTGTCAACTAAACAGTTTTTGGGCGTCTTCAATAAACAAGAGCCGGATGTCGAGCCGCTTGTAGAACAAACTGCATTATCAGGACAATCAGAATCTGCTAAACAACTAAGAGAAGAAAAGGAGCAAGTTTGAGTGCCAACTTCAGATAAATTACTATTGAACTTCCAACGAGACACAAGTTGCCCCAAAATATCTACAGTAGGCGCCAAGGAGTCTTGATTATAAGAGATTAAATAAATATTTGTATATATGTCTTTTGTGGTTATGTTGAGATTAGCAGCATTAACATAAACTGTTCTGCCATCTCTAATTGCCTCATATCCATCGACTGTTAGAGACTGTGGCGAACCCTGAAATCCCTGACTTTCGTACCAACGTAGAATACTATAATGGTTTGGATTAGGGACCACTCGAACCGCAATAGCGTCCGAACTTTCAAGCGTGCCACTAGTACTATATTGAGCTGAAACTTCTAGGCCTCTTAAAAAAAATATAGACAATACCGTGACTGCGACCAGAAAGCCTATTTTATAAAATTTTATTTTCATATTTTCTTAGTTAATCTCGTTTTCCCTATCTAAGGGATCAGATTGAGAACCACAATCTATTTGCTCTGCACTGCCAACACATTCTAGCTCTGATGATTTTATACTCTCATTACCTGATGAATCAACCGCAGAAATTGCAAAGAAGTTCAGATTACTACTAAACTTATCAACATCAATACTTAAACTACTAGCACCTACTTCGGAATCAAAAGACTCGCCATATTTTCCGCTCTCAATGCCTCGATACAGACGATAGGTATTAGCTGCCCCAGAAGAAGCAATCCAGATAAATCGAATATAAGATCCATCGACCACTGTGCCTTGCAATGAAGAAGGAACTGAAGGCGCGGTAGTATCAGAAGGCACGGCACTTTTTTCATCAGACAATTGACTCTCAGCTCGATTTACATTAATAACACTAATCTTAAAGATATATGTCACATTATTACTCAATCCGGAAACTTTATAACTACAGTTATAATTAGTTCCAGATAAGGTGCAAACTGGTGACCCGCCAATCATATCAGCCGCCTTAAGCTCTTTTGATAACATCGTGCCCTGTCCCTCAGGAAGATAATAAATCTTAAAAGAAGAAATTTGGCTGACATTATTATTTAAAAGAGCATCAGCTCTCCAGTCAACTTTAACCTCTCCTCCAATACCAGTGTTTGTTACTGAAACTAATTCACCCGTCGTAGGAACAGATGATCTAAAAAAGTATGACTCTTTTAATACATCCCAGATACATATTCCGTCTTGAACTAAATCACCGTTTTGATCTGGGCCACATTTAGTTACATTGGAAACACTACCTGACGGACAAGGAGTACGATCAGCGCTACAGATCAAGTTGGAACTAGCGCCACGAATAACTGCTTGATTGATAATGGCCGGCAAATCATCAAGGGTTCCAGAAGCACCCGCATCACGACAATAATAAAATTTATAATTATAAAAAGCGCAACCACCTCCCACCGATCCACTACAGTTGTCTATCCATGGCGACCAAGATCCATTTGCTGCTACAGGTGGCCAGGGGTTATTACATAAGAAAACGTATATATCTGCCTCTTCTTTAAACTGGTCACCTCCTAAATAAGCATTACAACAATTATTTGAACAGCTCGGACCCGTACAAGAACAACTACCAGAGTTACAGGTTGGAGATTTAAAGCGACTCATATTTATTTTAGCCTCAACACTAGTTTCGCTGTCAGTTACTCCTGATTTAGCCTTTACTAGAACTTTGCTAGCTGGCAAACCTGAAATTGTTGGAGTAGAAATAAGCGATGCTGCCTCACTGTTAGTTAAGCTAAATTCCCAATCCCAGAAATAACCGGTCACCGGTTGAAGAATTTGCTTATTAGCGCTCACCGCATAAGCACTTACCAGTCTATCTGTATCGGCTGCCGTATCAAAACTTGGATTGTTGAAGTTTACATCGTTCTCATCCAAACTATTGTCACTAGTATTGATTAAAGCAGTTTCCGGAGAAACAATCACCTTATCAATAGCACATATACCAGAATTAACTCCCTGATCTGATAAAGTACTGAATTTAATGATATGAGAGTTCTTATAGCTTCTATTGTTAAATGTGATATCTTCTCCTTCTACATAACCACTAGAGGTATATGAACCAGTGCCACTAGAAGAATAAGGAATTGCCTCAATATTATAGTAACCATCTCCGTTCATGCCTATTTGTCTAATACTTAATATTCCCGTTTGACTATTTAATTCTTCATCACCTTTAATGATGAAATAATAATTTGCTGATGGCGATAGAATAGTTTGCGGCACAAAATACAAGGAAGCTTGTTCACCGGAATTTTCTCCAGAAATTGTGCCCGGAATAGCACAGTATAGTTTATTAGGATCTGGTAAATCTGCAATCGCTGTTTCAGTTTCTATGCCTATATATAAGTTATTCCAAAATTCAACAATTTGACGACCTATTTTCTTAAAGAAGGCTGCCAGGAAGTTAGAATTATTGGTAAGCTGATTTTCATTAAAATCTTGATTTTTAACAATAAAGGTGCCGGTTGGGCAAACACCTGTTCCGTACTCTTTTTCCTCTAATAACATCACGCTCGAAGAAAAAGTACTAATATCCATAACCTGATTAAAATCAATCCGAATCACCGCATTACGACAAACTTTACTATCTAAGTGCTCCGGGAGACTACCCAAAACTTCCGGTCTAGATTCACAACACGCTCCAGATCCGCAACCAATAGATTCTTTAGCGCCACATTCATCATCCCGACTGCAACCACAAAATAATCCCCTACTAGCCCCCGAACAAGCGCCCTGATCTGCAATACAATCCAGTTCAGGATTTAAGGGACTCACAGTGCCAGGCTCACAACAACAAGTACCACAAGCTGGTGGTGTTAAGCCGGTTAAGCCTGAATCTAAGAGACAGGAAAAACCAGGAAAGTTACAAATTTCACTAACACATGTTGAAGTTGCATAACCAGCGCAAGATAGGCCCGGACCTGTAGGTGGGTTAGCGCAAAAATATTCACAAGAGCTTATATCACTATAAGTACCGTTACGAACTGGCGCATTACTAGCACAACTCCCTAAGCCCGATGATTCATAACCTGAAGACGTATAACCCGATGATTCATAACTTGAAGACGCGCAATCATAATAAGCGCAATATCCTAAATCTGAGCCTGAGCTTATTTGTTCTCCAGAGCGACATAAAGAGTTTTTATCATCAAAACAACAAGCACTTGAAGCCTGACAAGCTCCTAAATCTGTAAAAACAGCGCAGGGATCTTCATTATCACAGTCATCTCCAACACATGGTTCAGTTGACGTTGAAGAAGTCGCAAAACCTGTGCTAAAGCGCCATTCAAAAACTGAACTAGGAATTTCAATATAACAAGCATCTAAGGTCTGGCTACAGCGACCAGCTTTGTAAGTATTTACTGGACAGCAAACTTGCGTGCCACAATCAGAATCGGCTTGACATTCACCAACTGAAAAATTTATTTCATTTCCCCAATCACTATTATTAATTACTCTAACTGGACCACTGATTGATCCTACCGGAACTTCTGTAGCAATCATGTCCGCCCGACCATCTTTTACTATTGTGCCAGTAGCAGTTTTATCATAGTTAAACTTAACTAAACCCTCACCATTAATACTGCCAAAATATTCTCCCCATAAAGTAACCGGGGTTGCCACTGGACCTCTGTCGGGTTCAATCTTGCACACACTGGATCTGAGTGGCTGCGTAGGATCCACCATAAAACCGTTAGGATTCAAGTTTGAGGTATCAATCGTAGTAGTGCCTATTTTAATACTAATAGTTTGATAACCAGCCACCACACCACTAGGGGCCTTAACTATAATTTGATTATCTCTCCAGACAGAATTTAAGCACATATCCGGAAAGTCATAGGCTGCCTCTGTGCTGCCAAAAAATACTTGAGACAGGCCGCGTGCTCCACCAAAACCTCTGCCGCGCAAAGTCACATATTGACCGCTCGGCCCACTAGTCGGATAAAAACTAGAAATAAATGACCCATCCCCTTCATCTGACTCCTTTGTAAAGCGTAAAAAGTTACTCCGCACTTGCCCGGCAGTTGAGGGTTTTTGCACAAAACTACCAGAAGTACCGGAATTAATATTTGGAGTTAAGGCCTGTCCAACTAAACCCGATGCTTCATTGAAAATAGAATCCAAAGCTTTGACATTATTTTGATAACTACCAAAGTAAGCTTCACTAGAAAATAAATTGAGCCCCTGATAACCAACCTCTGAGCTTAAACCACCTCGATTAGGATCGAGATAACATAATCCTGGACGGCTGATATTGTTTGGTAAAAAATCTGAAATAGCGGGGCCATAATTATCACTTGTGGTATCTGATAGTTCATCACGATTTTTGACGGTTATCGATCCTGAGGATGATCCAGATGGCACAGCAATGACAATTTGATCATCACGCCAAGTGTCAATACAAGATGAATTTAACTCAGAGGGAGAAATACCTTCAATAGTGCTATTAGCTGGACCGGCAAAAAGAACCTGGCTAGCACCAGCTTCATAAACGCCAAAATTTTTACCAAAAATTGTAATCAGATTATTAGCTGATCCGTTTGGCGTTCCAATATTACAAGCCGTGGCACACTCACTATCAGAAGTACAGGCCTTATTGGCATCTTCTTCACAAAATCCTCCCACAGGGCTAATACCTGTTATCACCGGAGGTCCGTCGCAAGTACATCCTTTCAAAGGATTGCAGGTTAAAAATTCAGAACAACGTGAATTATCAGCTTCACAGGTTGGGGTAGCAGAATCAATATCACAAGAATCCCCTATCCCGCCCTTAGGAAGACAGTTACAGGTATCGGTATCACAATAATCATCTGAAGAACATATTTGTTCGGCTGCCTGGCAACCGGGCAAGATTGTGTTACCATCACAGCTAGTCGGATTATTGCCGCCACCATTATCGCAATTCTGCCCGACACAAGACCCCCATGATCCACCCTCAGAACAAACCATTAATCCGCTATTATAACAACCGCAAGATAAACTTGCTCCTGGGGTACAAGCATAGTTGCCCGGCCCTACAGTGGCATCACTAAGTTTAGTTATTATAAAGGTGGCAATTGCCCAAGAAGACATGATAATCAGTAGACCAATCACACTATTTTTCAAAATATTTTTGGCATTAGAAATTTTCTCCTCATCTCCACCAGAACTCATCCAAAGAAACCCGGCATATATAATAAAACCAACCGCAA
>Ga0100378_1006797_pt1 | contig 10289 bp, 10 predicted proteins | sample CryGeymeta201502_FD_81535 | JGI IMG/M metagenome (GOLD analysis project Ga0100378, IMG submission 81535) | Groundwater microbial communities from Crystal Geyser aquifers in Utah, USA - Crystal Geyser metaG 2015-02 | ecosystem: Environmental > Aquatic > Deep subsurface > Groundwater | place: USA...
CAAATAAAACTTAGATTATTACAAAAGTTAATAACGGTTACTACCAACGTTATAATCTCGATATATTTTTCAAAGATTTCGAAAATATATCTAAATATTACTATGAAGGGGTAAAAGGAAAAGATAAACAAATCACCTATATTAAATTTATTGTAGACAATAGAGAAATATATATTACTAAAATACTGCAAGCTATAGAAAATTTCTTTACTAATAAAATACTAGAAATGGATAATGTCGTTAATAATTTACAGCGCGATGAAGAAACTTTAACAGATTTTATTAATTATGAAACTGTTGTAAAGCATACCTGGGAAAAGAAGGTTACCACAGAATATAATGAAAATGTGAAGAGAAAAAATGAGCTTAAGAGACTTACTGAAAAGTATGAAAAACTTGAAAATGAATTAAATAATCTAGAACAAATTGAAATAGAAAAAAATTTAAATTTAAATAATTCAAACAATCTGAATAATTTTAATAAAAAAGATAACAAGGATAAAAAAGGCAAAAACGATAAAAAAGATAAAAAATCTGAAGAAAGTTATACAAATAAGTTACAAGAAGAAGTTTCAAACAATATCAATGATAATAACATCAATAATATAGATAATAATAACGATATCGGTGTTAGTATAAAAAAGAATAGGAAACAACAAGACTGCGCATGCACAATATTTTAAAAATCTAAAATTAATATTATTAAATTAAAATACAAAACTATAACAAACAATTCTAACATTCACTTTACTATTAATAATTTATTATATAAAATAACACAAACTTTAATTTCTTTTTACTTTACTTTAAATAATAAAATTATATTATAACAAATATAAATTATTTTGAATTATACTATTTAGCATAATAACTTCTTTTTCTTGTCGTATTTTCCTCTTCTTCAGTATCCTCAAAATATCTAAAATCTATTAATAAAGTAGAAGATAAAATAAGAAACTTTTCTTCAGCTGTTGCTTTCTTTGGAAACACAATATCATAACAATCGGCATCACTTCCTATTACTGCTTCATCATAGCTTCTCCCCATTCTTTTGATTTCTCCGTCAATAACGTTGTCTCCTAATTTTACATTTTGAATAGGGAAATCGACACTTTCTATAGCCCCGCAGGTGAATGCTCTACAAGATATACCAGGTTGGGTTCTGTCAATATCAAATTTATAAACCATGTCACCTTTTTCATCTGTTGTGTTTACGATAACTCTACTACAACTAAATGGTTCTGATATTTTTCCTATTTCTTTATTACCTTTTGATAGTTTAACATTAAGTTCTGGACGACCCATACCGAAACAAGTACATTTGTATGGTCGCCCTAATTCAGCAAAGAGTTGTGATGAGTAGTCATCACCTTTATCATTTATTCCATTCGGACTATACTTTACCATCATTTTAAATTCTCTACTTTCTCCAGGGCAACAGTTTCGCATAAACCAACTTGACTCTTCCTTACATTTAAATGCTTTATATAATTTATTCCAATTATTTAGTCGTAAACATATTGAATATCGATTTTTAGTTTCGCATCCTGTAACTATTTCATACATTTCAAGTTTTTGTTTTATATAAGCTCCATGAGCTTGATCTAACAGTTTCATTGGATCACTACAATCAATTTGACTTACGTCTGTAATCCTATTATGAGAACTTTTATGTATAATTTCTTTTTCAAGTTTTAAGTTTATATTTTTATGATTTACTACTTTGACATCCTGGTCGTGATGACTGTTATTATATTTATCTTTATTATCGCTATCATCTTCAGTTTTGTTCGATTTTTTTTCCAAATTAAGTTCTTGATTTTCATCCATTTTAATTAATTATTAAATAACTAAGTTATTATCGTTATTTATAATAAGTAAGTTATTAAAAGATTAAATATTTATTTATAGAATTCAATAATATTGATAATGATATTTGATATCATGTGATTACTAATACAATTATCTAGTTTATATTAAATAATCGTTATAGAAATAGTGAAAATAAATTATTAATTTAAGAACTAAACAACTACTAAGAAGTATTTCAATTTAACTTATTAATTACTAATATAAATAATTAATACTCTTTAACTTAATTATTTGAATAATAACTAACAGATTATTATATTTTATACACATTAAAAAATATATTATATTACTTAGTATATATATAATTCAAATTTTCTAGAATTTTATTGTTATTAAATGTCAGACTCTTTAGACGCTAATCAATTAAAAGATTTAGGAAATCAACACTTTAAAAATAAAGATTACGAAGGTGCACTAAAAAATTATAGCTTAGCTATAGAAAAAGATCCAACTAATCATGTACTTTATTCTAATAGGTAAATATCAAAAAATAATATTTATCATTTCTAGATCAATATGTTACTTTAATCTAAATAACTTCTCAAATGCATTGAGCGATGCTCAAAATTGTATTAAATTCAAAAATGATTTTGCTAAGGGATATCAAAGACAAGGTGCAGCTTATTTTAAGCTTAATAAAACATGGGACGCATTATGTTCATACTCAATAGCTTTTTTATACGATCCTAATAGTGAGCCCATTAAAACAGAGTAATATAGTTAAATACTTATATTTACTTTATTTATATTAACTTAATTAGGTCAATTGAAATAATTAACTTTATTACATCAAGCGTAAAAGGAAATATCCCCAAGCTAATGTCTAATCCTAAAGCAATGGAGTTTTTAAAAGATCCTAATTATTTAAATATAATGAATAAGATGAAAAAGCCAAATTGTGTCGATGTATTTGAAACAGCAAGGGCTTATCCTTCATATGTACAATTAATTTCAGTTTGTTTAGAAGAATCAGTAGATAAGATAAATGAAGATGTGAAGACATATTATCTAATTAAACATAGTATTGATAATAAAGGAGAAGGTGAACATCAAAGTCAAAACACTAGTAATGCTAATAATAGTCAAAATAGTAATAAGGAACCTACACATACTTCTCATTCTTCAAGTCATTCTGAAAAGTTTGAAAATAAATCTGAGAAAAGTACTAGTAATAATAAACATACAGATGATGATAATGGGTTAGCACATTATAATTTAGGAAACCAATTATTCTTATGGAAAAGATATAAGGATGCTCTTAAAGAATTCCAATTAGCAATTAAACAATTTCCTAAAAATTTCAAATTCTTTTATAGCAGAGCTCTATGTCACTTTAAGTTAAAAGAATATGATCAATGTATCGAATCTTGCGAACATGTTGCTAAACTTATCGAAGAAAATCACGAAGACTTACTTGTTCATACTTTTATCTTAAGCGCAAGAGCCTTAGTATGTGTTAAAGATCTTGATGAAGCTGAAACAATGTTCAGAAAAGCATTCAAAGCAGGAGGTGAAGCTTTACACGATGTAGTTCAAATAGCTTATGATAAGTTTAAAAGCAAATAGGAAAGATAAAGTTAATGACAGTTGTTATGTTAAAACAGAATTAATAAACCTATATAACCTATATGAATTAATATATTAATTAGATAGTCTTATTAGCTTATTAAATTTAAATTTACTAGTACTAATAATAACTAGAATAGTAACTTATTAATTATTTTTAATAAAGTCGTTTTTATTTAAATGACATAAGTTAAAATTTAACATTAAATATTTATTATAATTATAAATACTTATAATTCTATAAATGAAAAAACTTATGATCAATGTAATTGCTATAATTATATTAGCAAATTCTTATTCTGGTTCTGTTATGAAGGTATATCATAATTTGTTTAATTAAATAACTTATAAAGTTCTCAGCTAACTTCTTAAAAGAAAACCCTAGTATTAATCACGAAGATTTATGGCATCCACATTTAAAACGTAATTGGATTTCAGAAAAGGAATCATTAATAGTTGATAATAAAAATAAGATTTATGATACAAGTTTATCACTAATACAATTAAATCAACCTGAAAATATTAATGTTAGTAATTCAGCAGATTTAAACGAGATATTGAATAACCCAAAGCTATCATGCGGTTGTAGATTTATAAAACAATTACAAGGAGAAAATTGTAATGGTGAAATAAGTAGACCAAATAAACAAATTAAACCAAGTAAAGCGAATTTAAGTTTGATCCAAGAAAATTTAAAGAATTCTAATTTATACACAGGTAATTAATACTATTACTACTTATTTATCTTATTTAATCATTTTCTGATCATTTTAACATCATTTTAACATTAATTTATTAAGATAATAACAGTGCACTCCACTCAAATATAGTTAATGAAGGCATAACTCTCCCTAATCTTACTAATCTACAACATTTGACTCTTAATTCCCCGAGTGTAAATCCTATTAACCCATATCAAATATATTTAAATTCTAATCTAAATGGCTATTTGAATAAGATTAATAATGGTTATTCAAATTACAATAATGGAATATATGTTAATCCTAACTTCAATCCTAACTTTAATCAAAACTTCAATAATAATATAAATGGTAGTCTTAAAAACTTAATGTTAATGAATCAACAACAGCAAATGAATCAACAACAAATGAATCAACAACAGATGAATAATTATTATAATAATCCAAATATAATGATTCCAAACAATTATAACAATGCTTATTTACAACCTAATATGAATAACAGACTTTTACAACAACCGTACTTATAATATTTATAATTAATAATTTTAGGTATGTTGGCTATGTTAATCCTCAAGTAAATCCCTTAGGTAATCCGGGCTATAATAATATCGGTTATCCACAACAGCCACAAATGAATCTTCAACCAGTTAATCCATACTTTTAATAAATTTATGACTAATGTTAAATTACTTATATTTATATTGTCTTTTAATGTTATATTTATGAATATTTAAGTTTATATAAGATTATATAAGTTATATAAGAATATATAAGTTATATAAGTTATATAGGTTATATAAGTTATATATTCATACAATTTTTATTATATAATTTATTAATTCTTAATTAATGTGGATAATTTGTACATGTTATCTTCCAGCCATAAAAATTGAAATTATCAAATAAATTTCTTTCATAGACAATATATTTTGTTTTATTTTCGGGTAAATATTTATATCGTAATGTAATTTGAGCAATATAATTATTTAGATGAGATTTCTCCTTACTAAGGTCTCTCATTCTTAATTTTTCTATTTTTAAATTGGCACCATCAAATTCTTTACTTTTAATTCTTGTATTGACTATCTTCCAGCTTTTTGTGTCTTTATGTAATTGATTTTTAAGTTTTAATATATTTTCGCCATCAAATATATCACTTTGATCAAATTTAAATACATTTTCGTCTAAAGAACGAACTAAATAAGGATATTGTTTTTTTTCAACTCCTGCGTAGACTTCGTCATAAATTTGTTTGGCTTGATTTGGGAAATAAATTTCGTCAAAATCTGAGAAATAGTATTCAAGTTTTCTTAGTTCGAGAAAACTATTAAATTTATGTATTATTTTATGAAAAATAGATATATGATTTGTTAAATAAGGATCTTTAATTATTGTTGCTGCCTTCTTAATGTTGAGGTTTTTCATTAAATTATAAAAATAAAATTAACAAAACATTAAATTTATATACTTTATATTATATTAATTATGTAATTTAAAACATATAACCAATAATAAATATACAAAAAGAAAAATAATATTCGTCCTGTTTAAAATTAATTATTAAATAATTAACGTTATTTAAAATAAATAGTTTTCTTTTATTAACAATAAATAAATCGTTTTCTGTTCTTGATTTTATCCTTTTTTTGGATACAAAACATCAAACGAATTCAAGATATTAGGATTAAAAACCTGAATTTGACATAAGTCTTCTTCAGTGGTAAAATTCTTACCTTTAGGAAATTCAATTTCATTATAATCAATATCTTTATAGATAACAAAGTACTTAGAGACTTCTTTGATAATAGGTAGTAGTTCATTCAAGTCGAATGTACTAACCTTTGTTATAAAATCATTAAATAAATTATTAAAGTCATAAAAGCTTGAAATACTACTTGTGTCTACTACAAGCTCCTTTACTATTACTTCATAACTTAGTAAATTCATTTGGTCTAACAAATATAAATAAATAACACTTGAGCTAATATGGCTATCTCTTAGTTGGACACAGTATAAGTCAATGCTTATTAGTTCGAATATAAAGAATATCTTATTGATGTTAAGGCAGATGTTGTTAGAAATGTTAGAAAGATTAGTAATGCCATCAGTTTTGTCATCAGATTTACTTTTTTTTTGTCTGAATTTGGGAATTTCTTTGTCTTCACAATAGATTGTATTAAGAGAGTCTATATAATTATCCCACTCTATTGTAAAAAAGTTCACCCATGTTGCTAATGTAGGTCTGGCTATTTTCCATTTAAGACCCTTTTAATATTATATTTGTGTTATATTAATAATATAAATACTGTTAGTATATCTAATTCAAAATTTAATATTTGTCTAGCAGAAAATCTGTTCAGCGTATAATCAGAATAATTTTGAGCTTGAGGTAATGAAGTTTCCTAATTATGTCATTAATAAGAAAATAAATAATATAAATATTAAACATTGTGGAATAAATGAATCCGTTAAAAAATAATGTATTATAATATAGAGTTTTAAATTAAAATGTAATAAAAAAATAAGTACCTCGTATTTAGCAGCAATCATCAATGAAGCGGTTCCTAATAACTGTAAACGTTTTCTTGAGAATTCATAGACGCAAGATAAAAACCGATCTATTATATTAACAGTTAGAAAAAACGTCTCTCGTCTAAAACACAAGTTACTACTTAGTTCAAGTAACCAATGCAATAAATCTGCTCGCATAAATATATTAAGATCAGGATTATATTTTAAGAAAAAAGCATTACGCTCATTGACATATTTTAGCTCATCATTGAACATATTGCATTCAAAGTTATATTTTGAGAAATTTAGGAATGGCGCTATTTGAGCATTGTAACCGTTTAGGAATCCCCACCATTTATCTAATGTTGCATCTTTAAGGGAATTATAGCTAGACTTTTTTATATCAAGACTTTTTCTGATTTCTGGTTCTATGTTGACTGTCTTTGGTTGACTATTCAATTCTAATTGATTTTTTTCCTTTTTATTTTCGCTGTTTAGACTTTCTTCAGAATCAAGTAATGGAAACATTTCAGAGCATGATATATCAAAATTTTCATTACATTCAATTTTTAAATCGATTTGTTTTTTTAATAATTCACTTAGATCATGACTAAGTACCTTTGATGATCTTTTCCTCCCAAGATTTTTTGATGATGAATTGTCTGTTGAAGCATTATACGTTTTTGAATTTGATATTTTGGTGTTTCTTGAATTTAAATCTGATTTTAATTCGTTAACTTCATCGAGATCTAATAAATTTAATATTATAGAATTATTACTTAGTTGATATTTTTTGCGAGTAGTTTTGTTATTTTTAATAATTTTGAGTTCTGTTAATGATGACTTTGAGTCTGAAACGAATTTGCCTTGCTTCAAAAACATTATATTAAATAAGTAAAATTAAGTAAATTTGTTTCTTATGATAAGTAATATTTACAATAATAATTATATTATTAATTAAATTATTATTAATTTAGAAATTTTTTATTAAAAATATTAAAGTATTAATTTTCAATTGAGTATTATAATAAATAATTTAATAAATACTATTTAAAGTATTTATTTATTAACAACTAAATTAATTAAGTATAAGTATTAAGTATTAAGTTTAGATTAATTAGATTATTAACAAGAACTAATATTATATTCTTATTAATAATCTAAAAAAATATGTGATTTAATATATTAAAATAAAATGATTAGAACTGCTTAATTATGTATGAATTAATTTAATATTATATATTTAGTTCATTATTAAATTATAATTTTAAATTAACAAATTAACTAATAATAAATAAAATTGATTGATAATGATTATATAAATGGTTTCACTTACAAAACTAAATCAGCATGTCATAATTATTACGATTATATTTAATTTATTAAGAAAAACAAACGGAAGTTTAAAAGATATTTTAGACAACGTTGAAAGTGACGTTAATCAACTAGCACAAATATTATATAATGACCTTCCAAATCGATGTAACCGAAAAATGAATATGAATTGTTCTTATTTATCTTGCTCTAATATAAGGTCTGATTTATTACAATGTAATAATGATTTTAAAATAAATGATTGTAAAATTCCTGATTGTGATCCAGTTGGACATCTTTTAAATGCAGAGCAATTCACAGTAAGACTAGCAAATGAAAAAGAAGGCGAGAAAGTAATAGTTAATCAAGCAGTAAAAGAAATAGTAAATGGTAGCTATGAGTTACATGCAAAGTTTAAAGAGATATTCTACAAAACTCCTAATATTTACAAGCCAAAATGGATGTATTTTGGTTCTTATAATGGAATTCAAATGAGTTACCCTGGTAAAGAAATATGTTCTCCGTTTGATAATAGGTATAGACCTTGGTATATCGGGGCTATTACCGGGGTTAAAAATTTAATATTTGTTATTGATGTGTCAGGTCAGATAATAGTTGATATGTCAGTAAAAGATGTACTTGTATCTATGATTAATATTATATTAAAAAGTCTATTATACTCTGATAGAGTTGGATTTATAACATATAATAATAGTGCTAAGTCATATTATCCTACTTTAATTACAGCAACAGAAGATAACATAAAAAACATAAAAAATATTATAGACAAGCTTGAATTTACTGGTCAGTCTAATTTGGAAGATGCTTTCCAAAAACTAAATGATTTAATTAAAAATACTTCAGATGCAGGGTTTCTTATTCCTTGTAAAACTAATGTTATGTTATTTTCTTATGGTACTCCTACAGTTGGAATTGTAGACAAAACTCAATTAACTAATTTAATTAAGAACTTAGTCTATTTAAAGAATATTCGAATCTATGCGTATACCTTTTCTGTGAACAATATTTCTAATGAATTAGCTTGTTCGAAAAACGGAGCATACGAATACGTAGATGTAAAAGATAACCCTTATACAAAACTAAATTCCTATTTTACATTAATTAGCTTGAATTCCAATGTAACTAATCCATTATGGGTTGATGTTTATTCAGACTCTAATGGATTAGGTTTAATGACAACTTGTGCAATACCTGTATATGATACATCAGTATATAACGCAATCAATCACCCATACAATAGAATATATGGTGTCGTAGCAATAGATATTTTAGTAGCTGATTTGCTTAAGTTTGAAAATTTAGATGAAATAAATAAAGAATTAAGGAAAAGATCATTAAAAGCATGTAGTAATGAAAATCTTGAACCTTCTGAATGTCAATTAAACTCAATAAGGACAAATAAATGTGATATTGCAGATAATTCTTGTAAAGGAATTGATTATTTAATTCCTATTTGTGATAGTGATAATTTAATTCTAAGCGAAATATTTTGTAATAAGGAGAACTATTTATTAACTCAGAAAGATATTGATAACTGCTGCTTTAATTCCTGTAAATACAAAGGAAGTTTAATTGGAGGTATATTAGGTTTTGTAGCAGTCATAACAATAATTTCAGTTTTAGTTTGGTATTTTTCTTGTAGAAATAATGGAAATAAAGATGTTAGAGATGATAAGGAAGAAGGTAAACAAGTTATACAAGCCAATGTTATAGAAAACAAAGACATAGAAGAAAATGGTGAAAATTTAAAAACAAATAAAATTAATACTATAAAACAAGAACTACACAATGATAAAATAATCGACACAAATCTTTTTCCATTAAAAAGTAATTCTGATAAACTTGACGATGAAATTATTAATAATAATGCTGATGACATAAATTCACTCGAAAAAGCAAAAATTAATTCAACTGGTCAAATTAGTCAGATTGGTCAGATTATTAAAATTGTTCAGACAGGTCAGACAGGTCAGATACCTATAGATAGCCCTAATAACGTAGATTCTAAAAAGAAAAAGAAGAAACTAAAAGAAGTTAAAAATACCCAAGAAGCTGGAACAATAATGCCCATTTATACTTTTGATTTGGATAAATATAATTATAATGATGATAAAATATGACTAAGGATGTAATTTAAATAATAAATATAATATATCATTTTTAGCAATAATCTATTGTTATTAAACTTATTTACTTAAATATTGGTTAATTAGTATTTTTATCAATAAAGTTTTTAATAGAAATCATAGTATAATTATAATTATTTATTAATTCAATTAATTCAATTAATATGTAATTGTA
>Ga0100378_1006805_pt1 | contig 10283 bp, 10 predicted proteins | sample CryGeymeta201502_FD_81535 | JGI IMG/M metagenome (GOLD analysis project Ga0100378, IMG submission 81535) | Groundwater microbial communities from Crystal Geyser aquifers in Utah, USA - Crystal Geyser metaG 2015-02 | ecosystem: Environmental > Aquatic > Deep subsurface > Groundwater | place: USA...
AGTGTATAAAATTAACGAAGATGATAGCATCTGTAACGATTATTATTATGGGGAAGATGAAGATGAAAGACAAACCGGAAGAGAAGACTTAGAATCAGAGCGAGGGAGAGAAAGATATGAATTTAAAGAGAAAGATAATGTTATCGAGAAGGAAGATGAGCCCACACATAGGATTTATCCAAGCTTTGTAATTAATCCAAATATATGGAATAACCCCTTTATAGAGCTGAATCAAAAAATTGAACTTAACAAAAAGCAAAAATCTAAGCTAGAAGAAGAAAGCAAATCTGATTCAATACTTAATGTGTTTAGTAATCTGTTGACATTATCTAATAGTTTGAGTAAAAAAGACAATAGTTTGTTTATGAAGGTATATGAATGTTTTGAATCTTATTTTAAATATTATGTACAAACTATAACTGCATTGAATTCAAATACAAAAAAAGCTAGAATAATTGTGGTTGATGACGATCGCGTCATGCTAAGTTCCCTTGTTAGAAATATTAACTCATGTGAAGTTGCTAACCGAAATTATGTAGATGAAGATGAAAAGAGTTGCTTCGAAGCTATAGCTGCTAAAAATGGTATTGAGGCTTTAAATCTTTACTTAATGGATAATTATATCAATAACGATAACTTAGTTTTAAAAGCTATCATTTCAGATCAAAGTATGCCATTTATGAACGGGATTGAGTTGTTCAATCAAATAAAAAACAATGATCCATCTACAAAAGTAAAGTTTTACTTGAGCAGCTCTGATTTTGATCTTAGTTCTGCGAATAAGAAAAATTTTACGGTTATCGAAAAGGGTATGAGTAAGGAGAATTTAAGTAAATTATTAAGTAAACTTGAGTAATTATTTTATATGTATTTAAAAACTATTATTTAGTGTTATTAATATTATGTGAATTATATATAATTATAAATACTTATAATTCAAATCAATCAAATTAATTTTATAATATAATAAATATTAGAAATATTAGTAATATTAGTAATATTATTATTAATAATTAAAGTTAATTATTAAAATAAATTAATGATTTATTGATTCGAAATCTTCAGTAAAATTCAAATTTGAATTTTCTCGCACTATTTAAAGAGAGAGATTTGAATTTAATAAATTAGAATTTTAATGTGGGGAAACAATGATACTAAAGTAAGTCTAGCATTTTTAATAACAATACTTAACTTAATTCATCTTAACTTACTTACTTTTAGGAAAACAACGATGAGTTCGGAAAGAAACGAGATAACGCTTGGGGCGAGACTAAGGTCGAAAAAGTTTTGACTAATAAGAACAATAACTGGGGAGAGCCCGAAAAAGAAAGATCTGACAAAGGAAACGATAAGTCTTGGGGAAATAGCAACGGAGGCGGCGAAGTAAAGAAAGACAGAGGCACAGGATGCTTTATCTGCAAGGAAGAAGGTCACATGAGCAGAGATTGCCCTAATAAAGACAGTGTTCCCGCTAAGTGCAATTACTGCAAAGAGGAAGGGCACAGGATTCCAGACTGCCCAAAGAAAAAAAATAAAGGAAATGGTTGCTATAATTGCGGCCAAGAAGGTCACTTCGGAAAAGACTGTCCGGAACCCAAAAAAGCAAGAAAATGCTATAACTGCGACCAAGAGGGTCACTTAGGAAGAGACTGTCCTGAACCCAAAAAGCCTAGAGAACCTAGAGAAGGAGGCGAAAAGCGAGTTATGAAGTGCTTTAACTGCCAGCAAGAAGGCCACAGCAAGACTGACTGCCCAAATCCCAAGCAAGAGGGCGAGAAGCGCGTAATGAAGTGCTTCAACTGCCAGCAAGAAGGCCACTCTAAATCTGATTGCCCAAATCCCAAAAAGGTTACATGTTTCAACTGCCAACAAGATGGTCACTCAAAGGCTGACTGTACAAACCCAAAGGTGTTCAAACCTAGAGAAGATGGAGATGTAAGTTAAATATTTGAATAAATTTAAATAAATTTATTTAATTTAATTCAAATTTAATTCAAATTTAGAACAATTTTAAAGGGAAAAGAAATGATGAAAAGAAGGAAACCGGAGGTTGGGAGAATAAGAAAGTAGATGAGCCAAAGAAGGAAAGCGGAGGTTGGGGAGATGTCAAGAAGGTAGATGAGCCAAAGAAAGAGATTGGTGGCTGGTAGTAGTAATAATTAGTAAAGTATTAGAATAGAATTAATATTAGTAATGTTAAATTGAATTAAATTAATTGTCTTTATTAATGTTTTATTATATTACTATGATATAAGTTTATTTGTATATAATATATGAATACTCAATTACTAAATTTTTAAATTTATTTATAATTTATTATATATGTAATAAAACTATTAATAATTGATTAAAATTATCTGATAAAAATATTTCTCTCTTTATAAATCTTCTCTCCTAAACTTTCTTCTCCAGTTTTTACAAAGGTATCTATTTTCTTTAACTTTAGGAATATGCTTATTTTTCTATTTACAATTATTTTATCTTTAACTTCAATAATCTTTTTAAAGAAAGTATTATATTCATTTTCATTCATCTTCGAAAAATATAATATCAATTGCTCTAACTTATTATCCTTATTATTTATTAAAAACTTAATCAACTTATCATAGCTCGTTTTCAAAAATATAATGCCTCTCATGTCAAGCTTTTTAATATTAAACAAATGAAGATTATCAATAATTGTATCAAAACCTTTATTTCTAATTTGATTATTATTTCCTAAATCTAAATACGATAAAGATTTTAATTTATCTGCATTTGCAACAATAATATCAGCTGTGTCATGTGATAATAAATTTTTAGATATTATTAACTCTTCTAAGGTGTTTGATAATTGATTGGAAAATGCCTTTAGTATGTTATCAAGATTTTGGTCTTTCATACGGGTATCACGCATATCAAGTATTTTAAGATTATCAAATTTAGTAAACATAGATTCTGTTGATATGCCAAGATGAGAGAATAAGTATTTAGACCCGCTTAAGCTAAATTTTGTTAGTTTTTGAAGTTTTTGTAGCTCGCTTGACATGTTCATCATGTTTGCTATCCATAATCCCTTTAGCTCGAGTGTTTCTAAATCGACTGAGTTGCTTAATATTAGTCTCAATGAATCTAACGCAATGTTTGAGGATAATCCACTTCTATTTATTTTTAAATCTATATATTTCTTCTTTTTCATAAAATCTGCTACAGCCGCAAGATCCTCATCTAACGAACAGTTTTTAATAGTCAAGTCATCTACATTTGGAAATAAATTTAAAATAAATAAGAGCTGAGCTAGAGGACAGTTATCAATCTTTAACTTTTTTATTTTTTTACTAAAACCAAAAGAAATATTATGATGTTCTAAGTATAAGAATAATTGGTCTGGGTTGCCAGCACATCCAATTTCTATTTCTGATATGTTAAGTTTGTTAAAAAGTTGAATGAGTTTTTCAATATACGTATCGGTGAGTAGATCATATTCAAGGTTATTGATTGATAAATATTTTATTGATTTTATATTTGTGTTAATTATATGATCTAATGCCTCAAAGTTCTCCTTATTCAACTTAATTGTTTCTATTTTTAATGTCTCAACATTTTTATAATATTTCAACAACTTAGTCAAATCATAATTCTTTGGGTTAAACTCCTCTACCTCACACATTCTTTTCATATTTAAGTCAACTTGAAATTGAGAAAATATATCTTGCTCAAAGCTCTTTGAAAGTTCACGCAATAAGATTTTTTCTTTCTTTGGAAGAAATTCGGAAATATCTAGAATAAAGTTAGTAAATATTCTTTCTCCTAGTTCTAAGCAATTATTTTCATTTTCGTAATCACCTTTAAGCTCCTGATTTTCTTGTATATTTAAATGTTTAATATCAATGATGTCATCTTTGTTTATTTTATTTTTATATATGATTGTTGTGTTGTCATCTTCTAATTTAATCATTTTTATTCTTAATTAATAAGAATTATATGAATAAATATTATATGAATTATATACAAAATTAAATAATATATTTACTTATATATTCTTTTAAGTATATTATTTTTGTTTATATATCGAACAATTGGTAAATATTATTTATTTATTGATTATTAAATAAATTATAATATCGCCAATTAATGTCAATTACAAGATATATACCTATTCCATTTCCAGAAAACCCAATTAAGTTTGATTCAATAGATCCTAAACATAAAAGAATTTCAGAGACTTTCAGTTGTGCAATTTGTTTGAATTTAGTATGGAAGCCTGAAAGTTGTAGTAAATGTACAAGAATATTCTGTTCGGAATGCATAAACCAAGTTAAGAGTTACAAATGTCCAATATGTCAAAAACAATATGTAGGAAACAAACTTACAATTACAGAAAATAGTTTTTTAGGCGAAATAGAATTAAGATGCTTGTACTTTAGTAAAGAGTATGAAAAAACAGGAAAATGTGATCAAATATTATTATATGATAACTATGAGAAACATATAGAAAATTGTATTCATAGACCATATAAATGTGCTTTTGAATTATGCAATTTAGTAGGAAATATAAATACAATATTCGAGCATTATAATTTATGTGAGTTCAACTTTGTGGAATATGGTCATTGTAAAAATCATATTAGAAAGAGAAACCTAGAATCTCATGGGAATATTGATGAACGCAAAACAATAATATGTAGTTTGTGTAATGAAACTATTAATGAAAAAGAATTACATAAAGAATATTCCGATTGTTTATCTAATTACAAGTCAAAATTAAATCTATTATATGAAGTTAACGATGACTCACTAAATGAGATTGAAAACTTGAAAAAAGAAAATGAAAAAAAACTTTTAGAAACCAAAAGTACTTTCAGGAGTCATTACAATAGCTTATTGATTAAAAAAAATAATGAATTAAAAGAAATAGACGGAAACCTACAAAACAAAATTAAAACTATAATAAAACTGAATGAAGAAGTAAGTCAAACAAATTTACAATTAAGTATAAAAATGAAGGAAATAAGAGAAAAAAATGTATTGCTAATTGCAAAAGATTACGAATTAACTACTAAAGATAAAATAATTAGGGATAATCAAAAAGAATATACTACTAGATACTTTGCATTACTAAAGAAATTTGAGCAAGAAGTTAGCTTAAATGAACTTCAAAATCAAAGACAATTTATAAAACAAGAGAAAAAAAGTTGTTTGATATTTTAACAAAAAGTTTTAAAGGAAAAATTTAATATTTGTGTTTTTGCATATATAATATAAACTTTTAAAAATTATAAATTAAGATTAAGATTAAGCAATCTATTAATTAATTTTTATTTTATTAATCATATTTTGTATAAAATAGTATTAATTATTAATTACTCAAAGCTAATAAAGATTGTTTAATTATAATAAATATGATTTATTAAGTTCGTTTTATTATATTGAGCTTCATGATAGTTTATTGTAAAAGGAACATTAATAAACAAAACTTTCATAACTAAATTACATATTTACACCTTACATATTTAATTAAAAATTACGATGTTGTATACTATATTTCATTTTAACTAATAATATTAATTTAATAATATTTTACAACAACAATAATAATTAAATGTCAAATACAAATAAAAAAGAAATATCTATCGATATGGACTTAGTCGATCCTCGTCACAAAAACAAAGAAAATGCAGAAGCGTTCATATGTCTAATATGTCAAAACTTAGTTTGGGGCCCTAAAAGATGTAGGAAATGCTCTAAAATATTTTGTAAAGAATGCATAGAAGAAGTGAAATACAACGGTGACAAAAAAAATGTCCTAATTGCAGAAAGAAATATATATCAGTAAGACCAACATCCCAAGAGAATAATATTTTAGGAAATATTGAGTTAAAATGCCCATATTGCAATAAGATAATTAAATATGATAACTTTTTAAAACATATAGAAAGTTGTGAATATAGGTCAAGATGTATTTTCAAATCATGTAATGTAATTGGAAATATAAATCAGATGAAAAATCATTCCGAAGTATGTGAATACAATCGTTCTGAATGTAGATATTGTGGAGAACTAATTAAAAAGAATGATTTAGAACAACATGAAGAAGAATGTGATCTAAGAAAAATACAATGTTTAAGATGCCAAGTAGAAATAGAACAAAGAAATAAGCATTACGATATTCAAGATTGCTTTTATCATTTTCAAACTATAATTGATATAGCAAAAGATAATCTTAATAATCAATTTAATACCTATAAAAATGAAGTTAGAATAGAAAATGAAAAACAGAGAAGTTATATAAAATCATTAAATGATGAACTAAGAGGCAAAGATAAAATTATTAGTGATTTACAAAAAAAAATAGAAGCTAGTAAATAGATCTTTGGTAATTTTTTTACTTCAAAAAAATGATATGACTATTTAATGAATAGGTTATTAATAAAGGTTATTAGTTATTAAGTTATTTAAGTTATTAAGTTATTTTTAAATTATTAGGTTTAGTATAATTATTTATTTAAGTTTAATTTAATTAGTTATTAAGTTTGATTTATTTCTATATTTTCCTAATTAATAATCTAATAATCAATAATAATAATCAAATAATCAAATAATCTAATAATTATAATGTCATGTCTTAATCAAAATTATTTACCGATTCTAACGCCAGAGAACCCAGTTAACTCCGAGTTAATACTAAATAAACACAAAGAGGTTTCAGACACGTTTAATTGTTTAATTTGTTTAAATTTAGTATGGAAGCCAGAAAGTTGTAGTCAATGTACAAGAATATATTGTTCATTATGTATTAAAGATGTCATTAGTAAAAAATGTCCCAATTGCAAAAAAAGTTATGAAGGAAATAAACTAACGATTTCAGAAAAAAAAGTTTTAGGTGAGATTGAAATATATTGTCTTTACTCACTTAAGTCGAATACTTTAAATAATTTAAGTGGTTGTTGTGATCAAATTATAACTTATGATAATTATGAAAAACATTTCGAAAACTGTCAATTTAAGCCATATAAATGTATATTTGGTTTATGCATGTTCAATGGAACATTAAATCAAATTAAAGACCATCATGAAATATGTGAATTCAACTATGTTAATTGTCAATATTGCAACCAAACCCTTTGTAAAAGACTATTAAAAAGTCATGAGAACTTATGTGATCATAAACTAATAATTTGTAAATTATGTAATGAGACTATTAAAGAAAAAGATTTTCATAAAGAGTATTCTGTTTGTATATCATTTTTTCAAAAAAAGGTAGCCAGTTTAGATAAGAAATTAATCGAATCACAAGATGAAGTTAAGAATTTTCAATTATATAAAAAAATAAAGGATCGAGAATTACTTTATAAGGATGATCAAATAAAAAAACTAGAACTTCAAATTTCAAAGCAAAATGAAGCAAGTAATGAAAATAATGGTAAATCGATTTTCAGTCAGTTATTTGGTAGTTGAAATTATATTAATATCTATTAACTATAATAATTAGAATTTAAAGTAGTTTTAATGTATTATATTATATAAGAGTTTTTATAATAAAATTTATATATAGCAAAATAACTATAAATATTTAATATATATAAAATAAAAAAATTCAGCCTCATGGCGGGTTTGAACCACCGACCTTCTGCTTACAAGGCAGACGCTCTACCGCTGAGCTAATAAGGCTGTTATAATTAAGGCAAAAGTTTTAAATAAATATTATATGTTTCATGTATTAGGCGATTTGTGAAGGTGACTGATTAGTAAGAATAAGAGTTTAAGTGAACTTTAGATTCATTATTTAAATACATGTAGTATATTGATGTTTATAATATTGAGTTGAGTTTAATCAAGTTTATTATAAAGGAATTTAATATTACAAGTATTATTGTATTATTATATACTATTATAGTATTATTTAATTTTGATAAAACATTTTTAATAGCAATTAAAAATGGAACTAAACAGCATACTATTTCCTGCTCCAATAGAAGATAAAAAACTTGAACTACCAAAATTAAAAGATAAATTAATTTTTATTCCGAAAAAAGAAGAAGATGGATCAACGTTCCATATTCCTTGTTATTATAGAGCAACAAGAAAACGAACTGATTCCAACAAATTTTTCTTTTACTTTCATGGTAATGCTGAAGATATATTTAATGTTCCATATAATCTTGAAATAATCCGCAAACAACTACCTGTAAGTATAAATTACATAAATAACTAATAAATATATAAATATTTAGTATAACATCTTAGCAATGGAATATCCAGGATATAGTATTTATTATAAAGACAAATCCTCACAAACAATAGAAAAGGATAGCTTAATAGTATACGACTTTTTTGTGAACACATTAGGTATAAAGCCTCAAGATATAATAATATGCGGAAGATCAATTGGCTCGGGGGCCGCGTGCTATCTTGCAGCAAATAGAACTCCTGCTGCTGTCGTATTAATTTCTGCATTTACTTCAATAAAAGAAACAGTCAAATCTTTAGTAGGAGTCTTTAATATATTTGTAGCTGATAGGTAAATAACATAACTAAAAACATATATATCATAACTCAAACATAATAGATTTGTAAATATAACTTCAATGGAAAAGATTACTTGTCCTGTCTTTTTTATACATGGTCAAAAGGATAATTTAATTCCTTATTCACATTCAATAGAATTGTCAAGAAAATGTAAAGGGCCTTACGAATTAGTTTTTCCAGATAATATGGATCATAATAATTATGATTTTATTGATTTTATCGAGAATTTAGTTGAGTTTTGTAAAAGACATAATTTGACAAATTTTTCATCTAAAGATACATTTATTATGCCTAAGGAGTTATTAAAAGTTCCTGATTATATTGAAAAGTCAAGTCAGAATGATTATATAAGTAAGTTATTTGTAAAACTATTCAAATCATCATAAGAACTATAAGAATACTCAAAATGAATTGGTTTAAATTATTTAATAGTAATTTTATAATCTTATTATATATTAAATATTTATAAATAAAATAACTAATTAAATATTTGTTTCAAATATTATTTATTTATTAAAGTTTTTGTAATTTTTAACGTTTTGAATATAATAACTGAGGAATTATTAACTTTATATAATAAATTATTAATTTTAAACAATAAAAATGAGTTCAAGCAAAGCAGACTCTTTTTTTAGAAGTCAAAACGAAAATACTAGGAATATTAATAATAATTTAAACATTTCTAATAAAGATAATATAAAAACAATAACAAATATCGATGGGGAATCAAAACTAAACAGATCAGATGGAGGTCATAGTTATTCTTTGATTTCACACATTAAGTGTAAAAGCCCAGTTTTTGAAAACACTCTAACTTCACAAGAAAGAGAAGTATTAAATCCCAGACCAGTTTTAAAAAACTTTTATTATAGTAGAATGATGAGCGATAAATTACTTAAAGATGCTAAAAAAGAATCTTGTTACAATCAATATAAAATTGTTAAAACTGACCAAGAGGCTAAAGATGAAACACAAAATTTAAACATAAATAATTTAAACTACAAATATAACAATCTAGGTAGCAATTTAGGTAACAATGCAAATAACACCAATAATGCTAGTAATACCAATAGTGCTAATATACTTAAATCGAATAAAGTCAATACTATGAGCGATAATAATAATCTGAAGCAAAGCTTGTATAATATGAATAATAATAAAAGTTTCAATTCTTTTAATAACTCTATTAATAATACTATTAATGGTTTTTCTAAAAATGATACGATTGACACATTAACAAAGAAAAGAGAAAATTATTTTAAGAAGAGGGAGATGAAAGATAAGACCGATAATAAAAATATTAAAAATTCTGAAGAGATCTTATTCAACGTATTAGACAAAAACTACTCCAAAACTTCTCTTAAAACTTCACAAAGAAAGCCAACAGAAAACACCTATGCTAAAACAGAAGAATGTGACTGCGATTGTGTTACTAACAATATTATAATTAACACAAACGAAAGTATAGTTGAAAGAAATAACTACGATGGTAACAATGATAATTACAATTATAACTTCAATGAGTTTATTTCTAAAGCAACAAATCTTAGTTTTGTAGGTGAAAATCCACATGATAAATTTATTGAATCGTTTGAGTTGATTATGATATCTTTAGATCCTATATTTTATAAGTTAAGTTTAAATGAAAAGGTAGAGAAATTTTTAGAAAATACTGAGGATCCAAGGAGATTGATAAGACTTGGTGCTTTAGTTGGGATCTATTTACTCATCAACAAATATAAAATCGAAGAGTATAGTAAAAGCATAATAGAAAA
>Ga0100378_1006807_pt1 | contig 10279 bp, 10 predicted proteins | sample CryGeymeta201502_FD_81535 | JGI IMG/M metagenome (GOLD analysis project Ga0100378, IMG submission 81535) | Groundwater microbial communities from Crystal Geyser aquifers in Utah, USA - Crystal Geyser metaG 2015-02 | ecosystem: Environmental > Aquatic > Deep subsurface > Groundwater | place: USA...
TGGCTATTTGGTTTACCATCAGGATCAAAACAAAACCCAGTTTATTGTTTGTTTGATGGAATTCCCTTAAAGGGCTTTACTTGGATCCCAAAAATGGTCTTCAAAATCTTGAATTTGATGGTCAATTACTTGAATGCCTTCGCTTTCTAAAAGCTGTTGCATGAGGTCTGTTCCATCGAAATGGTGCTTGCCTGTTAAAAGGCCTTTTCTGTTCACCACTCTATGGGCAGGAACATCATCTCTTCCATGAGAAGCATTCATAGCGTAACCAACCATTCTTGCACTTCTTGATGCTCCAAGATAATTTGCAATAGCACCATAACTGGTTACCCTTCCGTAAGGAATTAATTTGGCAACCTCATAGACTTTATCAAAGAAGTTTAAGGTTTCTGGTGTCATGGTTTATAGTTCTTTGATAATGTTTACTAAGGTAACAATCGATATAACGCCAGTAATAATTCCAATAATAAAATTCATACTCTTTTGAGAAGTAATGGCGTCGTTTTTTATTTTATCAAAAAAGAAAATATATACATACAACATCACAAAAGTTCCCATGCCAGCTCCAGAAACATAGCTAATAATTGAAGTTGTACTAAAATCCAACCAGCCAAACGATGCTAAGGTAATGGTTATATAAGCTTGAAACGGAATTGGAAAAACATTGATACTTGACAAAAAAACACCTTGAAAAAACCGACTGTGCTTGCTTCTTATTTGAGGCTGAATGTGTGTTTTAGTTTGCTTTTTTGCTATAAATAAGTAATATATGGTAATTAAAACAAAAATAACAAAAGCAACACGCTGCAAAACATCAATTACTTCGGCATGATTAGATAAATATCGAGCAAAAATTGCGGCAATATAAGTTTGAACAAAAACAATAAAACAAACCCCAATAGAAAACATAATGCCCCTGGCGTGTCCTTCTTTTAAACTAATTTTAGCAGCCGTCATATTTAGCAAACCCGGAGGAATGACCCCAATTAATGCCACAATAAGCCCTAAAAAAAAGATAAAAGTGATATTCAATGTTCTTTGATTTTAAACCTAATATACGTAATTGCTTTGTTTTGTTCTAAATATTGTGATTCGTAAAAAGTTTGAATGCTTGTAACCTCTTCGGGGCTTCCTTCTTGTTTATATACATTATGATTTGCATAAAGTACTTCATGGCCTTCGCCATGTAACAAACCAAGGGTATATCCATGCATAAACTCGCTATCTGTTTTTAAATTAACAACACCTTTTGGTTTTAAGATAGATTTATATCGTTGCAAAAAGGCAGAATTGGTCATTCGGTGTTTGGTGCGTTTATATTTTATTTGCGGATCTGGAAAGGTTATCCAAATCTCATCAATTTCATTACTGGCAAAAGCATGATCAATCAATTCAATTTGTGTTCTTAAAAATGCCACGTTTTCTAAACCTTCTTCAACGGCGGTTTTAGCACCCCTCCAAAAGCGAGCGCCTTTAATATCGATGCCAATAAAATTTTTATTTGGATATTTTTGTGCTAAGGCAACTGAATATTCCCCTTTACCACAACCTAATTCTAAAACCAGTGGATTATTATTTTTAAAATACGTTGTATTCCAATGCCCTTTTAAAGTAAATTCTTGATTTACCAATTCATCTCTTGTTGGCTGAAATACATTTTTAAAGGTTTCGTTTTCTTTAAATCGTTTAAGTTTGTTTTTGCTTCCCACGCGTTTAAAAATTTTGGTAAAATTAATGAAACAAATTAGCTTTATCTTTGTTTTTTTATGAAATGAGCCAGACCATTTTTTTTAGATGACTTTAAAAAACCGAATCTTAGTGGCGCCCTTAAATTGGGGATTAGGTCATGCAACCAGATGTATTCCTATTATTAACGCCCTCATTAAGCATCACTTCGAGCCCATTATTGCTGGTGATGGCGAAGCTTTACAATTGTTAATAAAAGAATTTCCAACCTTGATTTGTTTGGAGCTTCCCACTTATAACATGAGCTATTCCAACCATGGTTTTCTTTTAAAATGGCACCTTCTAAAAAAAGCACCTCATATTTTAAAAGCTATTCATAAGGAACATCAACTGGTTAAAAACATCATTAAGGACTACAATATTAAAGGAATTATTTCAGACAATCGATTTGGTGTTTACAGTAAAGACAAAGCTATTCCATCGGTTTATATAACACACCAATTACGGGTGTTAAGTGGTGCTACAACTTGGTTAACCTCAAAAATCCATCAAAGCGTCATTAAAAAATATGATGAATGCTGGATACCAGACTTTAAAACCAACCCAAATTTTAGCGGAACCTTAGGCCATATAAAAAACTCAAAACTCAATCTTCAATACATGGGTTTGTTAAGTAGGTTTTCGAAGACAAAAGCTGTTCAAACACACAACTTAATGGTTTTATTGTCTGGTCCTGAACCTCAGCGTACCCTGCTTGAAAATAAATTATTATTAGAATTAAAAACTTATAGAGGCTCTGTTATTTTTGTTCGAGGTGTTATAGAAAAGAGTTCATCTGTTGTGCAAAAAGAACATCTAACCATTTACAATTTTATGCAAAGTAAAGAACTGGAACAAGCCATTCAAAAGAGTCAAATCATCATTTCCCGTTCTGGTTACACTTCCATTATGGATTTTGCAACCCTTGAAAAAAAAGTCTTTTTTATTCCAACACCAGGACAAGAAGAACAGTTATATCTCGCAAAACGATTAGAATCGATGAACATTGCGCCGTATTGCAAACAAGATGAATTTAACTTAGAAAAGCTTAAAAGATTAGACCTTTATTCTGGCTTTAGCCACCACTTTGATGTGCAACCAGATTTTGAAAAGTTATTTAGACTTTTCAAGAGTGAATGAAAACTCACTGCCAACACCAAATTCGCTTTCTACATAAATTTTTTCATCGTGAGCTTCAATAATATGCTTTACAATGGACAATCCTAAACCAGAGCCACCTTCGGCTCTCGACCCACTTTTATCAACTCTGTAGAACCGTTCAAATAATCGTGGTAAATGTGCTTTGCCAATGCCTATACCATTATCGGTAATTCTTACAATGACTTTGTTTTTTATCAGGTTTTCAATACTAACCTCGGTGGTGCCTTTTTCCCTGCCGTATTTAATGGAATTGACTATTAAATTTATCAATACTTGCTGAATACGTTCTTTGTCTGCATTAACCATAATGGGTTTTGGATAATCCATATCGAAAGTTAAGGTTATTTTTTTCTTATTGGCTCGCATTTCAAACATTTCAAAAACGTTTTTCACCATTTCAACCATATCAAAACTTTCAATATTCAGGCTTAAATCTCCTATTTCCAATTTGGTAATCATGTCCAAATCGTTAACTATATACACCAGTCTTTCAACCCCTTTACTGGCTCTTTCAAGATATTTTTCACGGATTTTGTCATCGTTCATAGCGCCATCAAGCAGCGTTAAAATATAGCCCTGAACGGTAAATAGCGGTGTTTTTAATTCGTGGGACACGTTTCCAAAAAACTCTTTTCTGTATTGTTCCCTAACTTTTAAGGTTTCTATTTCCAGCTTTTTATCTCGGGCAAACTTGTCTATTTCTTGGGTAAGCGTTCCCATATCGGTATTAATAGGGCCACGGGTTAAGTTGGTTGACTCTAAAAGGGTTAAATCATCGTATATTTTTTTTACACGTTTATAGATAAATCGTTCAACCCTAAATTGAATCACTATAAAAGAATACACGTATGCAGTAATAGCAAAACCCAATAAAATATAGGCATTTAGGGTATAAAAACTATATAAAAAAACACCCATTAAGAGCGTTAAAAAAATAGTTATATACAGCGATGTTTTAATCGCAAACTTATATGTTTTTTTAAATTTAGGCCGCATTAATCTACAAACTTATACCCAACACCTTTTATTGTTTTAAATGAATTATCTCCTATTTTTTCGCGTAATTTTCTTATGTGCACATCAATAGTTCTACCACCAACAACCACTTCATTTCCCCAAACTTTGTCTAAAATTTCATCTCGTTTAAAGACTTTTCCTGGTTTTGATGCTAGCAAAGATAGTAATTCAAATTCTTTTCTTGGAAGGACTATTTCTATTCCTTTTAAAATAATTTTATATTCATCCCTATTAATAACAAGATTGCCAATTTTAACCGAATCTACAACATCTTGTTCTTTAAAACGTCTTAAAAGTGCTTTTACTTTACTAACTAGCACTTTTGGTTTTATGGGTTTTGTAATATAATCATCGGCACCGGCATCAAAGCCAGCCACCTGAGAATAATCTTCACCTCTGGCTGTTAAAAACGTAATGATAGTATCTTTTAAATCGGGGTTTTTTCTAATAATCTCACAAGCTTCAATACCATCCATTTCTGGCATCATCACATCTAAAATGATTAAATGAGGTAATTCTTTTTTAGCTATTTTTACAGCTTCTAAACCGTTTTCGGCTGTCAGGACTTGGTAGCCTTCATTTGACAAATTGTAACCAACTATTTCTAAAATATCTGGTTCATCATCAACCAAAAGAATTTTAATGTCTTTTTTATTCATCAGTTAGTAGTTATTTTTTAGAGGTGAGATGCTATGCCTAAACCATCATTTTGGTCCATATTCAAATGATAAATTCTGTGCATTTCATAATAAAAATACCGTTATAAAATTATTTTCAGTAGTAAAGATAAAATTAATAACAGAGATTTATAATAAAAAGATTTAAAATAACCATAAGGTAACATACAGCTTACCGTGTTTTAACCTTTCGATATAAAACCCTATTTTTTAACATTACTTTGGTATAACTTTTGAAGTAATTTATTAAATTTACTTTTGTAAAGACCTACTATGAAAAAAAACTACTTTGTATTATTTATTTTTTCTCTTTTGTTTTTGATATCCATTCAGGGATTTTCTCAATCAAATGGAAATAATATGCCCCAACAAGAACATATTGAAGGCCTATCTGTATATCCAAACCCAGTGAATAATGGTAGAACTTTTGTGTTTATCGTTACCAATAAAAACTTTACTAAACACGTTGAAATATTCAATGTATTGGGAAAACAAATTTATGCTACCAACCTATCAGGTAAAGAACTGAACATTTCACAGTTAAGTACTGGCGTGTATATTTTAAAGATTACTGAAAATAATATTAGTGAAACTAGGAAATTAGTGATAAAGTAACCTTAGAGTTATTTCATTGTTAAAAAACAGCCTTGTGGGCTGTTTTTTTAGTTTACTTTTATTTTTTTACTACTTTTATATAATATTAATTAATCTCATTTATTATGAAAAAACTTTACATGTTATTTTTTACAATTTTAATATCTGGCTTGTCTTTTGGGCAAACGGTATTTATTAATGAAATTCATTATGATGATGCAAGTGGAGATGCTGATGAAGGCGTTGAAATTGCCGGACCAGCAGGCACCGATTTAACAGGCTATACGATTACACCCTATAACGGCGGTAATGGAGGCGCAACTTACACACCAATAACTGCATTGTCTGGGATAATCCCTGATGAAGGAGGGACTGGATATGGAGCCATTTGGTTTCCTGTTGTAGGTTTGCAAAATGGTGCTCCTGATGGTATTGCTCTTGACAATGGAGGCTCGCTCATTCAATTTTTAAGCTATGAAGGGTCCTTTACTGGAGCTGGAGGTGTTGCTGATTTAATATTATCAACTGACATTGGAGTTTCCGAAGCTGGAGAACCAGATGGTCTATCTTTACAGCTTACAGGAACCGGTTTTACTTATAATAATTTTTCTTGGACAGGGCCAGTAGCACATTCCAGAGGATTTATAAATGCAGGTCAAACCTTTGGAACGCCTGTCCCTTCTTTAGCATTGAGTGCAGGATTTATTAATGGAGACACCGTTATTGGCAATCCTGAAGATGTGAATGCTTCCATTGATTTTATAACAACCAATTTCACCATGTCCGGAGATGCAGGTGGTGGTGTTAGCGATAACTCTGGCGATGGCTATATAGAATGGGCGGTTACCAACATGGGTTCTCCGGTTGATAGTGGCAATATTTTTACTTCAAATGATGGTTTTGAATATCCAATAACAGGTTTAGTTGCAGGGAATACTTATGTGTTCTTTTCGGAATTGGTAGATAATGCGGGCGCCTCTTTAATCCCAGCCATTACTTACTCTTTTACCATAACTATTCCTGCTTATAATGATGTGGCTACCATAGCCGATTTAAGAGCTGGCACGGTAGATCCAGATACTTATTATCGTGTAACTGGAGAAGTAATAAACACCTACTCAAGAGGTAACAGAAACCAAAAATATTTTCAAGATGCCACTGGTGGTATTTTGGTAGATGATGCTCTATTTGAAATTTCATCAACTTATAATGAAGGTGATGGTGTTACCAACATAAGAGGTAATTTATCTGTTTTTAACGGCGTTTTACAATTTGTACCTACACCTGCTGATTGGGGTGCTGCAACTTCAACTGGAAATGCTGTTACCATTCCGGTGGTTGATATTGCTACTTTATCTACTTCTTGGGAAAATTATGAATCTGAACTGGTTAGAATTAATGGCGTTACTTTTGCTGATGGTGATGGTATGAATACATTCTCGTCTAGCACCAATTATAATATTTCTGATGGAAGTAGTATGTTTTTTAGAACTACTTTTTTTGAAGCTGATTATATTGGGCAAACCATTCCTTCAGGGAGTACTGATATTGTAGCCATTGTTGGTGAAGTTTCTGGAACACCTAATGTTACTTCGCGTTCTCTATCAGAATTAACCTTATCAACAAAAAACAACCAAATTCAAGGCTTCAATATGTACCCTAACCCAACCTCATTAGGTTACGTTACTATTGCAAGCAAAAACAATGCTAAGATGAGCATTGCCGTGTTTGATATTTTAGGTAAACAAGTCTTAAACAAAACGGTTAGCAATAACACCTTGAATGTGTCTAGTTTAAAATCTGGTGTTTACATCATGAAAGTATCTCAAGACAATGCCAGTGTTACTAAAAAATTAGTCATTCAATAAGCATTAAAAACATACTATTTTAAAAGCGTTGCAAGTAGCAGCGCTTTTTTATTTTAGTACTTTTGTGTTTGTTCGCAATACCATAATTGCAACACCATTTTAATTGAACCGACACCTTTTAAATGATAGACACTCAAGCCATTTTTAACATTCAATCTGAACAGGAGTTCAATGCCATGGCTATGGACATTTTTAACTTCCAATTTAAAAACAATACCGTTTATAGGTCGTTTTGCGATTTGCTATACAAACACCCAAGTGATGTAAAAACCATTAAAGACATTCCGTTTTTACCCATTCAGTTTTTTAAAACGCATCAGGTTGTAAGTTCTCAAAACCCCATTCAAACCACCTTTACAAGTTCTGGAACTACCGGAAGTATGACAAGCAAACACTTGGTTACTGATTTAGATATTTATAAAACAAGTTTCACAAAAGCTTTTGAAACGTTTTATGGCGCTATTGACAATTATGTGATTCTGGCTTTGTTACCTTCTTATTTAGAGCGAGAAGGTTCGTCATTAATTTATATGGTGGATGCCATGATAAAGCAATCCAATCATCCAGAAAGTGGATTTTACCTCAACAATGTAACTGAATTAAAAAATACCTTAATCCAGTTAGATTCTCAAGGAAAAAAAGTTTTGCTTATAGGCGTATCTTTTGCTTTATTGGATTTGATTGAAATCTATCAATTCAACCTTAAGAACACCATGATTATGGAAACTGGTGGTATGAAAGGAAGACGAAAAGAATTGATACGAGAAGAACTTCACCGTACATTAAAACAAGGCTTTGGTGTTGAAACCATTCATAGCGAATACGGCATGACGGAGTTGTTAAGCCAAGCCTATTCAAAAGGAAACGGTATTTATAATGGTCCTAATTGGATGCGCATTTTAACTCGCGATACCGAAGATGCTTTGAGTATTCAAGCTATTGGAAAAACAGGTGGCATTAATGTGATTGATTTGGCCAATGTAAATTCTTGCGCTTTTATAGCCACCCAAGATTTAGGACGGGTTTACAACGATGGTTCTTTTGAAGTGTTAGGGCGCTTTGATTATTCCGACATTCGTGGATGCAACCTTATGGTGTTGTAATGTTATGGTCGTTGCCATGTCCGTATGAAAAAAAAACCCGAACACTCATTAAAGCATTCGGCCTATATAGCAGAACCTATGGTTACTTTTTAACAGCCTTTTTAGTCATTAAAGCCCCATTGGAAAGCAGCACTTTAGCAATAAATACCGATTGGTTTAATTGCGGAAGATGGTAGGTTTCCTCATTTTGGCTTCCTTTTAATTGGTAAAGCTGTCTGCCCAATAAATCGTAAATAGAAACGGTTTTAATGTTTAAATTTTTAGAAGCTTTAAACTTAATGTGGGTTTGGTCAACTTGAGAAATGATGACCGCATTAGCTGCTACATCAAAGTCTTGAGCCGATAAGGCTTTGGCATTAAACACTATCTCAAAACGGTCTTTAAATTCGCCAACGGCCGATGTAAATTGATAATCTGAAGCCGATAAATCATGCAAGGTATTGGTAAGATGGTCTTTTAAATAAACCGTGTTATTGCTTAAAAAGTCTCCTTGAAGTTGCGCCACCGATAAGGTGTAGGTAGTAGGCACATCAATACGGGTATTAAACCCAAGACGGATAACTTCATCTTCTGTTAAGCTATTTGGTGATTTGCCTTGAATAGCATAAACTTTATCAGAGCCTTCTATGATGGAATATAAAATGGCTGCTGCGCCAGTAGCTGTATTTTTTGGAGCATCATAAAAAGAACCATCGTTATCGTTTGTTGCTCCATTCACATATCCAACCATAGTTTGGTTAAACACACCATTATCTGAAGTTAAATTAATCCAAATAGCATCATTGGTTGCAGAAGTCTTACCTTTTTCTTTTACAACTTTAAAGAATTGACTGTTATCAGCAGTTATGGAACGCATGGAATTATTAAAAGTTATATCACCTCCAGTAAGAGCTTCAACAAAAAAACCTTGGCAAGATGCAACATACCTGTTTGGAGGTAAACCAGTATCTCCTCTAGCTCCTGTAACTGAACCAGTTCCATTAATTATTGCATAATCATCAGTAGAAAAATTTGACACTTGTGATCCGCCATTACTACCGCTAGGTGGTGTTGCCTGATCCCACAAATAGATACTACCAACTAAACCAGTATTAACTGCAAAAAAAGTATCTGCACTTATTGCTCCTGGGTATGGATTGCCAATAAAATTCCAGTCATCATAAGCACCACCACTATTATTAATTAATGGGACTAATATTTCCCCATTATTAAATTCACCTTGAAAGGGGAAATTTTCAGTAATTGGAAAAGATGGTGCAAATTCACCTGCAGTAGCTGCATATCCAACGCCAGGAATCATAAGCCCACTTGCAGGTTGCCAATCGTTTCCATCATCGTCGAAACCATCAGGAGTCCCAACAATAAAAGCGTTTGTGTTTCCAATTTCTGTATCATTATCCACAAAATTAACAGCTACAAATTTAAAACGTCTATCTGCTGGAGTAATACCTAAAGCATTTTCAACGGTTTCATCTACTATGGGTGAGCTCCAATAGGTATAACTATACCAAGCTTCAGAAGTTTTATCTTTTGTTAAAACTACACCATTTACTGTGTTATCAGTAAAACTCGCAGTATCACTATTTTGCACAAAATTGCCTTGTGTTTGAACAGTTAACTGCCCATTAATAACCACATCATTTTCAACTTCAACATAATCACCATTTGCGACTGTTAGAGAAAAAGTGGGGTCAACAGTTAAACTACACGCACTAAAACTTGTTTGAAAGCCACCTACGCTTGTATTGTAAGTGCCCCTAATAACAGCAGGAGTAGTTAAATCTGGACCTGTTCCATTATCCCAAACAGAACCATCCCAAGTTACAGTAGTTGTACTACATTGCCCAAACCCAAAATTCAAAGCCCCAAAAAGGGTTACAAAAAGCGTGAGAGATTTTATTAGCGTAGTTTTTTTATTCATAATACCTATTTTTATGAGAGATTTATGTCCTTTATTTGTTTTTAAGGTTGCGGTGCTTTTGTTACTTTTATAGCATGCAAACCAAAAAAACATACACGCTACAAGAAGCTACCAAAAAACTGGAGCATTATTGTGCGTACCAAGAACGTTGCCATAAAGAAGTTGCGCAAAAGCTTAAAGATATGTACATGATACCCGAAGCCATGGATGTAA
>Ga0100378_1006808_pt1 | contig 10279 bp, 11 predicted proteins | sample CryGeymeta201502_FD_81535 | JGI IMG/M metagenome (GOLD analysis project Ga0100378, IMG submission 81535) | Groundwater microbial communities from Crystal Geyser aquifers in Utah, USA - Crystal Geyser metaG 2015-02 | ecosystem: Environmental > Aquatic > Deep subsurface > Groundwater | place: USA...
CATTGGGGATTGGGGATTGGGGATTGGGGATTGGGCCCAATCCCCAATCCCCAATCCCCAATCCCCAAATTATATTTAATGTATTTAATGTTTTAATAATTAATAAAAGTATTAATAAAATAATATATATTTACATATATTAAATTTTAATGGATAAACCAAAGAAAAGCATTTCACTCACTTCCAACCCCTCAAACAGACTACTTGAAACAAGCTCTCTAGTCAATGTATTTTTATTAGCTTCTGGGTTTGAATCAAAGTAAACCATATAATTTATTCTTAGTATATCTCCCTTCTGTAAAGATTCCCCAAAATGTCTTTTACCTATACTTGGTAAACCAATTTTAGCATACCAGCTAGAATTTTTAGAAAGAAATGGATTTAAGGAAGTCTCGATAGTCACAAGTAGGAATTTTGGTCCTAAAATAAGTAAATTTCTGTCGGATAGATATAGATACTGCAATGGGTACTAATAGATTATATAATTATAATTACTAGTTTCAAATACGAAATAATCTACATCCATAAAGAAAAAGACAACACCGAAGACGACAACAAAGATGTTAACTTTCAATATGAAAACTATGGAGGAAAAATAAACATCCTAAACAGCATTCAATCTAAAATAACTGTATATTCCATTACTATAATTAATGTGTTTACATATAGAAAAAAAACTTTATACTCTTTTCAGGCGATACCATTTTAGACTTTGATTTAACATCTTTTGTTGATAATCATGTACAGAATAAGAATTTATTATCAATTGTATTAAATAAAGAAGATCAGAGAAATACTCAGCAAAGAATGAAATTCTTACAAAATGAAGTAAGTTAATTTTAGTGACTTATGTTTAATATAATATTTAGACAGAGATATCGATTTTTGGATTAAAGAATGATCATGTGAATAGTTTTAATAAAAATATTAAACAGGTTGTGTATCAAGCGAATTCTTTTGTGGATAGCGACGAAGCCCTATCAATTGATAAATCAATCCTAATTAACAACGAAGGATTCGACTTAGTTTCAGATTTAAAAGATGAATACTTCTATCTATTCCATAGAAATATTATTTCTATCCTTAACGAAGAAAGAGTTAAAAAGTTTCAACTTATTAGAAGTGAACTTATTCCCTTTTTAATTAATCATATTCATCATAGCAAAATGCAAAACTATAACCCTAGGAATAAATGTATTAATCAAAATAAAGATAACAAAAAAGATGACGATGGAATGATAATTAAACTTGAGAAAGAAAAGGATTTTAAGGTAAGAAATAAATATGTTTTTTATACTGGAATAGTTATTTCTTCTTGGATTACTTAACTTACATTACTTTATAACTTACATAACTTTCATAACCTATATAACTTATATAACTTATATTAAATAACTTACATTAATAATTAATTAGAAAAGCAAAGTCGTCGGTATCGAATCTTACATAATTGACTCTCCAGATTACTGCTAGTAAAATCATATTAAAAACTAGAATATTACTTAACTAATTTATAACTCTTATCTAACTCTTATATAGTCGTCTAAACAGCTTGAAAAAATATATTACCTTAATTAACGAAGTTATCAAACCTAGCTTCAATGAAATTCCAAGAGTCTTCTTACATACTAAGAACAATGTCGAAAATATTTTTATCAAGCATAAATATAAGATCCAGAATAATATAGAAAACGATAAGCCATACTTCTTTGAACTCCCTGATTATATAAAGTAATTATAATAAATAGTCATGTATCTAATAAACATTCATTAATCTTAATTAGGTCAACAACAATTGATTCAATAGTTCTAGATCCAATTAATAACTTCGGTAAGGACCCTAAAGTTATGAAGTCTTTCTGCGGAGAAAAGCTCAGCTTGGGTGATAAATCCAAAGTGGAGTTTTCAATTATTGCTGATAAAGTAACTATAGGAAATAAGTAAGAAATAAAGGATAATAATTGTTATATAAATATAATATTAAATCAATCCACTTATCAATTTATTAAACTATTACTTAGTTGCAAATTAAAGTTTTGTGTTATTGGAGAAAACGTCCAAATTGGTGATGATTGTGACTTGACGGATTGTGTTATTGCTGATGGGTGTAGAATCATTAATAAAACTAAAAATGAAGATCATATTTATACTCTTAATGAATTATAATAAGTTAATTAATAAAATTGTTAATAGTTAATTAGTGAATTTGTACTAAAATAAGTTTTAATATATGTTTTAACTTGATTAATTATTTCTATACTTCAATATTATAAATATCTTAAACCAAAATTAAGACTATAAACACTTTAAATATGCAACATAAAACATATATAAATTCTATTATGAATTATTATATTAATTTGCTTTATTATATACTCATTTTATTATGTTCTTATTATTCCATTCTATTATAGTAAAACTGTGTAACCTTTAATAATTAATTCATCTTTTTTTATTCTCTAGAACAAAACTCATTCTTCTGACATATTTCTAAAACTGTCATCTTAGCACAGAAATCTTGAGTCATAAAGAATAATTTTTCAAACATAATATTACAAGGTTCGAAAAAAATATCTGGGGCTATTCTACAGAAGTATTGGAACGACTGTGCTGTAAGGATTGGATTTCTTCTATCGTTTGCTCTTAAAAAATTAGAACTTGAGTCAATTAAGGACTCTTCGATGTTTTCCCATATAAATTTACAAGCAACACAGTTTTCAGCAATAGGATTTCCTATATAAGGAACAGTTTTTGAATTTATGGTTAATATATTTTGAAGTAGAAAGATTGTAAGTAATATAATCTTCATTTTTATTATATTTAATTAAATTAAGTATAAAAGCATATAAGTTTAATTAACTAATATACATTTTATATTTAATAATTTAATAATATTACACAAATTATCCAAAAAAAAGACATATATTTAGTTAGACAATGGTTTTATATATTAAATATTATTTATTAAAAAAATTCTTAGACTAATATCAATAACAAATGATTTAGTCTGACTTATTAAACTTAAAAATGCATAATAGCACATTAAAGCCTAGAGTAATTCCTAAAAAGCTTTTCTATGACTATCTACACCAATATTTAATACCTTTTGTAAATTAGTCTTCCCGAAAAATGAAACTCTATTTGCTCCTGCATTCCTAGAAATTGGAACGTATTTACTAGCCTTTTCTTTAGTAGTTTGCACTGTATTAACAGTATTCGCTCCATAACTATTATTTGTCTCAGTAACATAAGATCTATTCGTAGTAAGAAGCAAAGCATTCGATCTAGGAGTATAAGGATTGTTCAAATCCCAATGGCCATTTTTCCATCCACATCCTCCAGAGTTTTTAGTAAGATTTTCCTTTCTAGCTTCTTGTTGTGGAGGTAAAAACTTCTCATTTGTCCTGTGATCTACCATTTTTTTAGCAGGTCTTAATTTTTTATCGTATTTATCTGTAAATAGTTGTTGTGATAACACATCGAATGTAAAGCTTTTATACATGTTAGGGTTATGTTTTCTTCCATTTTGTAGAAATTGAGCTTCGGAATCTGTTTTAAGTGTTAAGGATTGAATAGTTGTGCTATCAGTCAAAAGATTTTTCTCACTATACTTTCTTCCGTTAACTGATGATGGACGAGACTTATTTTGAAACATTTTAACTTCTGATTGTAAAGAAAAATCTAATACTCTTTTCGATGGAGGAATAACACAAACTTTTAATGATCTAGATGACGTATTAGATGACCCTGATATTCCTTGCATACCTTTTACATCTACAGTTTCATAGGGGCTATGCCCTGGTAACTCTTTATGAGAATAATGTCTAGCTATTTTTCCTGTTATTTCTTTTACTGTACTTTTGCTTTTATCTGTTTCCATATAGTCAAATCGCCTTCCTGAACCGAATTGTGATAGAAAAATAGTTTTTTTAGGACTTCCCGCACGATATCGGTTAGTTTTAGATAGTATAGATGATGATTTTTGCATTTATATTGGAAATTATTATTAAATAATATTATAAATTATATATACATTGTATAGTGTAAATATATTATATAATGTATTAGTAAAATTAATTATTTATTACTTAAATTTATATTCTAAGTTTCTCAGTAAGCTTAAAACTTCAAAGTTATACAGATTATTAATTATCTATATTAAATATCTTTTGAGGCAAACCATTTTAAATATTCTTATTATAATATATAAAAATGATCTTTTATTCTTGAATTATTATTGAATTATTTTATTAACTATTAAAAAACAAATTAATAAATAAATTAAATTCGTTTATAATTTATTTAATAAAATAATTAAAACTAATAGCACAAGTATTTTATAATCTTTCCATTTGAAATCTTATCATAAGTTGTTATATGTTAGTCTACAAAAAGTAAGGAACTAATGTCCTTGGATGAGCTGAATTTGCGCTTTCAGGAACTGAGTTAAAAATTTCAAATGTTCTTTCTAAATTTGAATCAATTTTCATTATAGAAGCTTTATTTCCACATCTATAACAATAATTAGGAGCAGACCAAACAGTAACTAAGTTTTGATCAGGAAACCAATATTTAAAACCTTCATTAACAAGTTGGTGAGCTCTGCATATTAGATCAATACCATTTAAATGATTAAACTAGAAATTATAAGTTATAAGTATTTGTTATTGTTATATAAAGCGTTAAGTATAAGCATTATGTATAAAGTATTTATCTTTACCTCATTTACAACTTTCCAGCCGAAAATCCAACCAGCGCCTCTATTTGACATTATCCATGTTTCGAGGTCATCGGGATCAGACCACATTAAATCTATTAATATGTATTAATATTAATATTAATTTATTACCGCAGAATGGGCCTTCATGTGGAATTTCCATTTTTCTGTTAATTAATCTAATTTGATCGATAGTTGAAATATTTGGTGATAATCCTCCATGAACACAAAAAATTTTTCCTTCAATAATCTGATAATAATAAAGTAAATATATTATTATTCAATAATTATCATACCGCAGCCAACGACAAATAATCAAAAACTTCTGTAAAGTATCTCCACGGATTAGAATTCCCATATTTTCTCATAATCTCTTCATAAAAACCATACGATAATGATATTTGCCTTGATTCATGATTTCCTCTAATTAAAGTAATATGCCCTGGATATTTAAGTTTTAAACACAAAAGTAGTTCGAAAGTCTCAACAGAATGATATCCTCTATCTACATAATCACCTAGAAATAGATATCTTGAATTAGGGATCTCTCCTCCTGTTTTAAATAGTTCTAATAAGTCGTAAAATTGTCCATGTATATCACCACAAATAATAACAGGTGCGCTTACAGGTTGGACATTGCTTTCTTCAACTAAAATTTCTTTTATCTAATAGAGTTAGATTAATATAGTTAATGTACCTTCTCACATAATATTTTTAAATCTCTTTCAGTAAGGCATTTTCCTTTTTGTAAGGTTTCTAACCACAGATCTTCCATTTAAAAAGTATATTTTAATCAATTTAAATACAAATTATTTTATTTAAATTAATTATTTAACTTAATATATAGTAAATTATATTTATATAGAACTATTATAAATATAAATTAATATCAATAACAATTATACACAATTTTAACATTAATAGTATTAATAGAAACATAATCAATTTCTAAATAGTCTTATTATTCTTATTTAATTAGTTCTATTTAAATTAAATATTAACAGATAAGGTCTTCTTTATTAACTCAGTGTTAATATCATTCTGAATGTCTAAACATTCCTTCATTACTGCCGAAAAGTCAGTTTCATTTGCTTTCGATTCTAAGAAGGTAGTTATTCCATAAATAGTATTTTCATTTTCTTGAATTTTCTTTTCTATATCTCTTAGTTTTTTATAAGATTCCATTTCTTCAAGTTGGTTTGTTTTTGAACGACTTTTTAATACGTTTGAAGTAAGCTATTAATTAAAATATGATTTTGTTAATGAATATATTAATATTAGTAATATTAAGAAAGTAAGTTAGTTATGTTTATTACAAGTTTGTTATAATTTTCTTTGTTTTTTTCTAAGAATTTGATCAACTCTGTCATCTTCTTGTCTTCTACTCTCAAGTTTTCTTTTTGAGCGTCGATCTTTTCAAACTTTTCTGATATATCCTTTTTGCAGTTAGATATTTTATCAGTTAAGTTAGCAATTTCCTATTGAGAATTTTATAAATATTTATTATATTTTAAATAATTTATATAGTAAAATTACCTTTTTCAATGTTTCATCAATATTACTCAACCTTTTTGCGCTTATTTGAAGTCTCTCATATTGAGCTTGGGCCTCTTCTAAAGTACTTACTGATTTATCAATCATCTTGTCCTTATCTTCTATAGCCTTCATTAAGTTTTTGTGATCTCCTTTAGAGGGTAAGTTCTGTTTTGAAGTTACTTTCTCACTGATGTTTTCTAGTAATGCTACGACAATTTCTTCTTTGTTTGATAGGTCTCTGGCGTGCTGATGAAGTTAGTTGATTTGTAATGTTAGTTTAGTTAGTTTAGTTAATAGTTAGAATTTGTTATGTTAATTTACTTGTTTTTTAATTTCTTCGAAGTTTTCGATGAAGACGCTGTATTCTTTGTCTTTTTGGAAGATGGAATCTTGGGCTTTGTTATTTTCTGTTTGATTATTGGCCTAAAAATAAATAATATAACTATACCTTTAACTCCTTTTCTATTTCACTTATAGACTTTTTATAAGTATCAATAACTTTCTTAGTATCACTTATCTTTTTATCAATATTTGCCTTTTCAGCTGAATCCTCTTTGTATTTATTTACTAGTCTTTGTTTCATTTCTTCTACACTGAGTCCAGACTAATAAGGTTAACATTGTTAATATGGTTAATAAGTATAATGAGGTTAATATTGTTTATATGGTAAATAAGATTGATATTATTTACCTCATTTGTTTGTAACTCTAATTCGTCTTTTCTTCTAAGTAATTGGTTAATTTGATCTTTTAATCGATGGACTTCCTTTTTTTGTTGGTTGTTTTTAAGAAGATTTTCACCTTCGATAATATCTGCGTTGATTCTGGAGACTTCATCTCGTAAATCTTGCACATTACTCATATACTTCTGATTCTCCTCTCTCAAAATATCATACTCTGACCTCTGTTCAGGGTCAAGATCATTTAATTTCTGTTCTAAACTTTGATAAATTTTATTCATTTCCGATTCAATTTTATGATATTCTTCCAATTTTCTACTTTTTTCTAAGAAAAGCATATCTGATTCATCTCTTTTTTTCTTGTTGTTTATCTACAAGAGAAATATTGAAAATATTTATTAAAATTGCTAATAAAATAATACCTTTATATGGTTATAAACAGCTTCAATGTCTTCTGGTCTCATATTTGATCTAAGTTTATCACTTGCTAAGTTATAATCGGCTAGTTCTCCTTCTAAATTTTGAACGTCCTTTGAGACATATTCATAAGTTTTATTTAAACTGTGATAATCTGAAATGTCTTTATTAATTGTTTCGACTTCTGATTTTAAATTGGAAATTTCTTTTTGAATATCGGTTGTCTTTTTTTTGAATAAGTTGACGTAGTAATATCTATCAATAATTTTTCTTCCTGAACTTGTCTTTACATTTGATCGGTCAACACCACCGATTCCACCCAGGTTAGTTACTGGTCTATCTGTAATTTTTACATCGGTTTTATAACCAACTGAGGTTAGTACAGCTTCTTTATTTACTTGCTAGAATATTATTTTATAAATTAATAATAAAGTTTATTAATAGTAAACTAGTTACCTTCATTCCAGTAGTAATACGTTGGTTTTGTGATCCTGTAGCGAGTCTTGCTCCTGTTTGTGGGACATTTTTCATTGTTAATTGTAATTTAATTTAAATTTTATTAAATAAGAATAGAAATAATATTTAATTTACTTTAAGTTATGTTAATTTGTCCAGATTTAATTAATTTTAAATTAAATTTTAATGTTTATTCATATTATATTTTGATCTGATTATTAATATTGTATTGTTATTATTATATAGTATTTTAATGTTATTACTATAATACTGGGGATTGGGGATTGGGGATTGGGGATTGGGGATTGGGCCCAATCCCCAATCCCCAATCCCCAATCCCCAAAGTTTTATAAATTTATTCTATATGGATCTAGTAATTTTTAAATTAATTAAGTAAAATAATTTATAAATAATATCACATATTAATCCGAAATTGAATATATTTCCATATATTTAAATTACTATTATTTCTAATTAATTTCATATAATAAAAAATGTCCAAATTAGTCTCAATCATATTTCTCTTATGCGTCTTAACTATGTCAAATAGTTTAAGAATCTCCTTAAGGAAGGGCGAGAGTTATAGCGACAGCGAGAGTGAAAACGAGAATGAAAGCGAGAGTGATAGCTTTAACTACAACGAAAGTGAAACAAGTGAAACTTGTAGTTGGATTATGAAAGTGCACCTTTTTCACACTTCTACTTGCCCTAACGGAACCACAAAATGCTGCGCTGCCTTCAAATCGTGCAAAAGTATTAATAAAGGTAGTGGTTTTGTTACAAAATGCTATTACTAATAGTTAAACTTAAACTATTAACATAATAAACAAAACTATTAACTTTATAATTATTTTTATTATGTATTAAAAATAAATAAGTTGTTATTATTATAAGTCCTATGATATATTTATATTTTTATGTAATTAATATAATTAATATACTGAATTATAAATCGAAATTTCCACAAATAAATTTTATCATAAGTAACTCTCAAAAGCTTTTAAAGTAAACTTATATCTGATATTTTTTCAAGTTATGTTAGTAATGTCATTATAAGCCAATATTTTTAGTTTTAATAATATAAACAAGTCTAATTAATTACTATTACATATTATTAATATCTATACATGTTTACTTATTTTTATATTATTAATTTATTTATAAACAATAAGTCAATAAAACAAAAATCAATAAAACAATAACACAATAACACAATAACACAATAACACAATAACACAATAACACAATAACACAATAAAACAATAACATAATAAATCAATAAATTAATAAATAAATTAATAAAACAATTAAACTAATCATTATTATATAAATGAAAAATTCTCCTAAAAATGTTAAACAACATGAACAAAATAGTTTCGACTTAAAATATACTTATAATAATAAAGACTATATAATAAAAGCTAGTACCAATAATAATATATTATCTTTAAATATTGATCAGTTAAATTCGAAAACTAATTATACATCAGAAAGTTCGCTAAATCAACTTATTTTAACCAACTCTTATTTTTCTAATTTTTCTAGTATTACTGAGATCTATAAGTGTATTCATGAAAGTTTTAATTCAAAAGAAGTTACTTTTGAAGAGGATGATAATCACTTTTTCTTAATATTCCATGAAACGATTATCAGAAAAAGAATAGAGTTTAAAATTCAAATGCAAATGAATTACGTTACAAAATTTAATGATAAACTTATGGAAATAAATCACATAAATTATGAAAGAATCCAAAAAATTGAAAAGGAAAACTCAAATCTTAAAGAAACTATGAAAATAGTAATAGCAGAAAATAAAGCCCTAACAACTTCTAATAAAAATTTAGAATCAACTCTGAATGACTTAGTTCATGAAGTAAAAGGATTAAAAAACAAAATAATAGAAAATGAAATTAAAATTAAATCATTTAATGATAAATACAACCTTCTAATCGAAGGTAATATGGATAATCTTAAAAAACTTAGCTTTAATGAGTCAAAAATAGCCTTAATTAACAAAACAATTAATATGTTAACAACCCAAGTTAAACTACTAGAATCACCAGGGAAAGATGAAATGATTAAAAATTTAAATGATCATGTTGTAAAAATTAATGAAAATATAAATTTTATTAATAAGACTAATAATAATTTTGAATTTCAGCTAAATACCAATAAAGAAAAACTTGCTTCATTAGTAAATCAAAATAAACATGTTGAAAATCAACTTTGTAAGTTACTTTATTCACCACAAGAGGAAAATAATATTCAGTCGTTTCAAATTTTAAAGTCAAAAGTAACTGAATTAGAAAATATTATGATAAATTTTAATGATGAGATGGAGAATATAAAAGAGTTGTTGAATGGGAAAGATGACACTGTTGGTAATTACATTGAAAATGTAAAACTGATGCTTACTCCTAGAGACAAAGAAGTCGGACTAGGCTTAGTCGGAATCATCAATAGTAAAACTCCAC
>Ga0100378_1006810_pt1 | contig 10278 bp, 7 predicted proteins | sample CryGeymeta201502_FD_81535 | JGI IMG/M metagenome (GOLD analysis project Ga0100378, IMG submission 81535) | Groundwater microbial communities from Crystal Geyser aquifers in Utah, USA - Crystal Geyser metaG 2015-02 | ecosystem: Environmental > Aquatic > Deep subsurface > Groundwater | place: USA...
AATGGAGATGTAGTGATGAGTATGTGGGTATGAGGTTTGGGATATTGTGTAGGAGATTGGGTGGGAGTTGATTGTGTGAAATTATGCCTGTAATATTGGCACACCATGTCTTTCACATAAGGTAGCATGTAGTCTTCATTCCACGACTATCCAGAACAAGGGAGGCGAAGCGTCTTTTGACACGAAGAGCGTTCTGATACATCCACTTTGCCCACCCTACAGATAAAACACACGCGCACACACGCGGATACATACATAGAAAAATTAATCCCCCTCTGTCCATGGCTCAAAAGTTTATAGCACACCAGCAGCAATACCTCAAAAGCCTTACGGACACACAGCTTTTGAAGCACTACGTGAACGCCTACCTAGTCCCAAATAACGCTCTAATGCATTTCTATCTACAAAAGATGGCAGATGATTTTCTTTACCCGCTCGCTCGATCAATCGCGGTGTTGCGCTGGGAGCACGAGATTGCCATATCATCATCGGTACCGTCGTCGTCATCCTCGCTATCAACATTACCATTTCCACTACCACCACTACTACCCCGATCGGCGGCGGCACCTCCAAAGCGACCAGAATCACCAGCAGAGTTCCACATGAGATTCTCACGGTTCCTTCGCAGTCTTCTCTTCGACCCGTTGAAACCCCATATCAGTGACAGTATTCACGGCCTCTTGCCATGCGGTAACAAGGGCCACAAAATGTACGACAAACATGATGGGTTTTGGATGCTCCTGCTTTTGCGAGAGATGAGCATTCGGGGCCCCCGTTTCTTTCGCACCCGTCACCGACAGACTGGTTTGTTTGACCACTACCATGGGCCAGACGATATGATGCGCAGCAGTACGTGTATGACACAGCGATTATTACTTCTTGTGCATCTCTTCATGGGCTATCTGCTGCACGTTCTGCGGGCCGAGTGTTCGTCGGTTCAGTTGCAAACATTGCTATGTGACTGGTCCTTGACCGTTGCTATGCTCATTGAGAATGGTTTAGAGCAAGGATTCCTGCGTCCTAACGAGACGGCTTTTGCGGGTCTCGTGTCTCTTTTACAGGCTTTCAGTATTGATGCTCCGAACCGGGGACGTGTCTCACTTGACAGCCTTGCCTCTTTGGCTGCTCACTTACACGAAAAAATAGCTGCTACCACCGCCACTACTGCTACGTCGTCCGGATCCCTCAACAATGGAAGTCGGACAAGGACACGAACACGGTGTCTTATATGTGGCCAACACCAAGCACTCGTTGCTGGTTATCTAAATGGGCCCCTACTGCCGCCACATCCTTCCCACTATGCACAACAACATTCTATGTATACTATACCCACCACCATCATTGCTAATTATCCTGCTGCTATGATCACAAGTAATACTACTAATGCGATGGATACTCCTATTCGTAAAAGACGTAATCTTCTTGTGTGCTACTATGACCGTCTTAAACAACTTAAAAAAAATAGAGATGAAAATTGGCTCGATCATCTTTTTTCATAATAATCGTCGTTTCTCTCATTGCCCGTTCCCACTAATGGAAGAAATCACAGAAATAAAACATTTTGTATTGTATTGTATTGGATCTGCACAGTATAGCATAGGGTGTACATGTGGGTGGTGCATCGCCGCGTTAGGAGATGTGTGGGGACGGTAGGTGCAAGGAAGATCAATTCACGAGACGTTATAGTTCACGAAAAAGAAGAGCCACAATAATATGGGATGCGTGAGTATTAAGAAGTCAATCATTCGGCACCATCGAGCATACCCACGGATAGTTGACCCGTGAAGTTGTGTCTTTTTCTATTCATTTATTCTTTGGCCATTGTTATCAGGCCGGGTTTCTTGCCCTCGTCATTGCATCTTTGTTGATTTCCATCACTTTTTTCTTTCCATACTCGCGCGTCCAAGTACCTGCCCACCACCTCCCCCCCCTTCTCCCCTTCTGGCTCCCACTCGTCTTTCTGTCCCTTGTTTTTTTGTTTCACCACCCACTCCCCCCCCCTCTCCCACCTTCCTCAATTCATCATTGGTAGAGCCCACGAAGGCATGCTCATTTCTTGATTTCTTTCGGACGCTTTAGGAAAATTGAATGAAACCGGCATTGTTGGCGACACCTTACCCACCGACACTCAGCACGGAGATGGTAGCGCTGGCACGAGACACCACACATTACCACGGCATGCGACACAGCGATTGGGCGCGCGCTCTGTGTCGTCTCATTGCGGCCAGTCTTGCGTGCACTGGAGGCTCCGCGTTATTTGAGCAGGTTGTGGCCGATTTTTTGGAGGCTGCTTACAAGGATCGCCCTTGTATCCTTGAGAAGAAACTGAGACATCAAGGAGATGGCGAGTGCATCCCTCTGGCTACGGCCCTGGCTACGATGCGTCTTTTCCTCTCGGGTCACGGGAGTGCACTCGCCGGCACCGTTCAGAATGAGATCGTTGCGCCGGTCTTGAGACGAGCAAGAGCATCAAAACCCTTGTCTTCGCCTTCCCATTCGCTCCAGCAGGCCTTTTCACCATCCACGTCATCATTCCAATTCAAGCGTCCTAAGCCGGTACTCAGAATACACAAGCAAAAGCACCAACGTCATCATCATCATCATCACCAGCACCACCATCAACACAAGAAAGATCAACCTCGCAGAGTGGCCTACACTCCAGTAAGCCGTATCGTGGCCTATACTGGAGAGCATGACGATGACGAAAATAACAATGACGCGCGTCGCCTGCTGGCCCGTTGTGGGAGCGCGTCCCTATGCAACACACTCCTCGGCGACTGGCCATTATGGGCCACCGAGGAAGCGGGCACTTTGCTCCTCATCCACCTGCCCGTGCCTGCGCACCTCGTCTGGCATACGTTCTGTGACCACTACAAGATGACCGCTACGGCTGAGGAGGAAGGCTACATTGGTCTCTGTGCAGAAGATGTGCGTGTACTTCCTCTGGACGGCCCAACGCCCCAGCAGCCTGAGAGTCTTGTCCTGCTGCCGCCAGACGCTATGCTGGTCTTGCAGGCACTGGCGATGCGCTACGACTCCGTGCAGAGGCGTCAGCGGACCCGACGGCAGGCCATGCCTTTTATCGCCGTTTTCCCAACGAAAGAAGGAGAAGAGGGGGAGGAGGAGGAGGAGGATGAGAAGAAGGAGGAGGGTAAAGTGAATGGGAAGGACTCAATGCCGAGAGACAATGACCACAATGGTGGTATTGCTTGGCATCCTGTGGCGCAATGGTTGCCACAGTATCCACGTCTAGTTCGCACCTGGTTCCAGAACACAGTGGGCCAGGTGCCAGCATCGTCTACTGCCGTGGCCACAGCACGTTATCACACACTTGCTACACTATGTGATTGGCTTTTCCCGCAGCTCCGCGAGACTCTGCCACTACTTCATGTGGACGATGCCTACTTTGATTTCTACAACACGAACCTCTTTGCTATCATGCAGGCGGCCTGGCCCTCTCTCAGCGATGTGCAAGAGGCACTGCGCGACTGCCGTTTCCTCCAGCAGGAACAGGAAAAGGAGCAGGAGCAAGAGCAATATGAACACGAGGCAGCACTCACGTCGAACCTCACGGTTGGTGGGACAGCGTGCATCGAAGACCATACCCTGGGACATGGCTTCGATCTTGTTTTCTATCCAGAGGAAGGGGAGGAGGCGTACGATGAGGACACCGAAAGCGCCAGTACTACTGCTGCCTGGGAGCAGGGGGAGGAAAGTACATTCAGCGCCTTGGAAGAAGAAGCTGCAGCAGCAGAAGAAGAAGGAGAGGAGGAGACAGCACCCATGGAAGAGGAGAGATGTATGTCCCATCGTAACAAGCACAGGACAAGACATTGCCCAGAATCTTACGTACGAGCCAACCTGCTGAACGTTCTGCAATCGCTGCTTTACGTGCGTCAGCCGCATGAGATTCGCGTCGACATGCTTTGTTGGCTTTACGATACCTTTGTGATGCCCAAATACGATCTTCATCATTACTCCCAACGGCAGCAGCAATCCAGAGATCCGACTTTTCTGTCATCCTCCTGCTCGACCTCGACCTCGACCCCGACCTCTTCCGTTTCGATGCGTGATCCTATCTGGCAGGCGTCTATCCATGAAAATGACGAAACGCGTTCTGCGCGCATGCATTCCAGTATGCCTGGCATTCTTCGCAGCATCAGAGAGCTCTACCACCGTCTCGTCGAGGACCGAGGCCTACGACACGGCTGGCACCTCTGCAGTGCCCGCCAGACATGCACTGCCCGTCATCGACGCAAGGCGTACGCCCTCTATCGTGCCCAACATGGACGATCACATAGCGGCAGTAGCACATCTGAGCAATTAAAGGCATGGAATCGATGGCAGGAACAACAAAAGTACGATCCAGAACATGACACAGAGCTATTCCTTGGCCTCGTCATGCTTGCTCAGTCTCCCGAACTGTCCGTCGCCGAGTCCCGTCGCCTCCTCACCGGGATTCGTCTTCGTCCGCCCACCACACGTCGGAAAGCGTCTCGGTGCTCGGAGACCACAAAGTCCCCTTCAAGCACCACCAAGGAGATCCCCGAGCGCACAAGCACCACCGCATTGCCCATCGTGCAGCGCACATGTGAAATTGGACGCTTGAGTGACTGGATAAATTGCACGAATGTGAGACCGAGGGAGATGCCTGCCCATTATATCAAATTGCAGGCGGCCGCCACATCGTGCGTCTCGAAGCAATGGAGCGAAACATCAGAAGCAGAAGAAGACAGGGATTGGGAGGTGTCGTGGAAGGATAAAGGGAACGGGAGGGAGAAGGTGGATGTGCAATGGGAAGGAGAAAAAAAAGAAACACAGACAAGAGATCAGAAAAAGCAAGTCGCAGATGAGGTGGAAGAGGAGGGTGACGAGGAAGAGGAGGATGACGACGATATGAAAGATGAGGAAGAGGAAGAAGAACAAGAAGAGGAGGAAGATTGGGAGGCAGATGCAGCATATATGCTGCATCTGCTAGCCAGTCTTGAGTATGCATTTCATCGCAGACACGGCTCAGCCGGTGTTCCAAAACCTGAAGGAGGAGGAACAAGAGAAGGAATTAAAGAAGATTCCGCCAATGAGATATTCGGCCAGGATCTCGACAGCAATCATCGTATACCTGATGCTCGCAGTGTACTTGCACCGAACGTTGCAGCTCTCGTGGCCATGTCCGATGATGGTGGACAAACGACTTGCATCGATACGCTCGGCTACTGGCAGCTTGCCCTCTCCCCGCACGATCTTGCCATTTTGCCAGAAGAGGCACAGGAGCATGAACTTGCAAACTACACTATTATGACACTGCTTGCAGAACACCTGACCGCACACGCGGAGCCCTCTGCCGTCTTCTATCGCATGGACGAACACAAACAGGTCCGCATGCCGCGATGCGGTGTCCTTCAACGTTACCAAAAAACATCTACATCATCGTCTGATCCAGATTTGGAGCATTCGTCTCCCTCTCCATTGACTATGGCCGATGTTGAGCGTGCCATTCAGCATCGAAATCAGCGATTTTTGAGCCATGATCTTGAATCCAAACCACGACGTAAACATATGCGGGAAGTCAGTCCTCAGCCCCCGAGTCCAGCAGCGGAGAAACTACATCCTTCAAAACGCGCACGATACAGATAAAAGAAAAGATAATTGGCCAGCATTAGCAACAATAATATTAGCAGTAACGGAAGTAACAGTATAGCAAATTAGTCCTGTCCTCCTTTCCCATACCTTACCATGCCATGCCCCGCCCCTCCCTTACTCCAAATCGCTTTGGCATGTTGAATCGAGAGCAAAAAGGCGGGGCGACACACATTGACTGCTTGGGAGTAGGAGGGGGGGGGCGGAGGGGGAGGGCGGGATTCGAAATGCCCCGGGAAGGTGCCGAAATACGAGGGAAATTTAAAATGGAATGACCTAGATAGCACGTAGCGATCGTATGCTGCAAATATTCTCTGCCTTAAAAAGCCAAGTGCCACTGCGTTATCAGCCGGACACGTCAGGCCAACGCTTTTTTTTATTCGCTGTTGATAGTTCTGTGTTGTCTCTTTTTCATTTTCGATAGTCCTTGTACTATTGTTTTTCTGAAACTTGTTTGCTCATTTTTGCTTTCAGTCCCGCCTATTTCTTTGCACTCTTTCGACGATCCCTCCCGCTCCCACAACTTCCAAAAATATTCCCCAAGAAGAAAAAATGCGTGCCTTCTCTACCACAGAACTACGCTTTAACGAGGAACATGGGAAACGCGGCCAAGGAAGCCATCATACCTATACGTTGAGCGATGCATGCAAAGCGACTGTGCCAGAAGCCGTTGGTCGTGCCACCGTCTACAAGGCAGGCCACCAGTGGATGAAGGACTACCCGCATGCCGTGCAGGCGCACCACCAGGTCGAACAGTGCGGCATAAGTCATATTGCAGTCCTCCCCAACGCCGAAGCACTCGACGTGTACGAGATGCCACATGGATTCTCGCTCACCGTGGGGGCCAAGACATCGCTCAATGCCGAATGGTTGCAGAGGCCCGCAGTGCGTGCTACCGTCGTCTGCGCCGTGCAGAGACCAAGTACCGCACAGTGCCACGAGCCATACTACGAAGATCAGGCACGGCGCGAGGCTCTTCAGGAGCAGGTCGCACAGAAGAGTGCGGCTCCATTGGGTGCCGGCGTGGTGGCCGAGATTGCCGGAAAGCGCGATAGCAAGCACTGGGAGGCAGCTCTCGAGGGCGCCGGCCAGAGCTGGGTGGGCGTGTACCGTGATCAAATAGCTCTCGAGCGTGCCGTGCGACACAGCTGGAGTACAGATGGCCACTTTGAACACCGCCGTGATGATCCACGTCGTCTTGGACGTGAACAGAAGGACGCACCATCGCCAATCTTTGTAGTCGCGTCCTGCACCGCACCCTCTGAGATGCATGCCAAGATGCGCGCCAAGTGGAGGCGAACACTGATGAGAGAAGAAGAGGAAAAGACTCAGGAACGCACGTTGGTTGGAGACCGTGCTTTTTTGGCCGACGAGGAACGCTTGGCGCAGGCCGCTTATCGTAATGCCTGCCGTCTTGCCTACCAGGCCGCGGAGGCTCTCCATCTCGATGTGCAGCACGCTGTGGACGAGCAATCCATCTACGCTGCACCCGACCAGAAAACATACTACACACCGCCACGTGTCGCACGTCCCGACCACGTTCAGGTGGCCAACATGGCAGCGCCCATCAACGGAGGCAAAACACTCGTTAGTATCGACTCGGGATGTGCCACGTTTGCAGTGGGTCACCCCTACAACACCGCCATACGCCATCAGGGAGGTATCCGAAACACGCATGCAGTAATCGCCTACGGTCCTCAGCAGGGTATGGCGCTAGCACCGCTTGCCGTTGAGGCGCTCCAAAAGAGTCATACACACCCCATTGTGGCACCGGTCGGCAGTCGCCGGTGCATGCTGCAAAAGGAGGCCGAGATGTTTGTGAAGAATACCAAATCGAAGAATAAGGACTTTGCCATGCCATCCAACTACCTTTGGGAGGGCCAGGACGACAAGGGAAAGGATATGGCGGTGCGCACACGATTTCTTCCACAGCGCTACGAGATGCCGGATGCCCGTTTTGAACAACATCTTGATGCCATCGATAGGGACCGGTCGATGCGTTACCTTTCTCCAATGCTCGTCAAAGTGGCTATCACAACCGCCACAACCACCATCGATCCCCACGACTAAAGGTACATTGTATCGGCAGACCGACCAACCACTGAACCAATTTTTTTTGTATTAAACGTCTGCATAATCAATTGTGCTTGTCTCTAGATAATAAAAAAATTCCAAGACGATAATCGTGTTCGCTCTTTCGCAACTACCCCTACCCTCCGCGTCACGGTCCTCCTTTTCCTCCTCCTCCTCCTCCTCCTTCCTTCTCATCCCCCCCCGGCCCACTTCCGCTTCGTGATCGAGGAGAAGTGGGAGGCGGGGGGGGGCGAGAAGAGGAGAACCATATAAAAAAGAATTCAACGCAAAAAATCAGTCTGCACTCCATATTAAGAGGCTCATACTTACGTCTATTTAGTATTCTTCTACCCTTTGCATCTACCACCCCACCCCCCACCCCGCCTTTTTCCTGTCCGCATTGAGACACCATACACAAGTAGGAGCATGAACAGCAACACTGGGAATAACAAGAAGAAGCAACAAGAACTGATCAGCTGCCCCAGCAGCTCACATGCAGACTTGGAAATTGGTACCGATACGGTAAGCAGCGATCATCCCTGGGTGCATCGTCATACTCGTCTTTGGTACGAGCACGTCATCTATACGCGCGAGGTCGTCAAAAGTCGTCTGCTCAATCTGTCCGACGAGAAAGTGCAGACCGAGCGTCTTTTACGCAACCAGAGCGACCTGGTCGCCTCGCTGTCGGCATTCCTGAGCACGTACAATCAAAACACTTACAAGGATTTGCTGGTGGAACATATCACGATCGCCGTGGAACTGGTTGACGCAGCCAGTGGTCAGAGTACTGCGTCGGTCAAGGATATTCGCGCCCGGTGGGATGCCAATGGTGTGCAAATTCGTGACTTGCTCCACAAGGTGCAGCGTAATCGCGTACGTTTCCTTCAGGATCGCAGAGCTTTCGGTACCAAGAAGAACGCATGGTGTCCCAACAAGCTGCTCGACAACTGGAAGATACACCTTGACCAAACGCAGGCCGAAGCCGTAGCACTCATTGGCAAGGACTGGAAGGCTGCCAATGTCCAGTTCGACCTCGCTTTGGCACACATGGGCGAGTATGGTGTGCGTCTTGCCAAGGGGTTTCTATTCCTTTGGCCCGAGAACAAGAAGAAGCTTCTTCTTTCTTCTCCTTCTTTTGCGCCATCGACTTCCGTTTCTTCATCGTTGGTTGGCAACTTTTTTGGTGGCGCTGGTGGACGTGGCACATTCTATGCCCGCAATCCCACTGAATACCCGCCCGACAGTGCTGACCCCGGTTTCGTTCGCTACGTTCCGGAGGGCGAGATGGCCACAGAAACGTTCCTCACCTATCCTGCTGACCGCAGGGCCCTCATGCATGTCATCCGCAGCGAGCCTGTGGCCGTTGTGCTTCACGTGGCCGGCTCGCAGTGCGTTCCGGGAGGCGACTGTGACGAGGCGGCGCGCATTCTCAGTCGTCTAGGCGCAGAGATGGAAGACGTGGTCTTCATCTACAATGACGTTGAGAAGCAGGTACGCGAGCCGGATGTGACCGAGTTTCCGACCATCCATGTTTATCGCGACGGTGGGGTCGTGGCTATCTTCGATGGTCTGCAAAGTGAGGACACGTACCGTGACGCTATCATGCATGCCGTCGAGGGAGACGAGGAGGACGGTTGTCTCGAGGAAGGCGATGGCACCGGTGCTGGTCCTGGTGCTGGCGCTAACAATGCACATCAAGGAGAAGGCCGTCCAGAGGAAGGGGAACAGGATGTGGAAGGAGAAGAAGAAGGAGAAGAAGAAGAAGAAGAAGTAGGAGAAGAAGGAGAAGGAGAAGAAGAGGACATCGAATCCGCCTATTACCGTTCTTTTGTTAGTGCTGAGAACGGTGCAGAAATGGTTAGAAAAGATGACGATGGTCTCTACTATCCGACGACTCCAGCAGAGATGCAGTCTTTGAGAAACACCTTCAAAATACTCGTAGTCATCTACGGTATTCCAAGGTGCAAATACAGCCGTAAAGGCGTCAGCAAAATGCGACGTCTTGGCTCCCGGTACCGCACCGATCCAGATGTCGCCTTTGTCTACTTCAATGTTGGTCTCTTGAGTGTTGATTCTAAAGATCGCGACGCAAAGGGTTATATTCGGGTACCCTACTACCGTCTGATCTCCAATCGCACTGACGGTCCCAAGTTCACAAAGCTCGATTCTCTCTCCGCCAGGCTTGCACAAGACTCTCGTCGTTAAAGAAGGAAGCAATGTAAAAAAACAACGCTGCATTTTCTTTTTTCTCACAATATACGGCATGCTTACCATTGTATTATGGGGGGGGGTGGGTATTTTTTTTCTACTACTAGACTTGGTGAAAAGTAAAACGGTGAAACAAAGTAGGAGATGGCAGAGAAGTGTAAGAAAAGAAATACACTTAATTGACGTGGGTGAAATCAGTTGGAATCCAAATACTTTCGCCATCTATGGCAGTTCCCTATTATAGAAACTACGACCATCTATAGAAACTATGCCCATCTATAGAAACTATGCCCATTTATGGCAATTCCCTATTATGGACATGGTTTCTATACTAGGCAACTCAGCCAGTTTCTATACATG
>Ga0100378_1006811_pt1 | contig 10277 bp, 15 predicted proteins | sample CryGeymeta201502_FD_81535 | JGI IMG/M metagenome (GOLD analysis project Ga0100378, IMG submission 81535) | Groundwater microbial communities from Crystal Geyser aquifers in Utah, USA - Crystal Geyser metaG 2015-02 | ecosystem: Environmental > Aquatic > Deep subsurface > Groundwater | place: USA...
TTACTAAAGTATTATTAATTTATTTAATTTATGTTATGTATTTTATAAAGCAATAAATGAACGCTAATAAACCAGGTTTAGGGTATTAAATTTTCATAAAATTATAACAGTTTACACACTTTGTTTTCAAGAAATAACTCAAGAGAAACTAAAAGTATCAAAAATATTATAAGGTAATATATTTATTTACTTTTAATACTAAGTATATACAATAATCACAATAATCATGCGACTATTAATCATTTTCCTAAAGAAAGAAGTAGTAACAAGGTTGTTAGGTATGTTATATTTAAATATTTTAACATAAATTAGTATAAATGCACCCAACAATCTTAAAGGGAGAAGTAGTGATAAAGTAGTAAGTATATATGCACCATCAAAGATGAAGATAAGAAGTAGTGACAGAGTAGTAAGGTATAACTACTTAATATACTTATATACTTATACTATTAACTATTACAATAACATAACTTACTTATTATTCTAGTTTGTATACTTCTATTTCTACACGACATCCTTTTCAAAAAAGCAGCAATCAAATACTTGATCTGTACCCTCAAAATCAGAATAATATTATTGATCTGTTAGGTTTTGATAAAATTGAAAACGAATATACAAACGGTGATTTTTCAGGTAAAAAAGATAATAGATACTCTCAGACTATTTCACCAATTTCACCAAAAAAAGGCTTATTCTCAGATGAAAAGAAGTTATATATAAAGAGAAAGTTTAAAAACTTAAAAATTAATAAGAATAATGGTTTATATACAACAAATAGTTCTTTAGAAAAAGATCATTTTATTAGTACAGGTCGTATCAACCAAAAATCAACGACTAAATATACACATACACCAAGTAATAAAGTGCAAAAAGAGAAGGCTTCTCAAAAAATGTCTATTTCGCATAGATTAGGAATGAAAGACATTGACATACGAGGAAGTATTGGCGATATTGGTATTGGGAGATTTGGAACTGAAGAAACTCCAGGGAAGATAGTTGAATTGTCATTTTTAAATTCTCCTTCTATGCATGACGGGCATGGTGGGCATGATGGGCATGTTGAATATGATGAACATGGAGATAGATTTGATCAGAGTAGATACCATCATACAGATAAGTCAATTAATCAAAAAACAGAAAAGTCCAATCGTTTATTTTCAAAGCCAAGTTCCCCTACAGTTATTAAGAATAATGATTATAGTTTCATATATTTACCCAAAGTTGAACCTTCATTACCTATAGCTCAACAAAAAATAAAATTCGAAGAAGTAATTAAATTTATTAATTACTATAGCAATGCCGATCGAATAAGCAGCTATTCTCAGATGATATATTAAATAAACTAGGTAAGAAGAAACAAAAAAACAAACAATACGAAAATAAAAGCAATTTAACTATTACAAAGCAATTAATGAATAATGATAGAGAGACAACAGATTCAGATTATTTCCAATTTTTCGCTAAGCAACTATCAAATCCATCAAACGGAAAAACATTCCTTCATAATAAATTCCCTGAATATTATGAAAAATATAAAGTATATACTTCTTAATCAAATATTATATAGTCTCTCAGTGGTAAATCAAGTAATTTTAGATTTAATTATGATAAAAAATCTTTACAGTCATACTTAGTCGCTCAGCGAATTAATAAAGAAATAGACGAGGACAAATATAAAAACAGTAAAAATAGTAAAAATGCACAAAATTCAAAATTAAAACTTAAATGGCACACAATAAAGTGGTTACTAGAAAAAAGAAAAGATAATGTAGATAAACTTTTAAAAAATCAAAATTTGATCTTTGAAAGTATGGCGGACAAACCACAGAATGGTGGAATGAATAGAAAAGAATTTGAGGATATGATAATAGGATTTGGGATTACATCTGATAGAGATTTAATAAATAAGTTATTTTGGATATTCGATGAAGATGGATCCGGCGATATAGATATGAAAGAAATTGCATTTGGAATTGAAATGTTTATAGACAGTCCAATAGAAAATAAACTCAAAAGTAAGATTAATAATTATCATATAACTAACCTAAATTTTTATTTATCCTAATAGCTTTCTTCGATTTATGCGATGTTGAAAATAAAGGCTTAATTATCAAAGCCGATTTAATAAACTTATTGCGAAAAAATCTTATAGATGCAGAAACTCGTATTACAGTAGCAAGAGTTGGTAAGTCAAATACATAATAACTAAATATCATATTTAAATCTCATATATAAATCTTATATATAAATCTTACTAATTTATTAATTCACTAGTCGACAAAATATTTAGTTCAGTCCAACTCAACGAAAATAAAGAAATTACATATGCAAAATTAATTGAAGGTGCTCATAAAAATAACGGCACGTTCGTAGACATATTCGAAAAGAACTTAAATGCACTCCATTCAATAGAAAATGCTATCGATGACGAAGTTAAGAACGAAATATTAAACTTTAATCCTGATCAAAATATGCAACTTAAATCATTAATAATTAATAAGACTTGTAGTTCAATTCCGACTCTAGATAGGAAATTTAGCTTGTTTATTGATAAATTTGTTGAAAATAAGGTATATAATAATATAATATAATATAGTATCTTCATTTATATTATTAACCATTAATATTTTTAATAGGAAAATAAGATTTTACTCCATGAGAAAGAAAGAGAAGACCGAGAAATAAGACATACTATATTATATAACAGAGCTACTGAAAGAAGCCTTAATAAAAAAAAAGATGATAATATAAATGAAATTATTAATTTGCTAGATGAACCTTTATTGTCAGAGAATAAAAAGAAAATTTCAAATAAAAATATTAATAGCATGAACAGTATGAGGAGTATGAATAGTATGAGCAGTATGAATACTATTAAGAATACTGGTAAATTCATAAATTATGGTAACTTCAGTGGTAGAGAAAGAAAAAATAGAATTATTAATACGAATAACACAAATAATTTCATTGGAAATAGTAGTGATTTAATTAATTCAAATGCTAAATTCAAACTTAGAGGAAGATTAAATAACTTTTTTTCTAGTAAATAATATAATAAATATTATGAGTATTATAAAGTGAATTGTAAGAAGTAATGTAATATAATTTTTGATATATTGATTAATTATATTTAATTTATATTAATGAATTTAATAATAAAGATATATATTAATATATTTATTAGTACTAAATATTAATTTAATAAGTAAACTTAATTAAAATTTCAATTATCTACTTATTATTTAATTTATTTAAGTATCCTATGCTTAATGCTAATCCAATCACAATTCATCTATTAAATGAAGACCTAAACACTCTTTTCCTAATATGCAAAGATTACAACAATCACAAACTGACTTAGCAAACTTTGGATTGAATGATGATTGACATAATGGACACTTTAATGGATTAGATTCTTTTAATCTTGTAAAAGTATTCCCGCATATAATTGATTTTATATTCGGCAACATTTCATTTATGTTAAATTCCAACGTAACTGCATTGGTACCTATCTTTTGGAAGTTTTCATATTCCTTTTTGATTTTTCGGAAGTCTTCTTCTTCGATTTCGCTTTCAAGCTAAATTAAAATAAGATTTTTGAATAAGTAATATAATTTATTAATTATCATATGTATTATTACTGTTTTTTCAAGACTTATAATCTTCTTACAGAAATAACTTGCAGTAATATAGTTTTTGATATTTACACATGCCACCTTAGCTTTTCTATACATATAAAAGTAATGGACAGGTTGTTCAAGTTTGCAAATAGTCATTAGGCAGGCTGACTCGGCTTTTGCTGTTTTATCCTATATATAATTTATATTAATAATATTATTAATATTTTAATTACCTTCTGTTCTTTATTTACTATATTCAACCTTAGTAAATAAATATACTCCGAACAAATTGATATTATATTTTGTATTTCTTTTTCTTCTTCCTTATTACATGGTACAAAGAATAACGAATGTTTTAAAATTTCTCTGAATACTTTTAACGCAGCTTCAGTCTCTCCTTCTGTTGTTAAATCATATCCTGATTGTAGTTTATTATTTAAATATTTTATTGTATTGTAAGTATTATAGAATATCTTAGAGTTTCCTGTATTAACTGACGAACGTAAATTCAATTCACTGCTTCGAACAAACGGTAAAAATTTAACTTGAGAGTAGTTACTCATGTAAAGGTCTTTCATTATATTTTTTAACGGTTCTTGGTTATCCAAACAGACTTGTGATTTGAGTAAGTTAATACATAGCTGTAAGTTTCCTAACATCAGTTGAATACCTGGAATTCTTGAATTTTCAAAGTTTTTCTTAACAATATCGTCATCTAATAAATAATAATATAATGTTATATTTGTATACTTTATATTTACCTTGGAATGTTAAATGTTGAGTACTTTTCTCATTAGTATCTAAAACTTCGTCTTCTGGAACTTCGTAGTTATCTTCTTGCTCTTCTTCGTCATCAAATTTAGACTTTTTCTTTTCTTTCTTCTTATCTTCTTTTTTTGTAGTTGTATTAACATCTTTATTTGTATCTACAACTGTTTCATTTAAAATAGAACCAAAGTTATTATCAGATTCATTATTCATTATTTCGTTTTTATCCATCATAATGTTGTCTAGATTTGTTGTCATTAATGTTGCCTTCTTAAATTCTGTTAAAATATTCCAATCAGAATGGACTAGAAATTATTAAATTTATTAATATTACATGCTTTATTCTTGTGACTTAGAATTGATTTCAAAGGGATAATTGGTTTACATTGGGTTTTGTAATTTTCAACGTCATCTTCGTTCATTTCAATTTCATGTGATGAGTTTTGAATCAAACTATTTTGGAATTGTTCATTTTTAAATATTTTTGCTGAGAGTAAGGCTAATGAGAGATGTCCTGTTTCTGCCAATAGTTTTATTTTTTCATGAATGTTACCGGTGTAAATACTATTTAAAAATCTTCTGGAGTTATCATTTTCTTTATGTAATAGTTCGTCAAGTACTTTAAGTTTGTCATATCTACCACTAAGTAAGTAGAAGAACATTAATTTATCTAGATTTTTGCTGCGTACATAACATCTTTCGGCAATCTAATAATAAATAAGTAAATGAATATAATTATTAATAAGATTTATATAATATAATTCTTACTGCTAACTTTCCCATCATCATAGCTTTTTCTGCTAACAATGCATAATAAGTTTTATCTTTTAAGATATCAGCTGCAGCTTCGGCTTCTTCTAATTTTCCTGATTGTAAAGCTAAATCAAACTTTTGTTTAGGGTCTGTTACAAATTTTAACGAAAGATCAGGAAATCCTGCGTTTTTAATATCTTCAACAGCTTTAATTCCGTAAATCGAACCAGATTTTAGGATATTAACAACTTCATCGTAATTCTTATTTTGTAAAGCAATTTTGAATTTACATTCAGTATAGTTAAATCTTTCATTTTTAAAATTTTGAAGAGCATCATTGCAGTATATGGTACTGTTGACTACCATCATTAAATAATTTGTCATTTCTGTTGATTTTATTATACCGCTAAGACCATTTGGGAGTAAGTACTTAATATGGAAATTTGTTGAATAAAAGATGATATTTTGTTCATCGAAACAAGTAGACTTAATAGTGCAGTTTTCTTTAATCTTTGTTAATATTTCAAAGTTTTTGTTGATCACATATAAGTTATTTTTTGTAACTAAAGCAGCTAAAGTTAGTGTGCTATTCCAAATTACATATTTTAAATCGGTAATTTCATTAATTTCTTTAATGATTTTTCTTGAGTTTGCGTCGATTAAGGCAATCATTTCATTTTTGAACTTACAAATAAATTTACCTAATGGTCCTTGATATATTGCTTCGAGGGCATCCTTAGAAACTCCTGGAAGTTCTAATACAAATTTGTTATTAAGATTTGCAATATCATAGCCGACTAAACTTCCACTTAAAGTTAAGGTAAGAACTTTATTGCTACTAATAAAAGCAGCACTTGATGCGAATTCAAGTACTTGATCAGCTCCAGTTACACCTCCTTTATTGTCGTATTTAAGATAGAAGTAATAAACTTTTCTTCCAACATTGACATCAGTAATAATGAAGAAGTTTAAGAAGCCTCCTGTGTTTTGAAAAGGATTATAAATGATTCTCTTTACCCCACTTAATATGGATTTTGAACTTGTTTTGAATTCCATTAATACTCTTTTATCTGTTTCTCCTGCTTTCCACAGTTTAAGCTTCTTATCATGATAAAGCAAAATTTGGTTTTGAATAGTAGTTGATGGCATCTTAGAACTTTCTAATTTAAAAACATTGAATCCAGAGTCACAGCCAGAAGCGAATATGTTAAGTGTCGGATGAATAGCTAGGATCCAAAATCTGTCTACTTCTTTGGTTATTTTCTCAACGTAAGTCTTTTTGTTTAAATCCCATACTCTCATACTTCTATCTTCTGAATTTGAAATTAAGTAATCTAGTCTTGGATGGAAGATAACTGAAGATACGTTGTTAAAGTGTCCTCTTAGAGTATCTGCTTCAGTCCATTTAGTATCAGTAAATTTCCAAATTTTAATATTCTTATCATCAGAACCAGATGCAATAAGAGGTAATTTAGGATGGAAAACAGCCCAGTTAACTCCTCTTTCGTGTCCTTCCATTCGGTATTTAACAGTTATATCCATTGTTATGACTTCCATACCAGTTGCTCTTACTTCAAAGAATTTTTTTCGTAAAGTTGAATAGTCCCATACTCTGATTGTCTAATTAAATGTTTAATAAATAATAAATAATAAATAAAATATTAATTAAGATAATTCTATATTGATTCTTACCTGATCTAGTGAAGCTGATACAATTAAATCCTGAGAAGGATGGAAGAAAGCCGACATTACATAATGATCATGACCTGTTACAGTAGTCAATAATGTTCTATTAAGCCAATTCCAAATTCTAATAGTTTGATCATCGGATGAAGAAATGACCCATGGTAACTAATTAAGTTAATAAGTTATATGTATTTATATGTATTCATATGTATTTATGTTACTTCATAGTGGAATTGAACTGTTCTAATATAGTCATTGTGGGTACCTAGATTGTATTGACACTTTTTTGTTGTATAGTTCCATATTTTTATTTTGCAATCGTCACCACCGCTAACAAAGAAAGGTTGGGTATTGTGAAAGCAGACAGCTCTTACAGGACCTATAAGAATTAAGAATTAATAATGTTTTGTTTAATAATATTTGATAAGTTTATAATTAGTTACCTTCATGTTCAATATATTTCTCTAATAAGATTCCAATTACATAGTCGTATAAAATAATTTCTCCATTGTGAAGTGATGTTAAAACCCATGAATTTTTTGGATGGAAACTTATTCCTTTTACTCTAAAACTTTTTGCCTCAAACATGTTTATCATTTCTGAATATATATTAAAAAATTAATTAATTATTTATACGTATTAATATTATAAAAATATTTTTTATACTACTTTCTATATACATATTAACAATATAATTACATTTAAATCCTTATACCAATATATAAGTACAATAGTTGTATTAACAAATTATTTACCAAAACAATTTCAAGAGAATATAAAAATCACTTAAAAAGATGATATAAAGTACTTTAATGTTCAAAATATTTTATTAATACTTATTTTTGTAAATGTAAACTCATTATTAATTAATTGTAATACATAGAAAAAACAAATATAGTTTATTTACTATATTATAGTTCAATTAAACAAATAAATATTAAATCATAATAACTTACTCAATAAATAAAACTAAATAAATAAACAATTAAAGAATGAAATTAAATTATATTTCTAAACTTAACAGAAGACCAACGAATTATACTAAATAAATAATTTAAAACTTTCCTTCCATATACATCATTTCAATTTCTTTTGCATACTTTTGAGTAATAAACTTTCTTTTTAATTTGAGAGTAGGAGTAATCTCCCCTCCATCAACGGTAAACTCATGAGGAATTATTGTCCATCTTCTTATTAATTGAGCTCTTGATACTGCTTTTTCATTGATTTTATCAACCAAAGCTTGAATATAAGACTTAATCTTAGGATCATTCATAGCTTGGATAACTGTTTTAACATCAGGGTTTACTTCCTTAAAGGTATTTAACACTTCTTTTGTTAAATCTCCGTTAGGTTCAGCTTTTAAGGTAAATAAGGCTGAAAGATACTTTCTGTCATCACCAATAACAACTGGGATATTAAATATATCAGATGCAGCATGAATACTTTCTTCAATAGGAACTGGTGCTACCATTTCTCCTCCTGCAGTTTTTAATATTTCTTTAAATCTTCCTGTAATGAATAGGAATCCTTTCTCATTAATATAGCCTTGATCACCACTATGAATAAAGCCTTCTTCGTCTATTGATTCGATTGTAGCCTCTTCGTTTTTATAATAACCCATAAATCGGTTTCTACCTCTAAAGCAAATTTCTCCTTGTCCGTCTTTATCTGGGTTGAATATTTTATAGTCGGTTCCTTTTATTGCTGATCCAACTGATTTTAAGTCTACGTTTCTTTCTGCTAAATTCATAAATTGAGGACCGGTTGATTCTGACATACCGTATGAATTGTAAAGGGGAATTGATAATGATTTGAAAAAGCTTAATGTGCTCTTTTTCATTGGGGCAGCGCCAAAACTAAATGTCTCTGATTCTCCTAATCCCATTCCAGATTTTACTTTTCTAAATACTAAGAAGTTGGCTAAGGAGTAGAACCAAGGTGGGCTTTCTCCTTTAAATTTACTATCAACTGATTTTGTTCCTATTTTCATTGCCCATTGTACTAGATAAGTTATAATTAAAATAATGAAAATAATTTATATAATATACATATTTTTTGCTTAAATGAGCTACTTTCTTTAACAGTAGCTTTAATTTTGTCTTCGATTTTTTCGTAAACTCTTGGAACTCCAAAAAAGGCAGTAGGATTAACATATTTAAGAGTGTCGACTAATGTTCCACTAAGAGCATCAGGTCTTGCAAAATATACTTGTGACTTAGTTAACAGCATTACTATATAATAACTAAATACAACTTACACATAATATCGATAACCTGACCTGCTATATGAGACAAAGGAAGATAACTTACTCCTCTTTGTCTGTCTGTCATAAACTCGGGAAACTGATCTTTTAGGGCTCGAACAATCCAAGTCATATTATCATGTGATAACATAACAGCTTTTGGTGTTCCAGTAGTTCCACTAGTATATACTATATTACAACAGTTTCCAGGTTGTTGCATGACTTGACGATCATGTAGCTCAAGTTCAACTTTGGCTTTTTTTCCAATTTCCAGAAAGTTCTTCCAAGTATATACTGTTACATAAGGATTGGTTAGTGATTTCAATTGTTGAGATGATAGTTCACAAGTGAATACAACTGCTTTTAGATGTTTCAATGTTGAAAGGTCGTATTTTTTAAATTGTTCTAAGCTATCAATAACTAAACAAGAGCATTCACTGTGATCAGCGATATACATACAAGTCTGGCTATTATTTGTTAAATATATTCCTACAGGGACTACACAAGCATAGATTGAACCTAATATAAAATAATATTATTGAAAGTAAATGAATTTAAATAAGTATTAAGAGTAATTACCAATAAATGTTGCAAACCACTCTGGAGAATTAAATGCAAGAATGTTTACACATTTATAACTTTGAATTCCTAAATTAATTAAAGCCTTTGCAAAATATATTGTTTCTTTATGGAACTCTTTCCAAGTCCAAGATATCCATTTACCGTCTCTTTCAACAAATAATGCCTGTTCATTTTCTGCTTCGGATACTGATTGCTCAAATAATTCCATTACAGTAATAGGAGCAATACTTCCTATCCCAGAAGATGTAAGATAAATTGGAAGTTCAGTAGTTATATCAGTTGTCCAAATGGCGTTTTTAAACTTAACATCCTATTTGAATTAAATTGTATTATAAGAAAACAATTAAGATATTAATTACCCTTTTAGAAGAAAGTAGAGAATTAGTAGATAATTGAACTATTGGTGTAAAATTTTTTAGTTGTTCCATTAGAATAAATAAATAAAAATAATATAATAATTTATTATTACGTAATAATATTTATTATTTTACAACAAATAATAAATATTTAATACTTAATATTTAATATTATTAATTTAGTTTTAATTCATTATTATAAATTAAATTGTGGATTGGGGATTGGGGATTGGGGATTGGGCCCAATCCCCAATCCCCAATCCCCAA
>Ga0100378_1006812_pt1 | contig 10275 bp, 9 predicted proteins | sample CryGeymeta201502_FD_81535 | JGI IMG/M metagenome (GOLD analysis project Ga0100378, IMG submission 81535) | Groundwater microbial communities from Crystal Geyser aquifers in Utah, USA - Crystal Geyser metaG 2015-02 | ecosystem: Environmental > Aquatic > Deep subsurface > Groundwater | place: USA...
AAGTGCCTCAGTGGTGAATAGGCCTTAAATTTATGTAGATAACTGCAAAGCCAAAGTAGCATCACTGCCTAGCAAGCACAACTCAGATTGGAACTCTATTCTTGTTCACTGTAAAACAAGACCAACCTTCATCTCAAAGAAGCCTCTTTTTTCAGGCTAAAGACATCGACATTTTTTGGAGGTATGCTTAATAGTGGTCTCTCTGATTCGGTTGTCCTGCAGAGGAAAGGAAATCAAGAGGAGGACATGGACTATATTAAAAAAATTCTCAAACAGACTTATTCTATCAATCTGATATTCAGGGCCTCGAAACACTCCTTCAGTGCTGCTAGATTCCACGATTACTGCGATGACCTTAACGATACCCTAATATTGATAAGGACTGAATTCGGTAAGACAATTTTGGGTTTTTCTCACTACAAGTGGAATGAAAAGAACATCAACAAAGATGGTTATTTCATCTGTTAAAACATTTCAGTAGATAACTCCTTTTTGGTGCAGCTGGACAGGAAAGAGAAATTGTCGATAGCTCCAAGCAACAGTTGTCTGATAAGGTGTCTAAAGGACAGTGGACCAATTTTTGGTCAGGATGCTCTGATTATAGGAAATAATTGCCACGCTAACCCAAGTTGCAAGGTTAATCGCTTGGGGGACTCCTTTGACTCGCCGTTCAAGCCGAATTGGTACAAAAAAAATGACCATCGAGTTAGCTAAATATTCAGCGGGGCTAATATAAATGGGACCTTCAGAATCGATGACTATTAAGTGTTCCAGGTCAATTGGAAATGATGTTTTCATATTTTAACGTTCTCCGATAAATATTTCAAACTTTTTTTGTTTTGTGACTTTGGCTCAGGTAATTCAAATTATAACAATAACTTATCGGCCATGACGGCTATGCTGCTTCCCTATCACAACTGTCTCATCTGCCTTAATATATAAAACAACTAAGAGTCTAGTACAGATCATCTGCAGTCATACCTTGCACAGTGCTTCTAGTAGAACAAGATAATGGGAAACAACAGCATTGAAATTTACGTTGTTAGCAGCCAGCATTCAACATATATCTAACCATGGAAGGAAATAATTTAGCAGGTGCTTCAGAATCCACCCATCAACTTGTCAATCATGACCCAAAGCAGTACCAGTTAGTTTACTTCCTCACCAGAAACTATTCTTCTCGCATCAGCATTGGCTTCTATCCAAATTGGCCCCGCACCTTCCCCAAAACACCCAGCCCAGCTCACCAATTTATCCTCTCTTCGATAATACTTCCTCACCTACAAGTCTGAGCCTGAATTCAAGCAGTTCCTAAAGGAAGTGTTGATTGAGGAGATATCCTCATAAGAAAGAAGGATTCGATATAGGAGTGAAAAAGAGGTGAATTTTGTGGTTGAAGGAATGAAAAGATAGCTGAGGGGGGAGGTCACTATGAAATGTATTGCGATTGAGAAGGTGAAATAGATTGAGAGGAAAAACAAAACACTTAAAATTTGGATTTGGTTGGTACCTGAATAGGAAGTTCACACCAACATCTTCAAACGGATTCTCTTGGCTCAAAAAATATTTCATATTGACCCATCAATCAGCACACCATCGACCTCTAAGATCCTATCCATCCATGCTCATAAATATATCTTTTCTATGTCTGATTCTCTATTTGCCCATAGCCTGGCCACCACTCTTCCAAGTACTCTCTTCACTGCAAGAAATATTCTGAACACAAGCGCGATTGCCAAAATAGTATGCAGCTACGGGATGAAGTTAGCTGAAGAGTAGAGAGAGCTAGAACAAGCATTCAGATAGTATGTGAGTGAGCTGACTGACAAAAATGGCAAAATGGTTGGGAAGTATCTGAAAGGATTAAGATGGCAGATCGAGCTCCAACGAGATAAGCTGCAGTATAGAAAGACAGAAGAGTGTAGCACAAAAATTCAACTGTACTTTAGAGGTTTCATTCTACAACAAACTTATTTCAACAAGCACCAGCAGTATCGTTAGTCCCAAATTACCAACATTCAGCGCAGAGTTCGCACTTTTCTTGCCCTTAGCTCTCGACGAGCCCTTCTTCTCTCTCACTACCTCAGCTCTGAATATTCTAAATTTCATTAGCTAATTAAGTAATACACCCAACTCATCACAACCCATAATAGATCCCAGTTGGCTCTTTTTAAAAAACATAATCCTCACAAGTACGGTTTCAGCTGTTGTATTCACCTGGTCAGTATGGTCAGCAAGAGTAATTGCTTGAGGTTTGGAGTAGAAGAAGTTAAAGGCCTGCTAGAGCGTGCTGGAAAGGAAGTGATCGTTCGGATTAGAGTATAAGGAAAAAATGGACAGATTGTGAGAATTGTGACTGTAAATGGGAAGTAGTACAGTTTAGGGAATTCAGATGAACATAGGGGCTATCAAACATATCGAAGCATCAGTGCATCAAGAAATACTGATAATTTAAAAGAACAACCATCTTCAATATTCATGAAATAAAACATGCCTCCAAATCACACTTATCTTAAACAACCAATCTCCTCTTCCAGTTCACCTTCTGCTACTCCAGTCACCAACTGCCTGGGACAAACATTTACCTTTACTCCAGATCACAAACTTTACGTAACTTCACCATCGCCTTCAACAAACACAACTGCTATCCACATTCCTACAGATTTCACCTTGGCCTTTGACAGCCAGCATTTGGTGAAAACAGGAGGTAGTAACCTGGAGATTGTTTATTTAGTGGGATATTGGACTAACAGCATCGATATTGTCGCTAGAAACAGGATCAAAAAATATTTGTTTGAGGTAGAGTAGGAAATAAATAAAGAGGGGTAGACAGAAGGCAATAGATGGATATAATAGAAAAGTGAGTCTATGTTGGTCGATTCAAAGGATAACATTTTTAATTAAAATTAGTATGGTCAATCTGGAAGTATAAGAAGATAGAAATGGAGGGACAACCTGAACGATCTTTCAGCTATCGACGAGTAACCTCTCTTCTAGTGATTGACAATAGTTTAGCATTCAATATATGCTCGATAGTTTAGAAAATATCTTATTAATCAAGCCTCGCTCACTGTTCTGCTGAGCTTTTCCATCATGTCAACTATGTCAGTAGAGTTCATTATATCTCTTATCTTCCCGTCAATTCTGATGAAGTTTTCATTGAAGGTATCCACTACTACTCTTAGCTCTGCCTTTGTCACTTGCTACTCCTTGTCTCTCAGTGATATCGGCTCAATCTTTATCTTATCCTTTTTCATTCTTTCACTTATCCTGTCCTCCATTCGACTGCTGTAGTGCTCCAGTTCTCTCTGCATGCTTTCAATCGATTTGGTGACCCGACCTATCGTTTTCTAGAAGTCAGCTTTGGCAATGAACTTGTCTATACTTTTCGGGATATTAGTCAGAGGAATTATAGTTTTGAGGAATTGATCGTATTTTTTGGACATCTGCAGGTACTGTTCTTCGACTGTTACCAACTGTGAGCTCATCTGCTATAGATGAGATGTATAGATTGACTATTGCTGATTGCTACAGGTTTGTTACTTCAAAAGATGATCCAGATGCCTTTAAATGAAAAGAGGTAGTTTCTGATCAATCAGCCTTTCTACTTGTTCTAGTAACCACTTTTAACCCACAATCAGGCCTTTGCCCTCCCTCTTGCAATTGCATTCAATTGATTAATCCTTACCCATAAACTGATTCTCCTTGTCGTTATTCTTTTATCCCAAAGGAAAAAGTACGTTCCCCATCATTCCCTCAGGCCCATAAGAGTCTTGCTGCACATTTTTTATATGTTTCCACGGGTTGTTATTAGATTGTTTTTAATAGTGTCGATGGTTGTCTCTTCTAGCTGTCGTTCGCAGATAGGCAGCTATGCTTTCCTGTTCATCATGATCGAATATTTCTCTTTGTTCTTTTCGCTTGGCTGAACTTCTTCGGTTGCAGTTAGACCTTTCCCTCGACATAATTCTCAATAACGAATTTAACTATATTAAATACTTTTAGTTCAGTTCTAAGTTATAAATATAGCTATGCAGTGTATTCATATGCTCTTTCTCCTGTTTGCTGCTCTTTAGGTAAGCATTGCTCACAGTTCACAGTACTTTGCTTCACCTCTCAACCTCTACGTTTCTGACTCCAATTTCACAAACATTGTCTAACACCTGCCCTTTGCCATCTTGTTCACCAACAAGCACTGCCAGTAGTGCCAGCTCTACGACTAAGAGCTGTATACGCTCATATCCAGAATGGCCCTTAAAGTTTACAGGTGCTAGCTGAGCCTCAGTCCAAGATTACAGAAAGAATTCAAAATAAAAAGATTTCCCATGTTACATTTCGTTATCAGACAACAACGTCGCAATTCTGCTATCAACTATGAAATTTATCTGAATTATAGACCAGTGACGATCGAGGACGCCTTGAAGCTAGAGAAGAAATTGATGTTTAGAGATTAAGAATAGGGCATATTGGTGAACTTGGCAGGTCTACCCTATCTCGATCATTTACAAAGTAAATAACTTGACATTCTCAGCTACAAAATTGAATATTCTCATAACTACATCTTTAATAACCTCCCAAGTCTGGAGATTATCAATGATCAAACTTAATACTCCACATCTCTCCAAAAATATATGCCCTCCTTACAAACAATCCACAACTGTTCTATTTTCCTTATAAGAACTTCCAAGTGCTACAAACCTGTCAGTAAAGACGAGTAGGAATATATTTTCACAACAATCGTCTTTCAATCTGTCCTGTAGTTCACTTAAGAGCACTACAACATGCTGATGAAAAGTTAGCTGCATCGCTATGTGTTTGTGGCAGTCATTGACTCCATCTTTGCCCGTGAGGAAAGCATTAGATTGCTGGACATGCTCGAAAGCATAATCAAAAATGGATACTTTAAGGATAAGGTTGTAATCTTCTGGATGGAAACACAGATCAACACAGAAAAATTAACACAGCTAGGATTTAATAAAAATTAGAAGGCTCCACTATTTACCCTGTTTGATCTTCCAAATCCCAAGAAATAGCTCTTCAGACCAACAAAAAGCACTCCCTTTGATCGGTAGCACTTAGCCAATTTTATGAGACAAATAATTTCTAAAAATTAAATATAAAAAAGGAAAGAATAAAACTATGTATTGCTGATATCAACAGCCAGAAAAGTCGGCCTAGAGAAGAAATTTATTGTAATAGATCAAAAGAGATAGATCGATAAAGAGATCAACCAATTAAAGACTGGGTTCGCCTTTTTGATGATTGTTAAGCCCTGCGATGAAGATTAGGATGTCAGCAGCTGTCTTGAGGAGGCCTTGCTGAGCTATCACTACCTCATCAAAAGAACATAGAGGTTCAACCAAGAATATAAAGTTCAAAAATTTGTTACCTTTGAACAGATTTTATGCTCTGGAGATATTATTGATGAGGGATTGCTGTTTTTCGATAAATAAAGATGTGTTGTGCTGACTTACGAGCAAATTATCAAAATTTAAAATGTTCCTAAATCCAAATTGGAAATGTTGATGAACACTTTTGACTTGCCTAATTTCTTTTGGATCAACTAAGACTCATACGAATAAGAAATAGAGAATTATGAACTGATGCATATGCCTAACTGGACTTATGTTGAAATTGATTTGGCATGAAGGCTACGATGAACTGCTAAAATTGATTGTTTGCTTCTGATTGTACTCGTCTCTATAATCTTAAATTTGTAAATGCAATTTCTGATTCTCCAAGGAAAAACCCTCTGCATCGACTCCCACACTTCAGTATAATCCGTCTTCGACCAAAATGGACTGCCACTCGAGCTATTCTCTTTCACTATCAACGGCCGGTCATTCTCCCCCTCTCATCTATCCGAGTTGCCCTAATACTGCATAATTCGAGTCTCGATGACTCTTCCAGGAGGCAAAGGTGGCTACGGAGCAAAGCTGAAGACGGAAGGAGGAAAGAAGGTTCGTCCCAACGACAACATGTTTTCTCGTGACATGTCAGGCCAAAGAATCGTCAATGCCACAATCTAGCGTGATTACAAGTAGTTTATAGCCAAAAAGATAGAGGAAGATAAGCAGGTGGCCAAGGAGCGAGAGCAATTTAAGGTAATGGAGAGTACTCTCAAAGAGGGACAAAGCTTTATGAAGCTAGACAAGGCTTATAAGAGATAGGTGGAGGAGACTCAAAATATGATGATGAACTCCATAATGAAAGGAAAACAAAAACTGATGGAAAGGAGCCAGAAGAAGTAAGAGGGTCAAAAAGAAGAAGTAAAATAAGAAGTAGCAAAGGAAGAAGTGAAATAAGAGGAAAAATAGGATGTGATCAGCCAACAATCACAACTCAATAAGGAAGGATAAAATGAAGGCTAATAAGTCAAATAGACATCCCCCAAACGTTCTTCACCTTGTTAGCGGGAACAAGTGGTCTCAGAACCCTCCAAGAAAGTGAAATAGTCAACAGAAGTAAAGGAGATTTCTCCTGCTCCAAGCAAACCTATGCTCATGTCGGCCGAAGAACGCTTCAGGGCTCTATTCAAGAAAAAATGATATCCCACATTTAATGTAAACACTAGCATACATGAATAATCAATTCAGAAGTAACTCTGCCCCTCCTCAACTACAACAGGCATCTCCTACTATTCCTACTCCAATTCCACCTAATAGTCAAATTTTTCCCTGATCATCTTCATTAATTTGCCTATTCGCATCCTGACCCTCCTCTAGTACTCCTGATCCACCTCGTACTCTTTCAATCTTTTCAGCAGCCGGCATAAAAAGTTGTCCTTACTGAGTTCATCCCTGAAGAAATCAGCAGGAAACTGACTCAACTGGTCATAGAGCACCACAATGAACTCCATCATTAGTTGCAGTAAATCAACTTTAGCAGCATTTTTATCACCTCTGCAGTACTGCTTCATCCCACTCAAATCCTGGATAGCATAATAAGCTCCTTATGCCATAACCACTACATCCACCAACTTCTTCCACTGCTCTAGGGACTACTGGCATTATCCGATGACAAAATGCACGAAGGAGTACTGGATCTCTCCAAGGAAAGAACGGGTATTGCCTTTGTGTTATTTGAAGATGAGACGTAGTAGGATGGGAGTTTTATCGAGGTTGAGGGAAGTTGTGATGGAAGGATCGGCTGTGAGAGTGCGGGGGATGCTGGAGTAGTATATTGTACCTGGGGTTGGCTGAAATTTTTCAGAAGTGACGATCTAGTCATGACCCTTTTCTTTTTTTTCTTTTTTGTCTTTATTCTCATTGTTTTTCTCCTCTCCTTCACTATCTTCCTCATCTATTTACTCAATCCCATCACCTTCTTATTCCTCATCGAGGTCTAGCCTTCCTATTTGCTCCTCTAGCTCTCCTTCTTTCTCCCTTTTGCCACCGTACTCCTCAGTTGTTGTTCCCATCATCTAAATAGGATCTAGCTTGTCCAGCACCTATCGACCGATATAATTAGTTGTTTTCCTCCAAAATTAGACATTCTATTGCGGATAGGGGCCTAGGTAGGCGTCGAAGTAGTATTGTTTCACTCCATCCCTATAACCTTCTGACTACTCACCTTTCGCTTATCTGAACTGCTAGAGGGCAGGGTCCCACCGATAGACCAGTATCCGTTTTTATGCTGTAAACTGCATGAATTTGCTGATGGTGAAATTGTGGGCTTCGGATTCAAGAGAATAGGCAATGATATGTGTCCCAAGAGGTATCATTTTGACTCCTTTGAACTTATGTCCGACCTCCCAGCTGATATTATCGATCCCGAAATGCAATTTATTGGGACTGTCCAGCAGGAGTAGCACTCCTAGGCTATGAAAGAGTTAATTGGTGCTGACTTCCCGTTTCTCTTATAACATGAGCAATATGACTAGTTATTATAGGTTCATGATATAAGAGTGTATGTATTGATCAGAGTAGGCAGTACTCACAGCCATGTTTTCTCGGGATATGTCTTACGTAGCCAAATCGACAAGGGCTCCCAGACCAACTTCTGCAAGCAGTAGATAACTACACCAAACGTTACTCCTATTCCTAAAATAAACCCGCACACCTGTTGTTCGTTTATATAGAGGACGTAGAATTACTCGAGACGGGTGGATGTTACCACCACGATCAAGGAGGTGTAGACAAACACGAGGACGAAGATGACCATGATAGGGATGTTAGTGAAGACAGGTTTACGCCAGGGTCCACCGATGTTGAAGGCCAGTAGTGTGAAAAGGTAGATGAAGTTGCTGAAGAGGAAAAGAACAGATGATTCGGGAGAGTCACTACTGAAATCCTCATTAGCCAGATATAGAGCCTTGTTGTTGTCGAAGCCCCCATTGACGGAGTAATCCACGTTGGTGGCATAGGTGGTAGAAATGGCCACAATCATGGAGATCTGTCCCAGCACATTGATTCCGAAGGCAAACAGCACCTGAAATAGATTAGTAAAGCATAAAAGCGAATTGTTGGGTATGGCTACTGATAGCTTTTAAGCAGTCTGTGTGTACCCAACAAAAACTACGAAGAAGAAGTTGCAAGCTATGTCCCAATAAAGATAGTGCAAGTCGGCTGGATAGCAGTAGTACAATTGATTTATGATTGAGGAGGTGTACTGCGTTAGGGAGTAAATAGCCATTATGTTGAACAGAGAAAAGTTGGTGGCTAAACCTGCCCGGCACTACTTGATGAGCTCCACCATTGAACTGATGTTAGTGATTTGAGAAGTGAAAGGCGCAGAAATGGAAGCCTCAGCTTGAGAAAGAGATAACCCGATATCTGCCTGCTTGAGAGCTCCACAGTCATTGGCTCCATCGCCACACATTGACACTGTTTTGCCTGTGTGTTGGTACACCATAACTATTTTTGCTTTATCATTTGGCTTGGTCCTAGCGTAGACAGTCGTCAGGTCGAGTAGTTCTCTCTTAATCTCAGATATTTCCTGAACTTTTCCTTAGAATAATTTGTTGAACGCATTGCCCGTAATGCACAGTTGGTGGTTACTTTGCTTGGCCTGACCGATTATTTTTCTGAGGTAGTCCTCTGTAAGATCGATCTAAGAACCTTAGACTAGCATCTAGTTTGCTATTTTGTGATTTGTTGGATTTTCTGTGGGTGCCTGAGGTTTTACTATTGAATCCAGCTATATTGGTGGCAATTTGACCTTATTTGGTGACAGGATCGATTGCTCGAGTAAATTTGAGTTGCGCTCTTAGCTACCTTCGAAGGACATTCTCGTGTTCTCCTTTATATCAGTCTCATCTCCTCTTTCCCTGTATATAAATTCCTCCTCTGAGAATTTCCCCTCCTTGTAGTCAACAATCAACATGCCCCTATCTTTGTAAGAAATCCCGCATTTGTAGCCAATGTTAGAACCAGTTAATGAGTTATCTCCCGTTATCATCACGACGCCAATCTGCGCTTCCTTTAACTCTCTGATGGCAGCTGTCGTCTCAGGTTTCAGCTTGTTCTAGAACACCTCAAAACCGTTGAAGATTAGACCTGTTTCTGCTTGTTATCGAGTGATTGATTTGAAGTCATTACCAGGAATGCGTTTAGAGGCTATGGCTAGCACTCTGAAGCCATTGGAGGCATATTATGCCAGCACCTTGTTGTAGTCATGAGGGATGGTGTCTTTTTCCATAATGGTAGCCATCATCTCAGGAGACCCTTTAGCATAGGCCCACAATTACTCACCTTGCTCAGCTCCAACCTTCACTCTGGCAACCACACTCATTCTTTGCAAATCGGAGTCAAACTAAAACCTCCTGAATACCATTCCTTCTTGCTTCCTCTATGACTCAAAAGAAAAGATAACCTAAGGATCACTGTTGGATTGATTGAGGCTAAATGACCCGAATTAGAACAATTTTATCTCCATCGGGTCACCAATGAGCTAGTTAGTTTACTCAATCTTGATGATGGAATGATTGGAGGCCATGTTGTTGAAAATATCGAAAAGGTATGGGTGCTTGCTGATTTATCCTTCGATACCTGCCTTCCTATTGGCCCTGTTCTTTATAGTCTCCTCGAAACGGCCCTTGTGAGCTGGGACCAGGGCTTAAAAATCCATGAAATCTTCAGTTAGAGTACCAGTCTTGTCGAAGCAGCAAAAGTTGACAACGCCTCCTATAATCACTCTGTTCTCCTCGATACAAAAAATACTCTTCTTCTTGAGCTTCTCAATCGCATAGATGACACCAAATGCCATGGAAACAGGCAATGCTGGGGGCACTGTGATGGTGATGAGATCCAGGAACTTGATGACTAGATCGTGAGG
>Ga0100378_1006814_pt1 | contig 10273 bp, 10 predicted proteins | sample CryGeymeta201502_FD_81535 | JGI IMG/M metagenome (GOLD analysis project Ga0100378, IMG submission 81535) | Groundwater microbial communities from Crystal Geyser aquifers in Utah, USA - Crystal Geyser metaG 2015-02 | ecosystem: Environmental > Aquatic > Deep subsurface > Groundwater | place: USA...
AAAAATGTTCAACAATTGTTTTTCAAAAGACATTTTTTTATTCTTGTGTTTGATTGACATGTTCAAGTTGATGTTTTTTATTCACTCCAATGAATTCAATTTTTATTCAACAAAAATCAAACAAAACGTCTTGAAACGCTTCATTGTTGTATATTTTATCATTTGTAGTATCAAGACAATTGTCCACCCTACTAATTGTTTTTATTTCATCATCGTGATTGAGACCCAATTGACCGTAATAATTATCTCCCCATGTAAACAACTTTCCTTTTTTTGTAACAATGAGCCAATGCGCATAATTATAAAATCCACTTTGATTTCCATTGAATAAAATAATTTTTTCATGTCTGAAAATATCATGTGTATTCGATGGTTCTTCAATGACTTGTCCAAAACAATAAAACCTTTTTGAATCTGTGATAAAAATCGTGCTTCTATTTGAACAACTAATTTTGTTCACTTTTTCATGTCCAAATTGTTGAGGATCAACCAAACATGGAATAAACTCATCTTTGATATGATTTAAACCCAATTGTCCGTTCCAATTGCAACCCCATGCATAAACAGAGCCAGATTCCGTTATTGCAAATGAACAATCCCCTGCAAAAATATCTTTTACTTTTTCGTTTCCAAATCGATTTAATCCTATACATTGAAATTGATTTGTTGAATCAATGTTACCAGACCAAGATTACCAGATTTATTTTCTCCACACGAATATACGTTTCCTGTGTGTGTTAACAACATTGTGTATCTGTAACCAGCGCTTATTTTAACCACTTTTTCATTATTGTACGTTTCTGTGTCGATCATTATGGGTATAGATTGTGATCTGACATTACCAATACCCAATTCACCAAAACCATTGTATCCACAGCAATAAATTTTGTTATTTTTTGTCAGAATCAAAAGATCATTTTTTCCTGCTTCAATCACTGTTGCATGATCATTTTTAAGATTCATCAAATTGATTTTTTTTGGTCTCTCATAGAAATCGAATTGTTCTAAAATAAGACCCCACATGTATATGTTACCACACTCAGTCAGTGCGACACAAAAATCAGCACCAGCTTTTACTTGAATGATTTTTTCATTATTAAACCATTTTGGTTCAATCAAAAAAGGGAAATTTTTATTAATTTCATCACCTGAACCCAATTGTCCACATTCATTTTTACCCATACAATGCACTTTCCCTGATTGTGTCAATACAATAGAGTGTTTATGTCCACCACATGCATCGATTATTTTTTCTCTGATCATTTTTGTATGTTTGTTTGAAACAACAGGTCGTGTTTCATTTTGATAATAAAAAGCATGATCAAAATTTATACAAAAAGTGTTTGGATAAAAAATAACATTCCTTGATTTGAAAAATTTTAAACAAAAACAATTGATTAGACTAAAAAATCAAACAAAATTTTTGAAAACAAATCGAACCACATAAAAAAACAAGATGGATCAAAATATGTTCAATCAACAACGCGTCCATAATTTTTACAATGTAAAAGATATATTGCCTAATAATGCAAGCGATAAAAAAGTAAAAAACAATGTGCATTGATTCATTTTTAGATGCAAGAGATTTTGAATTAATTTCAATGCTTGAGGCATGTTGTTTAATAAACTTGTTTTTGCGGAGAATGAACGAACAATGTCAAAAAGAAATGATTGATTTTGACTCCATCCCAAAAAAATTAATAAAAACATGAAGAAAATTTTGAAAATAAAGTTTATTTTTGAGATTCTGATGGATTGATTGAACAAAAAAATTTCCATTTTGTGTTTTAAAATGATTTTAAAACTTTTCTTTTTTGCTTTTTGGTTCATTTTCATTTTCTTTTCTTTTTCTTTTTTTTGAAATTATTTTGTTTTGTGATTGCAATCTGTCAATTTTTTTTTCATTGAATTCTTTTAATTTCACCAAAACATCATCATTTTCTTTTCCTTTTATTTCATCCAAAACACAATCTTGTTTTTTTTTCAAACTATTTATTAATTCATTCATTCATTTTCAAGTGCTTCTTTAATGTTGTCGCGTCTCAATTCTAATTTAATGTTGGAATCTTCAAGTCCACAATATTCCATCAATTGATCGTGCAAATTTGAAATGAATTCATGAAAATCCCCGCTGTTTTCAAATTTCGAACAGCATTTCCATTCACTATCGTATTGCCCACTATAATTATCTTTCATCTTGTAGACATATTGGTTTGCGACTTTTGAGTTTTCCCAATGATTGCTTCCTTTTCCTATTGTTTGTTTTACAATGTCTTCAAATGAACTAATATTGATTTGACTTGCTTGTTCTGTTTTATCCTGTTCATCTTCATCTTCATGTTCTGTTGTAACAATTTCATCTGTTTTTTATTGAAATTGAACGATAAAAGTGGCGCTTCTACAAGTTTCAAATAATCGCTTGCATTGCCACCACAATAAGAACAAACCACATCAAACCCATCTATGTTAAAAGTGTAATGTTCATCGTAGCTAGAAACTATTTCGCCACAACCATCACAGTTATAATATCTCACTCCCATTTTTTATCTGTTTGTTTTTCAAAGAATCCTTGTTGAAAATATTGCTTTTTTGCAAATGATCAACTGTTTTTATTGCATGTTGATTATTTTTTCAACAATCAAATTGAATGAGATTTTTAAAAAAAACAATTCATGAATTTTAAAATGAAATGTTCCATCTTTGTTTGATTTTTTTAACATTCAAAAACATCGAAGGCTCACCATTTTGACTCCTTGAATACTGTAATGCAAAACAAACAATTCAATCATTGGATCATTCAAAAAATGTCCACGCTATCATCATCTCCTACAATAATACAAAATGAGGCAGAATCAAAAAGACTTTTCTCTCAACAAACATACAATACAATCGATGAAACATTGAAAAAACAAAACATCACAAAAGAAAAGGTGATTCAAGTTTGTTCAGGAAATGGACACACATTGATATTAACTCAATCCAAAAGAATTTATTCTATTGGAAGCAATGAATATGGACAATTGGGACTGGGTGATAAAAATGATCGGTGCGCTCTTTCATTGATTGATCCAGATCATTTTGATCGTGAGAAAATAATACAAGTGTGTACTGGTTTATTATATTCAATGGCGCTCACACAAAATGGAAATGTATATTCATGGGGGAGGTTCGAGGGCGATGAATTAAGGAACGCCAATAAATCAAATTACAATATTCCTCAAAAAATAGACAATAATTGTTTTAACAATGAACCAATTAAATACATTAGTGCAGGTGCATTTTTTTCATTTGCATTGACAAAAAATAACAATCTGTATTCTCGTGGAGGCAATAGAGATGGTCAGTTGGGTTTGGGAAATAATGGAGATCGGTGGAAACAAACATTGATCGATTCAAACACTTATAACAATGAAAAAATTATAAAAATAGAGTGCGGGTGTTTTCATACATTATTGTTGACTGAAAAACCAAATGGTTCAACCAATATTTATTCATGTGGTTGGAATTATCATGGTCAACTTGGATTGAATCACAATTATAACAAAAACACATTTAAACTGATTGATCCAAAACACTTTGAAAATCAAAAAATAAAAGACATCAAATCAACTGGCGATTCTTCAATCGCATTGATCGAACAAAATAATTCCAACAAAATAAAAGTTTATGGTTGGGGAAGCAATTACCATGGACAATTGGGTTTAGGTGATGAAGAAGACATGAACATTCCATGTGAAATTGACTTTTTCAACAAAGAAAACATTAAAAGTATTTCAAATCGATCACATCATTTGTTTGCAATCACAAAACAACAAGGATCAAACAAAACAAAAGTATATGCATGGGGAAACAATGGTGAAGGACAATTGGGTTTGGGTCATTATAAAACATCATTGAACCCTACTGTGATGAATATGAATTATTTCAAGATGGAAAAAATTGTCTCAATTGCTGGAAATATTGGATCACGCGGGTGTTCATTTGCTATAACTAAGACAGGAAAATTATTCGCTTGGGGCTGGAATGCGGATGGACAATTGGGATTAAGTAATTGTAAACAAGTAAATGAACCACAGTTGTGTTTTCCTGATTTATTTGGTGTTGAAAAAACAAATCAAAAATTGTACAACAATCAATCGTTTGAAGATTTAGAATTTGAATTTGGTTGAGAAAAATCAAAATATTTTGATTCTTGAAATTTATTTTGTGATCTTTGTCTTTTGGCACAAATCATCAACTCATTTATTTTGTTCAATGTTTTTTGTTGCAATCGATCGTTCAACATTTAAAAAATCACCAATACTTGCATTTCAATTTTATCATCAAGTTTTCTCCCTCTCTATGCAAGAAACCATTCAAGTTGTAATATCGTTGTCCAAGTACAAGATTTTGCTTTGTTTTCCTAATTGTGATTTGTTTCAATGATTTTGGTAATTTGTTTGGTAAAATTCTTTTGTACGTGTTTGAAAGAACAATTTCTTCAATTGAATCAGGTAAATTTTCAGGCAAGTCTTGATTAAATGCTTTACCAAACCAAATTTTTTTCAATGTGTGTGGTAATTCAATTGTTATTGGTTGGTTGAATTGATGGAAAAAATGCAGCACTTTTAAAGATTTTGGCAATTTGTCCGGTAATGGTTTATTGAATGGGCAATACAAGTACAATTCTTCCAATGAGTCTGGTAAATTTTTGGGAAATTCAATTTTTTTGTTTTCACAACGAATTGTGAGAATTTTCAATGATTGGAAAAATTGAAAATCTATTGGCTGATTAAAATATTTCTCAAGTTTTATTTGTTCTATTGAATTCGGCAATTTCCCTTGTATTGGCTGATTGAAACATAGGCCAAATTCTATTTTTTTCAATGATTTTGGCATATGTTCAGGTAGACATTGATTGAATTCATTTCCAAATTTAATGTATTCGATTGTTTCGGGTAAATAATGAGGTAGTGGCTGGTTATAATTCGATCCAAACTTGATTTTTTTCAATGATCTTGGTATGGTTCGTGATAATGGCTTATTAAAATAATATCCAAATTTAATGATTTCTAATGAATCGGGCAAATTATCAGGAAGTGATTGATTGAAAGCACAACCAAATTTTATTTGTTTCAAGCATGGTGGAATATTTGTTGGCAATGGTTGATCGTATTCTGTTCCAAATTCAATGATTTCTAATGTTTTTGGTAAATCATTTGGAAGAGGATGATTGTATTCTCTTTTAAATTTGATACGTTTCAATGATTTTGGCAAATGTCTGGGTAGTAATAATTCGTATCGGTCGCTGAACTCAATTGTTTCAATCGAATCAGGCAGATTTTCAGGCAAGGGTTTATTTTGCCAATTGATAATATGTTTCAATGTTTTGGGAAACTTTTTCAAAACATGTTGATTTTCACCATTTCCAAATTCAATAGTTTCCAATCCTTCGGGTAATTCTTCGGGGAGACCATATCTATAGTCTGGAGTATAACCTGACACGCATGACCATGATCTATTTTTTGTGTGACGCAATGTTAAAACTTTTAATGTTTTTGGCAATTTTTCTGGTAGGGGATGTTTATAAGTGTATCCAAATTCAATTTTTTGTATTTGATTTTGTTCGATGTTTTCAAAATGCATGTCCAATGATTCTCGAAAATTGTCTCGAATGTAAAAACATTTTGCACTTATTTTTTTAGAAACGATCCATTGTTTTTCTGTTTTGATCAATGAAAAATCATCGAAATAATACGTGTCAATGTGCGACTTGTCTATTCTTTTCAATTTGTCTAAATTCATTTCGCCATTTGTTTGAAAATTCAATCGATACAGTTCAATATTGAAATGCGAATTGCACAATAAGCAATTCAAAACATCATTAAAATATAAAAAATCACCCAAAATGTATCGTAAAACGTCTTGACTCAATTGTGGTTTATTTTTTTTAATCTTTTTTGCATTTGGTTCTTGAACATTATTTTGTGATCGTTGTCTTTTCATTTTGTCTTTGTTGGATTCATTGTGCTGTTATCTAAAATCAAGCGAGCAACGATTTATTTCAAATTTCTCAATGAATCATCTAATTAATTATTTTTTTTTGGTTTCAATTTTTGAATAAATCACAACAAACAATGGTTCAAAAATTGATAAATCGTAAAATGAAATATTCTATTTTTTGTAAGAATTTTAATTTTTTTCACATTTAAAAATGTCCAAAGTCTTTTCGTTTCAACTTGAAATATTGTAATCAAAAAAATAAACAATTCAATCATTCATTTCATTATTCATAATGTCCAAACGACCATCGTCTCCTGTAATTATACAAAACGAAACACAATCAAAAAAAATAAAAATCGAACAACCTCAAACAAATCAAACTTTCGCAGACATTCAACAAATCGTCAATAATCAATCATTCAAACAAGTAAAGGAATTGATCAATGAATCAATGTATCCAGTCAGTCTTGAATCATTCAATCAGGCAAAACAAAAGTTAAAAGCATTCAGTATAAAAGAACTGTTGTGTGGAATTCTGTTCAGAAACAAGGACGACGAAGTGTTTAGCTTTTCTTTTGGCAGGTGCGCACAAGAACTCAAAAAGAAAACACAATGCTATTCAACATTCTCCGATTTTCTGATTCAAGAATATGATTATGAAAATTCATACGAAGATTTTCCCCTCGAACAATTTTTTAAAGATGTGATCCATGGAACTTACTCTTCGTGTTTGTTTCGTATTTTTGGAAAAGAACAAAAGCAAGAATTAAAAGAAGCCTTGTTCGAATTGATTGACCTATGGATGCAAGGTGATGAAGAATCTCTACTCTTGTTTTACACCAATTATTTTAGGAATTTCGTGTATATGTTTGCAGATTTAGGAATCGAAGAAAGCGAAGAGGTTAATGAAATGCATGATATGTGCATCATTGGGATAATGAGGCGTATACACTATGTCAGTATTGGTTTGGTGGATCAAAAATTCGAGATATTCCAAGACATTGAATTTTTTGATACACATGATCATCTCGATTCCCACAGTGAATTCATTGATCCCAACTTTGAGGAAAACAATACTATCATCGAAGGTCTGGGCAAGACAAAGAATGAGATTCATACAGAAGTTCAAGATTGGAGAGGATCGTATCCTTTCAGTGGACTGCTCATTGGTAATTTTGGTTTCGAACAATTTTCCAAAATATTGAAACAATTTGAAATTCAAACCAAATAAACAATTCACTTTTGAAAAAAAAAACACAACCAACAAAAACGTAAAAAAAATCAAAACACAAAACAATGAAAAGGAACAAGGTAATCCAAGTTTGTGTTGAAATTGATCACATATTGTTATTGATTTCAACACAAACAATTTATTTTATGGACATGAATGATGATGGTCAATTGATAGTATGACACTAACAAAATCATTCTACTACAAAATTCACTAGTTCAAATGCCCTTCTCGTTTTGAGAATCGCGCCAACAGTTTTTTCCTTTCTTTTTCCATCATCGTGTATTTTTTTTTTACAATCACACTACCATTTCTATGAAATTTGATTTTTAGAGGATTTTTCATGTCTTCGTTGTTGAAGATGTTTTGAGGGTATTGTCTGATTTCCACACAAGTCTCATGTTTGCAATTGTGATCCATTTCAGACTTTTTCAAAAATTTCTTTCCATCGACCTCTTCAATGAAATATCCACAAGAATTCAGTTTTTGGTTTTCAAGGAATTCATTGCATGATATCAATTTCAATTCCTTAGGAAGTTTTTGAGGCAATTTTTTATTGTAATAAGTTGAACCAAATGAAATAAATTCAATGGAGTCTGGGAGGTTTTCTGGTAATTTCTTCTGGTAATTTTCTCCAAAATATATTGCTTTGAGTGATTTCGGAAGAGAATCGGGTAACTCCCTATTATATGATTCTCCAAATTGAATGTATTGAATGGATTGTGGCAAGTTGTTTGGCAAAAATTGATTATAATATTTTCCAAAAACTATAAATTTGAGATTTGTTGAACTAAAATCTGGTAGTATACAATCAAATAAATGTCCAAATTCAATGTATTTCAACGACTTTGGAAGCTTGCATTTTATTAGTTTATTGAAACTATTGCCAAATTTAATGTAATTGATGGAATCTGGTAATTCGATTAATGACTTTGCGGATTCCCAAATAATTTCCTTCAAATGTCTCCATGAAGCAACTGAACAATGCTTTATCGATGCCTTTGGTTTCCAATATGATTTGAACAAATATTTCGATTTACTTTTAATTTTGATGGATTCGATTGAGTTATCGGAAACAATCGGAAATGAATGACCCGATACATGAGATAAGGAAACGTATTTCAATGAACTTGGAATTTTCGTTGGAAAAACAATGTTTTTAAAATGTTTAATGTCAATATATTTCAATTTGGTTGGAAAGTTATCAAATGTAACACTATCATTACCACACGATTGAATCTCCAAGTGTTCAATTGAGCTTGAATGATCAAAACGGATCGCATCGAATGTTTCACAAACAATGCGAACGCATTTAACTGTCTTTGGGATTTCATATTCTTTCATGGGAAAATTGTCAGAATTGAAGCAAACATGGTTAACATTTTTGATTTTTTTGATTAGATTGTGATCCACATTGTTATGGATTGACAATGTGTCAACTCTTATTGTTTCATAGGGAATTGAGGGAAATGGAATTGCAGTTTCTGGAATGATAAAATTTAGTACCTTCAAATCCCTGAAATTTCTCCTCCATTCAACTGTTGTTTCTTTGAAAAGTGGATTATATTTCGATTCAATCAGTTTGCTTCCATGATTTAAATGACCCAAACAACACGTTGATCCGATCACACGTTGCCCCGATTCAACCCATTCACATTTTAAATATCCCAAGTCCGCTAATTTCCACAACGGTGCCAAGTATTGCTTCAAAATCGTGCCGTTTTTAAAGTTGAATTGATACGGGTGAACATGAAACAATTTGCTACTTAGAAACATTTTGAAAAAATCTTCGACATATAAAAATTCACTTTGAATGTAGGAGATGACATCGTTGGTCAAGAATAATTTTCTTGTTTGGTCCATACTTGAGAAATTTTATACTAGTATCAATATCGATGTGGTTTTGATTTTTTTGAAAAAAGATACAAACATTCACACCATTTGATTTTGATTCACATTTTTAAATCATTTGAACCATCGACTCAACTATTGAAACGTGCCATATTTTTAGGGATCAATTTCCCAATGCAATAAAATGTATCGTTTGATTGAAAATAACGAAACGCCTGCTATTTATTGATGATTCTTAAATAAAAGTTGGTTTGTTTTGAAAATGAAACTTCATCCTGTTGTAAAAAATCATTTTAATTTTCTCAATGAGAGAATACATTTGGTTTTAACACATATCAATCGTTTCGAACCTCTCGATAATTATGTTGATGTAGTGAACAATACGTTCATTTTCTTTGAGAATCATGTGCATGAATTAATGGAAACTTCAGCGAAAAAAAACATTGGAGTAGTGTCCCATATGAACAACATTTTGGACAATGTGTTTTTTGAAGACTGTGTCTCGAGAATGTGCGCTGACGTTTTGAGACGATTCGACACTGAGCTGCTACAATCTATTTTTAATTTATGTATAACCTATCAGAATTTCGTTTCGAATCAGTTCAGGGGTATACACCACGACGATCATTCAAGGATCAATATATTTATTGCTGTTTGTGCATCGATCGCCTTATTTTGTAAAATTAAGATGCACTATCCTGTTCCAGCATTTGATCATATAAAGAGAGGGATAGTATTTGATCCTCAAAATCATCAATCAAAAAATGACACCCAGACAAATAAATCATCCATTGTAACGATGGCATTCAAACCTGGGTTGAAAGATTTATATACCGGAATTTCGTTTGAAAAATCAGAAGTTTTTACGCAAATAAACAATCCTTCCAACTCCAATATTCCAATCCATAATAGAAATTCCATGAAAAAAAAATCAAACAAGAAACAATCAATCGAACAAAACAAACACAAAGATCAATCTACACCTTTATCTAAGTATAAATCCAACAAGAGCAATCTCAAAACAATCAACAATCATTCATTGATGGACGAATATCAAAGAATGCAGCCTTTTTATGGAAAATACACCTATAACAATTATGAGTTCAAATATGTTAAACCTCCAGTGAAGTATGTTGATGACAGTATAAATGCGATTTTGTGTGGAATAGACATTGTTACAAATCAATCGGAGACGCTGTGTCGAAACAT
>Ga0100378_1006816_pt1 | contig 10272 bp, 15 predicted proteins | sample CryGeymeta201502_FD_81535 | JGI IMG/M metagenome (GOLD analysis project Ga0100378, IMG submission 81535) | Groundwater microbial communities from Crystal Geyser aquifers in Utah, USA - Crystal Geyser metaG 2015-02 | ecosystem: Environmental > Aquatic > Deep subsurface > Groundwater | place: USA...
AAGTTATATAGTTTAGAAGTGACTGCACTAAACCATCAGAATATTCAGAATAATAATCCAACTAACGAACAAGCTAATTCAGATTTTCTAAACTTTGCAAAGGGAATATTTAAACAAATTGAAGATGAATATGTTAAGAAGAATAAAATTAAAAAGAAAATAAAGCTAATGAAGAAGGAAAAAAACGATTTTTTAAGCATATTAAAAAAGCATGAAGAAAGACTTAAAACAAAAATAGACTCTTTAGCAAAGGCAAAATTAAGTTTTGAACAAATTTTAAAGAGTATAGATGACGATAGCAAGTAATATTAATTATAATTATTTATATAAATTATTACTTAATTTTAGAGATAAAATCAATTATACACAAAAGTTTAAATTAACTCTCGGAAAAATAAGCAGTATCACTGGAAGACTAGAAAAAATAACATCAATCCAAGAAAACACACTTAAAGAATTTTCAGCAAATGAAGATGTATTGAAAAATCAAATAACTACAATTAATTACCAAATTGCGGAATATAAAAACTCTTTACAAGATGTGTTAATTAGGAATAATAATCAAGATTTAGATGAAAACTTTAATTCATCTGATAATGATAGTGATATTGATATGACTGTCATAATCAAAAGAGAACGTGAAAGTTCTAATAAAAAAAATACTAAAGCTAAAACAAGATTGCAAAGTAATAATAATCTACCACAATATGATAAAGAACGAGCATTTGAAAAGATAGAATCAAAATATTCGAAAACTATTAAAGAAAGTGATGATATTAGTCCTAAAGTTAAAAAGCCAAGTGTAATACATATTATTTATATAAATTTTATTAAAATTATAGGAGAAGGCTTTGTTTAGAAATAACTACGATACTAATAATATGAATATTAATGTAATTCCAACTGATCAATCTCATTCAAACTATTCAAATAAAAAGAATTCAGGACAACGTTTATCAATTATGAAACCACCTAGCTTTCCACCAAAAGGTGGTGATAAGGAAAAACAAAATCAACTACTTAAAAAGATTAAGATTATAGAAAATATTAACAATACATCTTTGAATACATCGACTGATAAAATATAAATTTAATAGTATAATTAATAGTATTTTTACCCTTATTCTGAATTGTATAATGTTGATACATTTTAATTAAGTTTATTTTTAAACTACTTAATTATCTTAAATTAATTAACTGAACTTAATTATTTAATAATTCTAAATATTATTATTTTAATGGACTGGGATAAAAACTCTAGGGATGAAGATCCTAATTGTAATTTGCTATTCAATGACAATTACTTCGAAAAATTATTTCAAAAAACACAAACTAATGAAAATTTCGATATAGAAATTGATGACTATATGATGAAACCAATGAATGAGACTAATCTATTTAAAAATATCAAGATAACCAATAATAGTATATAATGTAAAATAAAATCAGGTAACATATTTCAAGCTGATGACTCAGATCAAACAAGTGGAACCAGTAATTACAATAAGAAGCCTATCTTTGAAATTAAAAAAGAAAGAAGAAATGGTAATATTAAATATATTCCTATTTATACCTATTCTCTTTAATTTTATTAGTAAAACAACCTAAGAAATTAAGCACCAACTCTACATCTGACGAAGAAAGTTATGGAACTCATTCAGATTGCCATAAATCTACTAGCAAAAAAACAGAAGAAACAAATAATACAAATAGTATAAACAATAACATAATAAATAACTACTCATTATCAAATCAATCAAGAACAGATTTCTATAATAACAATATTAGTATTGAGGGTAAATCTATCTCGAAAAAATTAAAACTTAAAAAGCTTCAATCACTTAAAAAACGAAAGCAAGTTAACAATTCAGAAAGAAGTAATATAGTTAAATAACATTTAGTAATGCAAGCCCAAATGTTAAAAGATTCATTAAATGGAACTAATAATAAAGAATATATTATGTTAAGAAATAGAATAACTGCTAAAATTAGTAGAGATAGAAAAAAGAAAGAATTTGAACAGTTAGTAACAATCTCAAAGAACTTGATGAATGAGAATTATATGCTTAATCAAGAATTAGAAAAGAAAGAAAAAGATATACAGTTTTTTAAAAATACTTCAAATTCCTTTTGTGATAATTGCAAAGCTATTTTACTTAACAGAAACTTACAAAACCCTGCAACTACTATTTATAACATGAATGATGTTACTGATGAAGGAAGATCTAATTTTACTAATTACCTTAAATATAGTGTTTATGCTAGCTTTTTAGTTGTTATGTGTATAATCGGTGCTTTTTCCTTACCTATTTTGAGTCCTGAAGTTATTTCATCTGTTACAGGAGGTGTTTCTAATGTTGCTACAAGTATTAAAACTAATAATCAGAGATCTTTATTATCTCTTCCAGTAAATCAAATGGAAAAATTAGAGAATAATACGTTAAATAAGACGTCTACGGATCTAGTCTTGATGGAAAAGCTTATTCAGATTTATAAACCAAAGCAATATTTTAATATTAATTCCCCTAAACCAATTTACGAAAATAACAAAGCAAACGAATTTTTAGGGTAAACTTAAATTTAACTTACTTTTATAGTAAAAAGAGAATCAATTTCATTGACAGAATGAAGAATAAGGTGATTAAAGAAGGATCTGTTATTAAAAATACCTTTTTAGGAGGAAGCCAAAGAGTTAACTATAAAAGTGTAGACGCTCAACAACTTTGCCTCGAAAACAATAATCAGATGAACTGGTCTATTCAAGAAGAAGATATTGGAATAGGCATGGAAGAAGAATCTAGTGAGAATAATCAACTTAATGAAAAGAACCAAATTGCCTTACTAAGGGATATTGAAATCGAGAAAAACATAGACAGTAAGGTAAACTCAATGTATTGCAATGATTATATTTCATCAGATAAAAATAATCAAGAAATCTTTAGTAAATTAATTGATGAGGTATTTAAAAAATTAAAATTAAGCAATTCGAAGAAGAAAGCGATTTTAACACGATAAAAACAAATAAAACTGATGATTGTTTGTATTTGCATATGATAGTACCTTCAAGTGACAATAAGAAGAAAAGTAGAAATGATATCGGCAAGAAAGATGTATTTTATGAGGTTGGCTGCAAAATTATGGAAATAAACAAAATTATCAAATAACTCACAGTTTTACTTATGTTAATTAATTTAGTTTAGAAAAATGATAATGTATATATTATTTGAACCTTTAAGTTTAATAAATTTAATAACTTTAATAAAACAATAAAACTATGGTATATAATTGTGTAATCTGTTTATAATATATTTCTATTTATACTTATACTTATTTAACTGTAATTATTCTAATTAAATTGAACTTCTCTTTTATATTTTAATTATTTGTAATTGAAGTATTTAAAGAGTATTATCCAAATATTATCTCTACTCCTATAAAAAATCCATTTGCCATTATTAATAACCCTGTTATTATTGATAATTATTGTTGATAAAGATAGTTAATTATATTAAATTACATTTTCCGTAATTTCTTGTTACATATAGTATCATTGCGATTTGATTTTTTACATTTAGTATATTATTTTGACCATCAACTTGGAATGGTTTATCCATTTCGTCTAAAATACAATTTAAATGAATATTTACTTACATTTTTTCAAAAATCTCTCGCTTAATATTGCTAATGCGTTTATTATAAGTAGTGCACTTTCAAATAACAAAAATAACGATACTCCAAACATTTATACTAATAATTAAATTTATTAAAATAATTATATTTACACGAATACATTATAAATAAAATATATAAATTATTTTAAATTATAAATAACAAATTTTAATGCTTAAGATAATACAAATCAATTAGTTTTTTAATTTTGTTTTTATCTTCTTCTAATTTCTCATACTCCTTATGGTTAAAATTATACTTGATATATTTTCTAAGTCTAACTCTGTTTGAGACAGAATTTTTAAGTTTTTCTCCACTAATTGCATTTCTATTAAGTTTAACATAAAAGAACAATCCAGTAATAAATACACAACTTTGAAATAAAAACGTCATAGGCTCTACAAGATCCCATCCTAGGTACTCTGTATTCCAAATCCAATTAGCAAATATAGCTGTCTGAGCAACTAAAATAGCAAGAAGAACTAATAGTCTAATATTTGTATTAAAATTAACAGACTTGTCTATTCTTTCTTTAATCTTTGAGAGATTTTGATAGCGACTTTCTAAATTAAAGTATGTTGTTTTTAAATGACGAATTTCACTGTTATTATCATCAGATTTAAAAACAGTATTTAGTAATTCTAATAATTGTTTTTCGTTAAGCATTAATTTTTTTGTAATTGCATTTATTTGCTCAATTTTTGATGCTTCAGCATAGTTTTTCCCTTTTATTTAAAAGTTAGCAAAATTATTAAATATTAATATATTTATTTAACGCAAATGCAAATGTTATATATAATTTTATATAATTTTTATTACCTATTGAAATTGGACGATTTTGAGAAAGGTATTCATTAAGAATATTTTCAATTTCTGTTTTATTATCAAACTCGCATATGACGTCAAACTCTTTTTCTAGCTTTTTTGAGATATCATCAACTGTTGGATTGTCTGAGTCTAATTAGAATATTATTAATTATAAGTCTATGTTGATATTTACCAAAATAAAATGCTTTTTGTCTAACTGAATCAATGTTTAAATTGTTTAATTGTATTTTTAAAATGTGATCTATCTTCTTAAATTCAATATTATCCTTATTTAGTGTAATCTTGTTTTTAAAACTTTCTAAATTGAAACATAAAGAGTTTTATTTTACTAAATGAAGTCTTGAATAACTTAAATGACTGATTTAAACTTGTATGTTTCATTAAATTATAAATATTATTTTTTAATGTTATAATTCTGATTTATTTATAATTAATTATATACATAAAATAAAATTATCATAAAATTAAATAAATGAAGTTTGCTCACTTCTTTCCGTCATCAACGCATATAATAATCTTTCTGATTTTGTATAATACAAGTATATGTTTAACATCTGAAAACAAAAAGATCGAAAAAATAATGTTAACTAACTTAAAAGCTAATGAAAAACAATTTTATTCAAGTAATATTTCAGCTGTTCCAAGTAATTGTGCATGTGCTCAAACAATTCCTAAATGTTGTACACCAGAGTATTTTAAAGTAATTATAGCAAACTTAATAATAATTACTTCTTAGTTTAACTGTAATTGTGTACAACTTCCAACATGTTATGACCCTTGTCAAAATAGTAATATGGTGGGTTCTGGTGATGGTTTTATTAATTATCACGATTCAATGATGAAAACCGCTATGAGTGATGCATATAGTCAAGGCGATCTTGCTAATAAAGCAAAAATGCAAGTAAAAAATAATTATAATTTATAAGGTAAAATTGTTTAGCAAAGCACAGAGTTATGCAAAAGAAATTGGTATTCAAGAATTAAAAGCAAAACAATATGCTAATCTTTTAAAACAATTAACACAAAAAGCTCAAAATAAAAGACTTATGTTATTCCAAGTAAAATATAATATCAAGATAATCATTAAATATAAATATAGGAAGCTCATACTGTTAAATTATTAACAATGCAAGCACTTAAAGATATAGTACCAATTGATTGTTTTGGTTCTAAATGTGCAGTTCAAGTAGCACAATCAATGCCAGTTATGACTAGTTATCATTTTAAGGAAAAAGAAGATAATAATGAAATTAAAAATAATAATGAAGAATTAAGTAAAAACTTAAAATAATTACTTATATTTCTATTTCACAATTTATTTATTTAATTATTATATTATATTAAAATTAATATAATTTATTAAGTTATATTCAAAATTTATTAAATCCTTTAACTTATTAAATAACTAAATTAATTTCTTTTTTATTCTGTCTAATAAATCTAAAAGAGAAGACTCTCCTTTAAATCTTAGTCTAATAGCATCAATTCTACTTTTAAAATTAAATGACTCTAATTGATTTTTAATAATATTATGATTGCAAAAGTTTCCTAGTGCAAATAGAGCAACTTTGATTGTTTGATTACTTGTCTGTTCTCTCTCTGCTAATTTTAGTAAAGCCTCTGGAGCATTATGGTTATTAATATCATTACAAAGTATATCAGAACATCTTACGAAATTCCCAAGTGCACCAGCTGAGTTAGCTCTGGTATTATCTTCTACATCATCTAATAATCCTACTAATATAGGAATACAAGGTTTTAAATTATCATAAAGTCTATCATTTAAAAAAGCAGCATTTCCAATTGCGAAACAAGCAAATTTTCTTGTGTTTTTATCAGTGTCATAAGAGCATTGAATTAAAGGATTTATAATTCCATTTTTTAATATTAACTCATAGAAGAAGTCTGAATGTCTACACATATTTCCTATTAAATTACAAACTCTGCTTTTGATACTTGAATCTGAATTTTCTAATAAATATTTAAGAGAGGAGTAGATATTCAACTCGTGGATACATTGATAAACCTTTTCATTTTTTCTACAAAGTGAAGAAAGTAAGAGTAGTGTTTCAATAATTAAGTCTTTATTGCTGTAATCCTTTAAGATATTATATTGTTCTATGAAGTTGATATTGACGTATTGAATAAAGTAATCAGTTGTAAGGCTGTTTACCATATCATCATTATTTGCCTTTTCATTGACTAGATTAAATATTATTGAAATTGGTTGAATATAGTTGTCCTTTGTAATGTATTTATAAGAGTTTTTTAAATTGGCGAAAAAGTCTGTTCGCACAACTTCTTCATTGATTGAATTAACATCAGAACCTATTTTGAGAAGTCTTAAAGCATAGTTTATTATTGTTTGAGCAATAGAATTTCCATCTTCTCTTTTATTTGATGGCCATTCACTTATTATTAAATATTGTTTTTCTTTGATTAAGGTAAGAAGTATTTTAATAATGTTTTCCTAAAATTAATAAATTATAAATACTTTAATCAACTTTTTAAGTAGATTCTTATAATCAGCCGAAATCAACTCGAAGATCAAAACTAGTATTGAAGCAATTCCTCTTGGTGAAATATCACTCTTATAAGAAATATTTGAGAGTAAATCAATTAAAACATCATCAAATTGAATTTCAACAAGAGCTTGAATAAATTCACTTTTCAATTTATCTTTATTTGAAGATCTATATAGCTTTTCTAAGTAAATAAAAGGGTAATCTAAAATTCCATGACGATGAAATCCAAAGTTTGTTCCTTCTAATTTCTTATTTTCTTCTCTTCCTTTTCCTTGAACGAGTTTACATATTTCTTTTATTGATTTGAAATAACGTCCATTTATAGTAACAAATTGGGATCCTACACTACTATGATTGAGTAACTCTGCGATAAGACCAAATGAAAGACTGATTGTAACAAAATCAGCAGAAAAAAGTTTATTAACATAAGAAGTAGGTTTAGCAAACTCAAAACCAAACTCGTTTATATTACTATTTTTATTTATAAATTTTACGTTTTACTAACAGAGCAATATCTTACAATTTTTATTAATAATAATAACCCCAGTTGAATAAGAAGTTTTTGTTCAATTTCCTCAATATTGAAGATATTGTTTAGCATTGCAACAAAAGGTGAATTAAAGACTTTAAATGCATTACTCATCTCTTTTGGAGCAAACTCAAAAAGTTGGATAGAGATTCTTAAAATTGCTGTTTTAAGAGAAATATCAGTTTCATAATCAAATATAACCGGAAATATACTAGATAAATTTTGTTCTAAGAATATAGTTAAAAATGCTTTTTTGATTAGATCGAGATAGCCAAAAAATGTTTTAAAGTCCTCATAATCTAATAAATTAATAATTAAAATTATAGTATTATTTACTATCATGTTGAGCAAATCTTAACATAGGGAAGTTATATATATCTCCATTCATGGGATTTATTAAAATTGCTAAACATTCACAACATGATCTCACTAATAAATGAGTATACTACAATTTAAATAAGATAACTTACTGTTTTGTAATTTTTCAAAATTAAAACTAGAACATTTATTATATTCAAGTCAAGAATTGTTTTATAAAATATTAATGATCGTCTTGGCATCATATTTGCTGCAGTAATCATAATTCCAACTGCTTTAACAAGATTTATATGAATATTTGAAGGTTTCTGTGACTGTAAAATAACAGGGAAATATTTTAAAAACCCTGAACAGAAATTAATATCAATACCATTTGAATAATAACATGAGAACTTTGCAAATAATCCAATAACTTTGATAATATCATTTAGTAAAATTTGTAAGTCTTCATTTTGAGATATTTTAAAAACAGAAAGAGCATGGTTTAATATAGCTTGATTTTTAGTAATGTCTACATTTTGATTGTCTATTTTTCCTTTAGTAAGAACTGAGAAAATTATCTTCACGATTAAGCATACTAATTTTTTATCGGCAATTTTTTCCTTATCATCACTTATTAAGTTTTTAAAAGCTATATTAATTTTATCTGCAAAGTTAATATCTCGCCTTAAAGCTGTTGCTAATTCTTCAGTATTTGCTTTATTTTCTACGTCGAGCCAAAAGTCTTCTGTTAAGTATGTATTAGTATTCTTTTTGTCTGGTTTTTTCCCCCCTGAGGTATTTTTCTCAGATAAGTTAGTAACGTTAATATTGTTATTATCAAATTCAACAAATCCTTTAGTTCCATTTTCAACTTCAGCTAAATTTGAAAATTTTGCTATATATTGATCAGATTCAAATAAATTAAAGACTTTTTCATTTTTCAGTCTCAAAATCCATTTTTGATAGTTATCCTGTCTGGTAGTTCTACTATTTTTTTCAGTTTCTGTTTCTCTCATATAAGAATGATCAAGTATTTTTTGCCAATCAAATCTATCCCTAGGATTTTTAATTAATAGCCCTTTTAAAAAATCTTTAAAGTCCTTACTCATCGTATCTGGATATTTTACATTTTCTTTTATTATTTTATTCATTAAAGTAGTGAAGTTATTAGTATAGAAAGGTGGCTGTCCAACAAATAATTCATACAATATAACTCCTAATGACCATAAATCGGCTGATTGATTATATGGATACTCTTGGAGTAATTCGGGGGCCATATATAGAGGAGTTCCTTTAATAGAAGTAATCATGGTTTTAGAATCAATTGCTCTTGCAAAACCAAAATCACATAGCTTGATTACACCATTTGAGCCAATTAAGACATTTTGAGGTTTTATATCTCTATGAATAATATGATTCGAATGTAGATAAAATAGAGCTGATACTAATTGAATAGCTATTTTTTTAATTTCTGTTTCTGGCATGTGTTTATCTTCTTCTAAAACTTCAAAGAGTTGCCCTTGTGCAAGTTCAGTTACTAAGTAAAATTCATTATTTGTTTCGAAAGAGTCAAGTAATTGAATTATATTCTCATGGTAAAGTTTTCTTAATATTTCTATTTCTTGACGTAAATTTTTCAGTTCTTTTTCCTTTTTACCCCTTTAATATTTTGTTTAAGAAATAAATTTACTTTTTGAAAATTTTCTTTATAGCCACAATTTGATTTGATCCTTTTCTCTGTCCTTTATATACTTTACCAAATGAACCTTCTCCTATCATATCGAATATGAAATAGTTTTCCATTTTAATTAAAATATAAATAATTAATATTATATAGTTATAATTAATTAATTTATATTTAAATTTGTATAAACTGATAAATTTAACAATTTATTTATTAAAATATTATATAAAAATATATACAGTTAAATAATATCATTTCTCCAATAAATCTTCATAAGATTTTTTTAACGCTTCTTTATTATTTGGAATTGAAATAGTCTTATTAAGTATAGACAAATCTAGATTTAAAAAGTTTTCCAAACTTTCATTAATTCTAAACTTATTTGGCTCTTTAAATTTAATTCCATTAACTTCAGATTCTAATTTATTAGTCTTAATTATACTTTGATTATTTTTTTGATTCAACTGATATTCTTTAAGTATATTTAGTTTCTTATTTTCTGATTGATTATTATTTATTAAACTGATAGCTTCTTTATTGAATAAATTATTTTTGTTCTCTACTTTCATATTATTTAAATAGACTCTAACATCTCCGTCTCTTTCATTTTTAACTATGCAATCATTCATAGTATTTTTATTGTTTTTTCTTCGTTTCAGTCTTTTATTATGTTTTTTATCATTACTCATAACTCCTTTAACATCTTTATCATCTATGGATTCATTTCCAAATATTTC
>Ga0100378_1006823_pt1 | contig 10263 bp, 15 predicted proteins | sample CryGeymeta201502_FD_81535 | JGI IMG/M metagenome (GOLD analysis project Ga0100378, IMG submission 81535) | Groundwater microbial communities from Crystal Geyser aquifers in Utah, USA - Crystal Geyser metaG 2015-02 | ecosystem: Environmental > Aquatic > Deep subsurface > Groundwater | place: USA...
TAGGTACTGTCCCGTTGAAAGACCATTAATGTTTGAAGAAAAACGAACTTGTCATTATCAATGTCCAGAAGGATATTATGCAGATAATAATTACTGTGTAAGAACATGCCCAAGTAATAAAAGATATGTTCAAAATCACTACTGTGTTAATAGCTGTCAATATGATAAATTAGTATATAATGGAATTTATTGCACTGATGAATGTCCCCCTTATGCACCTATAATTAATAGAGAAAAAATGACATGTGACAGAACATGTAAACCCAACCAGGTTATTTTCAATGCACAATGTTATGATAAATGCCCTCAAAGCTTCATGTTAGTTCAAGGAAATATGTGTGTAACTGAATGCTCTACTGATTATCCTTACATTATAAAAAATTATTGCTCTAAAACAAAAGAGCTAAATTTAGTTATAGAACCTACTGAACCTAAATGTGATAATTTAATGATAGATACAAAACCTAAAACTTTAAATAAAGAAGATAAGCCATGTTCATCCGATAAACTATTTTGGAATGGAGAAATTTGTGTGTTAAATTGTCCTAAGGAATTCCCAATGACTATCAACTATAAATGTGTAGAAAAATGTGATGAAAAGTATCCTTACTTAACACCAAATTTTGAATGTGTTTCTAAATGTAGTGATAAATTTCCCTACTTTTCAGGCAATAAATGTGTTGAAGCATGTCCAGCTTATGAATCATATGTAACACCATGCAATCAATGTGTATCAAAATGCGAAAATTCCAAATTTACTTTTTACTCTGAGAATAAATGTGTTTTTAAATGTCCAAACAATTTACCAAGAGTAGAAAATAACAAATGTTTAAAATGCCCTGATAATAATCCATACTGCGGAAATCAATGTGAAAAAACTGTTAATCCTTTCTATTATAAATATAAATGTGTTGATACATGCCCTGACGATGCTCCAATTTCCAGCGATAATATTTGTTCGACTCAATGTTCAGATAATACAAAAGTTATATACAAAAACACATGTGTAGACAAATGTCCTGAAAAAGAAAACATGATTGTATGGGATGGAGTATGTCGAGAAGACTGCCCTCCAGAAGCACCATTCAGGGAAGTAAACGAGTGTGTTAAAAAATGCTCCTATAAAAGATTATATGTTTATAATAATCAATGCTTTGATAACTGTAAAGAAATAGGTAAGAAGGTAAATAAAGTTTTATACGCCAATCATAAAGAATGTGTTGAGGTATGTCCTGATAACAAGTTTAAATACAACGGTATTTGTTATCTTAGTTGTCCTTATTTTGCTCCATTTTATGATAAGAATAAAAATTGCTTAGGTACATGTCCTTTAGATGATCCTTATGATATTAATTTTGAATGTACAAGATCATGTGCTAATACTAGATATAACAAAATTTACAAAACAACATGTTATGAATCATGTCCATTAAATACTTTTGTTAATGATAGTCTATGTGTTGATGAGTGCCCAGCCTATAAAGCATACTATAATAATAAAAATGAATGCTTAGAATATTGTCCACAAAATAATGTAGTTCATGACTATGAATGTATTGATATAGTAAACCAAAACAGAATTCTTAAACGATTACTAGTTTTAAATGATCCAAAATTAAATGAAAATGGTATTAATAGATTAATATCTGATAATACAAAATATTTACATCAATCAAAGAAGTCTGAGTTATTAGAAAAAAAATCTAAATCACTTAATAAAGTCAAAAATCCAAAACTTAACGAAATTTCAAAAAGAAGTAGTAATTCAACATGGTTAAATATGAATTTAATGACAATATTTGTTTCAGTTTTAATATTTTTATATTAAAAACTTAGATAATTTGATTATATATGATTATTTGAATAAAATTTTATATCTCTAAATATTTCAATAAATCTTAAGTTAAATATAGTATTATTTTTTTGTAATATTTATATTATCGATTAAAATATTCATGTAATTAATTATGATTATACTTATCTCCAATTTTTTCTATAATCTTCGTAACCTCCTTTAGACAAATCATATGTTGGTTTTTGAATATTTTCGGGACGTTCTTCGGCTTTTAATTGTGGTGGTCTAATTTCATTTTTTGCTTTTTTCTTTCCACAGGTTATTTTATCTTTAAACTTAGTCCAATTTTTTACTCTCTTATCTCTTGAACTTTCCCATTCTTTATTGTATTGTTTTTCATACTCCTCTTGCATACGTTTAAATTCATGTTCTTCTCTTTCTCTTTTTTGCTGAGACATTTCTTGTTTTTCCATAAATGATTTCTTTTCTTCAAGTTCTTCCATTATTAATTTAACCATTGCTTGAATTTCAAATTCTAAATTATCTTCAGGTAAAGGTACTAATCCTATTTTTATTTTAAGTAAATTATTATACCTTTTTTAATTCTTTTTTTATTTTCTTTTTCTCTTTCAAAATCAACTCTTTCTTTTGCTTCTCTTATAATTCTTTGGTAGATTTTCCTTTTATCAGGGTCTTGTAATGTTTTATAAGCAGATTCAATTACTAAATTGATTTAATAATTAATTATCAACAATTAATATTTACTGTGAAATGCGTCAGAAGCTCTTGGGTCTGAACATTTATCAGGATGAAGTAACACTGAAATCTAAATAATTTTATTTAGTTATAATTTATTGATTATATTTTACTAGTTTATATTGTTTTCTAACTTCTTCTTCTGTAGCAACACCTGTTAACATTAAAACATCATATGGATTAATATAATTTGTTCCTAATAATCTTTTAATTTGTGCTTGAGATGTCATTTGTCCTGCTGAACTTGATTCATGTAATTCATTTAAAAGTTTTTTATATTCTTTTTCGGCGCTGACTTCTTTTTCTAATTGTGTTTTAGGTTGATTTGAATTTATATTAGAATTAATATTCACGTTTAAGTTTATATTTGGATTGATATTAGAATTAATATTTGGATTAAGGGTAACAGGTTCGGTTGGCTTTATATTTCTATCTTTTTCAATTGTTTTGTCCATTTATTTATATAATAAATTTGAAATTAGTAATAAATATTAAAAAGATAATTTAATAAAGTAATAATTTCATGATAATACACTAAAATAAATGAAGTTCTATCTTTATTTAGTATTCTTGTTTAATATCATGCGATTATCTTATTCAATACATGAACCTGATACATGTTTAAAATTAGATCTAGCTCCAAAATTAAAAAAATATAGAAAATATAGAGGTTATAGAAATAATCAAGAATATTATAGGGATTATGGTAATAAGAGAACTAACTTTGATAATGTAAATAAACAAGATTCAATAGGAAGTATTTTATCTCAAATTAATAAAAAGCCTGAATATAACAATATACAAAATAAAATAACAGAACATAGAGGGATAAAGGATGGATATTGGCAATTACTACAAGATTGGTCTCAGTGTTCAGTTAAATGCGGCGGTGGAACATCAACACAACAATGGTTGTGTGTTCCTCCGAAGCAAGGAGGTAAAGCTTGTTTAGGTGACTCTATAAGAACTAAACCATGTAATAATCAACAATGCCCTAGTATTACTAGAAATTCTGGATTTAATTTAGCAACGACTAATTTTAATATAGTTTTAAAACCAATCATAACGACTGTTCAACTTGACAAAAAGCAATTAGATTATATAAATTGTAGAATAAAGAAAGAAAAAGAAAAAATTAAAAGTAACTCATTTTCGCAGATGCATTTGAGTTTTACACCTATATATTAAATAAATATTTTGATTAATTTAGCAATAATATATTAAACATCAAATGAATTTAACAATTAATTAATATTTTATTAGTATTAATATAAATAATTATATGGAGGAAAAGATTGATAAAAATGAACCTCTTGAAGAACCAAGCGTATTAAATATTAAAGAAGGAAAAGAAAAAGATGATATTTCAATTGCCGCTTCCGTTTCGCCAATGATAGGTGCTTCAAGGAGTAAAAGATTTTCCTTTAGAAGATTAAATACAATGTCAACATTTAATGATGTAGATATAGATAACCATATTGATTATATCAAAGAAGAGCTTAATAAGATAAATTACTCTTTGGATTCAAGAATGTTTTCTGATTTAATTCTAAATATTCTAGATAAAATATTAACAAATAATGGTGTAAACAATAAGTTCAACAGAATTATATATAACTATATTATTGAGTTTGGAAATTTTAAAACTGACTCTCCTATTCTATTGTAATATTAAATTTTATTTATTTAGATTAGATTTCTTTAGAGCATTTTTTACTATATATGAAAACATGAAGACAAATAGAGGTGAACTTTATATGAATAATGATAATATTAATAAACAAATTCCAATGTTACGAGCTAAGCTTATAAAACAAATGAATGTTGAGAAATCTTTAGAAAATGGTGTTACTTCCAATTCTGTTTGTGAGTTTAAACTAACAAGAGTAAACAAACATGGAGAGAATAAAGTTAAGGTAGTTGTAGAAATGGTTGGTGAACAAAATCCTGTAGAAATTGATTTAGATAGAGAAGACCATTTAAATAAGAAATTTTGTTTGTAAGTATTAGTATCATTATAGAAAAATATCAAAGTATAACATTAGCTATAAGATTTCTTATAAAATTGAATATAATCAAGATCATTCTGGGATTGATCTTTCTTCGAATAGGCTTAATCCGAATGATTATAAACAATTAGAAGTTTTTGAAAATGAAGATTTAATAGAAAATTCAATTGTTAAAACATATGATATAAAAGATGAAATAGATTTTGATATTACTTTTATTTCAAAAATGTCTAAAATAGATCATACTAACTTAAAAATATATTCTCTTGAATCAAAAATACAAGATAATAAATCAAATATTAAGTTTATAGAATCAGCAATTAGATATCTAGAAGGTAAAATAAAAATTTATTAATAGACATTATGGAAACTGATACTAAGAAAAACAAACTATCATCAAAATCTGAACTAGAAGTTACAGAGGATATAGAATATTACATATTAAAGGCTCTAGGTAAATAGTGATTTAAAATCCTAATAATAGGAAGAAACATGATTATTTGGGAGAATATACTATTTTGGTTTAATAAAGTATTAATTTTAACTATGTTCGCTGTACTCTATGATAGATCAGATTTTCTATCTTTTACAACATTTATTGCCATATTTTTAATGGAAAGAAAATATATCTCTAAGGAACACGTTAATAAATTCTTTCACATATTTATTATGTTAATTCTATTAGATATTCTTTGGTTTTCTTATTGTGTAAGCTTATATCTTAAAAATTAGTATTTCATCTATTCAAATAACAAAGTCTTGCTACTTTCGCAAATATTAGTAAATTTGTTTGTTTTTATTTGTAAAGTAATATAAATTTGTAAATTAAGTTAACAATGATGTTTTCTTTATGGAGAATGTCAATGGCTTTAAAAATTAGTAGCTTTAAAGATGGAGTTGCTAAAATAAGATTTAGAAAAGATAAAATTGACCATACACCTCAGCACGATCCTAAAAATCCTGCAAATAATCTTAATAATAGATTTAGTTTAAATTAAATAAAATTAATGAACAAAACTCAAGAATAAATGGAATTTCTTTTAAGAAGTCTTATCTATATATTTAAATAATAATACAATTATTTAATAAATATATTATGCATATTTTCATCTTGATCTTCCATAAAGTAATTTTTAATTTTGCTAAACTGATCAGCCATTATTTTTAATAATTCTTTGTTTATCAATTTGAAATTCTTATTATAAATCCGTTTAAATTCTAAAGCGAGACTGAAAATATTATTTCGTACTCTTAATTTGTATTTTAGTCTTTCACTTTTATCAATTTTCTGTTTATTTTTCTGACAATTAATTCTTGTTATCATTACTATTTTTATAATGTCATATGTATTTAGCTTATTATTAATCGGTGAGCTTTTTTCAACTCCGTATTCTTGTAAGTTCTTTATTAAGAATATTAAACCAGTTATCTCATTTTTATAATTAATCCATTGACGATTCTTTATTCTACTAACTATATGAGGAATATTAACTACTTCAGTTGAAGGTAAGGCAAGCAGTTTCATCAAATCAATGAATCGCTTACTTAATTTTTTTTGGTTTAGTCTAAATTCTACAAGGACACTTTGTAATTTAGGATCCGTATAAAAGTAATCAATATTTAAGTCGTTTATACAAGAAAGCTTTTTACATATATTATATTTATGAAATGTAAACTCTGATTTATCTAACGAAAAGCTATGAGAATAAATACTTTGAATACTAGAAGTATCGTAAAACCCATAATTAAAAAGGAAATATTGTTTTTGAGAAATAGTTATATAAGAATATGAATATTCCTCTCCTTCTTTAAATGACTTATGAATATTGATAGATGCTGCCCCGTTTCTAAAATTTATGTTACTTTTTATGAAGTTTCTTCCTAGATAATCACTACCACTTTGATGATTACAAAAGTCAAAAAATGGAATAAGACAAGAACTTTTTCTATCTTAATGATATATATTTTATATAATAATTTACTTGAGTCAAAGTCTTCAGTAGTGAAGAAACTTCCTTTTTGAAATTCTGCTATTGGTTTTCCTATTAAAATTTCATAATCTAATAAACTAATTTTAACACCACGTGTATCTATTATTCCTAAGTAGTAAATGAACATGTCGTAGTTATTAGCCCAAGGCAAAATTAAGAGCTTTATAATAAATTATGTTATTTATTTTTAATATTTTATGCTTACTCTATGTTCAATCGGGTGTAAATTTTGAACAAATACCAATACCTTATCAAAAATAAACCTAGGTTCATAGAAATCAAAATTTTGAAATCCTAACATCTCAACAATTTTGCTTTCATGCTTGCCATAACCATGATATGAATATAAAACTAAAGGCAAGGTTTCTAAATAGTTCATTGCTTGTATTTCTGGAGAGTAAATATAATGACTCTTCCCCAGCTTTTCTAAACTTTTCCATATTACTTGCTTATTAGAGTAACCTAAAAACAATAATTGGAAAGCAAGTAAATAGTTCTCGACTTTTTGTGGGTTATACGTTGGTAGTTTTCTTATGTTTTCATATTCATGTAGAGAATGACTAATAATTGCTTTTAATTCATTTTTAAATGGAAATATATCAACTAAAATTAAGTACATTAATATTACAACCACATATTATAAAATCTCTTGATATTGTCATTGTTATCTCAGATTTATAGAGATCTGAATTAGCCCTACAATATGTTCCTTTTTCTTCTGAATATTCATATGATATTTTTCCTTTAGTTATTTGATTTGAATATTTTTTTATAAATTTTGCTCTAGTTTCTTTTCTACTGCTAGTTTCTCGATATTCTATTGAGTAGTTAAATTCAAATATTAAAAGAATAGCTATTACAAATAGCATAAGACCAAAATGTTTAATTTTCATTAATCTCATATAATATTTTACTTATAAAATATATTTTAATTTTAATTTTTTAAAAATAATAATTATTATTACTTGCATTAATATACATAATTTACTTTATTTATTTTTACTTTGTTTATTTTATGAATTACTTAATTAACTAATGTCAGAATTTGGAGAATCAATTAAAGACAAAAAAAGTATATTATTTAGAAATCCTGATGGAACATTTATTCATTGTACATATAATTTTATTTTATTTCATTTCCTTTATTTTACAATCCATTTTCTATTTCACTTCACATAATTACTTTATTTATCAACTATATTAAAAATTAGGTTATAAAGACGGTGAAGTTGACTCAGTAGTAAATGAAATAATAAACGCTCCAAAACCAATTATAATTGATAGCAGTCTAGCATTATCAGATAGAGATATACAATACATTTTACTTAATGCTGAAAATTCTGACATGATTTTAGAAGGGATATTAGAAGTGTTTCGAAAATACAGAATCTTCTTTTTTATAATAGTCTTTTTAGAAATGTCTTTTAGTTGCTTTTTATTATTTCTAACTTGGAAACAAAGAGAGACTTCTGTTTATTCAATAAATAATAACATTAATTCGTATAGCACACTTGACTCTTCTTTAATATTTTATTCAGTATTTACAGTAATGATAATATTAAATCTGATTTACTATCCATTTGGCTATATTGCAATAGTAAAAAAGAATATTAAAATATTAAAATACTTTTCTGTGTTTTCCTTATATAGTGCAATTGGTTGTATATTTATGATTTATATTAATATGTAAGAATATACTGTTAAATTACAATTAGATTGTTTATATTTATATTTATATTGAGATTGATAATATATGGATTTGCGAAATTTTTAAACAATTTATTGATAGCTATTGTAATTTTGCCATCAGTTAGAAGGGTTGGATTGAATAATAGACTAAATCAAGGTTATAATACTATTTAGTAGGAAAAGAATAAAGATAAAGCCAATATATGTTCTTATACTTTTATATAAATTAGTATTTATAAAATACAAATTAAGTTTGAATTATTTTTTATTAATTTTCAAACTGTAAATTTATTAAATATTAAACATTTAATATTACATTAATAAAATTAATATAATTATTATTAATATTAACAGTTGATGAAGAAATATGAAAGGAGCAGTTCAGAAACTAAATTTGTTGTTGAAAAGAAGGCTTATATTAATTTTATAAATAAAAAACTAAACTACTTAAATAAGAAAACAAGATTATTATGTAATCGTGAAATACCATCTCAAAATATTGTTTACTATAATGTTGATTTAATTAAAAACAATTGTGAAGACTCAAATAAAATATTTTTGAAAAATCAAACAAATGTCTTCAGAGTTTATTATAATATAAACAATAACATAAAAGGATTTCTAACAAAATTCAAAGCTTATGTAAGTATTACTTTAAAGTCTTTAGGAAAACATTAAATTAGAAAATTTAATAAAAGTACTATCCCAATATAAAGAAAAATTTTATTACAATTCATTGCAAATTAAATTTAATAACTTAATACATTTAATTGGAGTCTTAGAAATAATCATTTCAAACTTAATAAGCTTAAATACAGAATATTTAATAAACCCATGTTGCCTATCATTACTCAGCCTATTTGAAAATGATCTTAAAAAATTTTTTAACACTGTTAAAGATATAGAAACACATCAATGCAAAAAGTATTTATTTCTTAACTTAATTTAGTGATGTAATACTTATTGCAGGCTTAGTTTATCATAAACTTAATGAATTTAAGAAAATTCAAGATTCATATGCTATTGTCTTATTCTCTCTTCATAACTCTTTTTACAATAATATTAATAGTTTTATTAATTCCAAAAACTGTTGTATGACTGCTACAAATTCAAAATCGATGATTGTATTTAAGATTATATTGATTTATAACTACTTAAAATTTGAGTATTTTCAAGAGTCCTATAATTATCACGAACAAGAAACAAATGAAATTAATAATGAAGATAAATCTCCAAGTAATAAAAACAATATAAATAATTTTGAGGAATATTATGGTTATTGTGACTATTTTTTGATCTCATTTAGCAGTATTATAAATAGTATTGATCTCTACTCATCTGATATTTCACTGTTAAAGAATTTTAAAAATACAAATGAAGATGATTTAGAAGACCTTGATGATTTGTTTTGTTTTAATAAATTCTCTAAGAGAAGAGAAGAAAGAATTAATTCATATATTGGAATAGATAGAGATTTACTTAAGGACTTAAATTTAAGTAGTAATATTGAGCCCAATCACAATATTATTGAACATAATAGTGCTCAATCATTTAAACTATATACAGCTCCTTTAAAAAGAAGTAAAACATCGATAATGAGATATATAAAACTATTAAGACAAAGACGTAAAATAAAGTTATCTTTATCAAGATTAAATGATTTAAATAATAATATTCAAATGCATAATAAAGTAGATAACTATTTAAAGAATTATTATGAAGTCAACTTAGCATATTGGAGATATTCAGTATTTAAACCGTTAGCTGAAAAATCACCAGAAAAGTCTCAGAATAGAACATGTAGAATATGTGAGAATTCATTTTTTTCAAAGGATTTTGTATATCATATTTATTTCTGCATGGAGGAACAAATTTTACTTAAAGAATTTAACTTAAATAGAAATATTCTAAAAAATATATACTCCTCTTGCAAAGATTATCAAATAAAGTCTTCGATAAATATAACTAATACGCCTGAATTATTTAGTAGGAAGAAATCAAAAATTCAAAACTCTAAATTTAA
>Ga0100378_1006826_pt1 | contig 10261 bp, 8 predicted proteins | sample CryGeymeta201502_FD_81535 | JGI IMG/M metagenome (GOLD analysis project Ga0100378, IMG submission 81535) | Groundwater microbial communities from Crystal Geyser aquifers in Utah, USA - Crystal Geyser metaG 2015-02 | ecosystem: Environmental > Aquatic > Deep subsurface > Groundwater | place: USA...
CAGCACAAAAAATCGCTGCCGCTCGAACAGAATGTTGATTTTTTGTGCTCAAATCAACAGCACAAAAAATCGCTGCCGCTCGAACAGAATGTTGATTTTTTGTGCTCAAATCAACAGCACAAAAAATCGCTGCCGCTCGAAGAATATGATTAATTTTGACGTTTCACGCCAAAATAAAAATCACGGTCTCGTCTCTTGAGTGGAGTTTTGTTTTGTGCCAAACAACAGCAGAAACATGCTTTCTCTTGAACTAAATGGCCAGTCGGAGCGCGGCTCTCGCTTTCCTTTACTTCTTCTTCGCGCTCGTCTCTCTGGCGGCGCTCGGACTCCTGCTGGCGGGGGTGGTCAAATCTCCGGGAAAAGGAAGCGGCGAGTCTTCTGGAGGGGGGTCGTCCGGAGGGGGGGCGACAGGAAACCAGCTGCCCCCCTGCAGTCTGACGGTCGACTTCTCTAGTCTCCCCTCTTCCGAGGGGTGCTGTCCAGGCGGGGAACTCCGCTTGGTCCTGCTGGGAGAATCCCAGACGCCATTCCTAGCCGGCGCTGTCCCGGTTTCTTACATCTCGGTTTGCAGCACCTTGTGCCAAAAAATAGAAAGGGGTCCGGGAGGCAAAATCTTATGTTTCTCTTCGGAAGTTGGGGGGGAGGAGAGATTCCAAGAATGTCTCCGGGAAATAGATCCGACGGGAAAGTGCCAAGGGTTAGCCCTGCCCGTGGCAACGGCGGGGACCGCTTTTCTTTACGCTCGAAGAGCGGCTTCTTCCCAGGAAGCGGGAATATGCGGGGGAGCCTGTCCGCTCGGGTGGTAGTTCGCGGAAAGAAAGAGGTGAGTAAAGAAATGATCAGAGACGGGCGAGAGAGGAGCCGAGAGCAGAAAATCGTTTCGAAGCTGGAAGATCCGACGTACCTGGGCCCGGGCGTCTGGAGGACTATCCACTTGGAAACTTTCCTGGCCCGGACACCGGAAGAGCAAAGGAACGCTTGCTATCTGATCAGAAGGGCTTGTCTGAACTTCCCCTGCCAAGTCTGCCGGGGGCACTGCAGCGAGTACATCGAAAGGAATCCTCCAGAGAAAAATATCGGGGCGGTAGTAGCTGCGGGAAAAGGAGAAGGTCTTCCGATCGGGATTTTCGTCTGGGGCTGGACTTTTCACAACGCCGTCAACTCCAGGCTGGGGAAACCAACGCTGGAGTGGGAACAAGCCTTCCAACTCTACCAAGACACTAAAAACTGTTGCCAGGAAAAGTGAAACTCTCCGAGATTTCAGGCTCTTCTTTTCGGCAAAATTAGAGGCGCTGTCTTTCGAACGAGGTTCGAAAGTGAATATATTCCCGGCTCCCGCACGACGAAGTGGTTTTTCCGGCCTGACGATTTGGGCGGAAAACTCGCTTTCGCTCAAACGGAGTTGAGTTTTTATTTTTGAGCTAGAGGCTCAAAAATAAAAACTCGCTTTCGCTCAAACGGAGTTGTGTTTTTTTCGCTAAAATCTACAGCGCAAAAAACTCGCTTTCGCTCAAACGGAGTTGAGTTTTATTTTTGAGCTAGAGGCTCAAAAATAAAAACTCGCTTTCGCTCAAACTCGCGCGGAGAAGCCCGTTACGACTTCTCCGCTTCCCCCGCGCTGTTCTCCTCGATGTAAAGTTGGAGAATTTGAAGGAGAATCGGGGGGATGTTGCCGGCGCTCATGGTCGCACCGCGCCCTCCGGGAAACTTCGTGCCTTTGAACGGAGGCGGGTACTGCCCGCTAAAGGAAGAGACTCCGTTATTTTCGACAATCTCGTGGTGCAGGCAAAGGGCGGCGATGCATCGGATGTGTTGTTCCGCTTCCTTGGCCTCCATCGTGTCGGGAATCTTGTTGATAGTGTTGCAGAGCCGGCGGGCGTCGATGGGGGCGGGGGATTCTCTGGCCCGCTGGGCCAGGTGGTCGTAGAGGGGGAAGGGGCGAATGTGGCTCATTTTTCCGAAAGGTTGCCTGCTTTGTTCTTCATTTTCCCAGGGAAGAGCTCCTGTCGCGCGAAAATAAAAGTCCCGGTCTCGGTCCCGGTCGCTCAAACGGAGTTGTGTTTTTATTTTCGAGCTAAAGGCTCAAAAATAAAAGTCCCGGCCCCGGTCGCTCAAACGGAGTTGTTATTTTCGAGCTAAAGGCTCAAAAATAAAAGTCCCGGCCCGGTCGCTCAAACGGAACGGATAAAAAAGATAGAGGGGTCCTCCGCGCCTTCGCACATCTGTCGCCAAAGGTCGTCGTGCTCGGCGATGCTTTCCCTGTTCTCGGCGATCTTGAATTCCGTCATCTCGCAGGGATGCCCCCTCATCTGCAGGTGTTTGAAAAGGCGGTACTGGGTCCCCAGGCTAGAGCTCCTCTCTTTGGGGATGCGGGAGTAGACGCGCTGGGTCTTTTTGTAGTCGCTGATCACGACTTCCATCAGACTCAGGACATTGGGAAGCTCCCAGCCCCAGTAGCGGTGCCCAATCAGATTGGCGTCTTCGTAGTAGTCGGTGTAGCCGGTGTCCGCCAAAGCTTTGTAAAGCATCTGGTGGTCTGTCCTGCCCCGGCGGCGGTTGCTTTGCAGGGGGAGTTTGCGCACGGTCTCGCCCCGCAGGTCGAGGGCGGTGACGCCCTCCGTCTCCTTGGGGCGGAAGTAGACGTCGAGGGCGTCGAAGAGTTCCTTGGGAGGTTCGTTGCTCTGGAGCCCCTGGTAGCGCATGAAGGCTTTGACGAAATTATCGAGGTTGTTGTAGTCGTTGCGCTGGGAGGTGGCGGTTTTCGTCGACTCTTTGCTCTGGGAGGAAGAAATGTAGATCGGCTTCTCCAGGCCGCACTTCGCGCACTCGACCGTCCCCCGAGTCTCGTTGACCGTCACTTCGGCCGGCTCCCCGCACATTTCGCACCGGCCTTTGCCTGGTATCTCCCGCACCACGTCGACTTGGATCCAGGGCTGGATCGCCCGGAGGTAGCTTTCGATCACGACGAGCCTTTCTCGGGTCTTGGGGTCAGTTTCGTCCCCGCATTCCCTGCCTTCCCCCCAAGACTCTTCCGCCGCGACTTTCCTCATGTAAAAGCCCAAATTTTTGTACTGGTTGAGGAGAGGAGTGACTTCCCGCAGGTAAAGATTTTTGTCTGTCCCAGACTCTATCCTTTCTATCTTATGCAAGAGCTTGGTGTGTTTTTCAGCCGTCGAGTACCGTTCGATCAGGCTTTGGGGCTTCTGCATCACTTCGGCAAGTTCTTGGGCCCTCTTTCGCAGCAGGGGCAACTTTTCCTCTTTCCTCCTGAATTTCTCCAGCATGATGACGTGGACTTTCAAAATGTTGAAATCCTTGACGTACTTTCCGGTGATCGACTTCGGCACCACGACGTCTTCCCTCTTCGTCTCCCCTTCCCGCGACTTCCTCTCCAAGATGGGGGCGGCGAGGTCCAGGTGCCACTCGTCTAGGAAGTTCTCCGCCGACGGCCCGGTCGAAATTCGAGCATAAACTTGAGGTTTTTTGACAGTTCTGACTGCATCCATCTTTATACTTTGCTAGTAACTTTCCGGGGACATGAAAGTTACAGCCTTTCTCTTCGAGTCTTTAAACGCTAGATTGATCTTGAGGTTTTCGCTGTCGACTTGAGCATAAAATCACTTCCGCTAGAACTGAGGGCTGAAGTTAAGAATTCCCAATTAAAACATGCCCTTCTTCTGCTGCTCGGAGAGAAGGAAAGAGTCTAAAAAAGAGCCTGATTCTAGACCCAGAACTAAACTTCTTTCCGAGTCTCCTTTCTACTCTTTCTCCTTCCGCTCCTGCGAGGAGGAGGGCGCCTGGCTGATCGGCGAAGGAGAAATTTGTTCTATTTGCCTCCAGCCTTACCAGGGGGAAGAAGTCTTGATGCTGCCCTGCCTTCACTCCTTCCACAGCGAGTGCATTTGCCAGTGGGCCCATCGTCAGATGATCTGCCCCCTGTGCCGGGAAACTTTGGTCGCCAAGCAATAACAGAATGTTGATTTTAAAAACAAAAATCGCTATCGACCGTCTGCGACAGCCTCACTGCGAAGCGGTAGCGTTAAAGAAGTTGTGATTTTATTTTGGAGATAAACAATGCAATATAAAAAATACGCGCTTGCGATAACAGAATGTTGATTTTTGTGCTGTTGTCTTGAGCACAAAAATCGCTACCGCAATAATCCTGGTATAGTCTAAAATTGTTAATAACAATTTTTCTGCCAATTGTAACCAAAAAATCATTTTAAGATATCTTATTGTCTTTTGTCGGTAGCCCAGGGAGTTTCAAAATCTTCTTTAATATTTTTTTACCATTTCCCGGTTACCCCGCCGATAAGTGCCGACCGCCACTGCCGTGATTATTGCCAAGATCCCAAAGATTATGTAAAAGGCGAAGATCATCATCGGGAGCCAGTTCGCCCCCGTCACCGGCTTGTTGAGAAAGACCTGCCACAGGATCAGAGAGGTCGGGATGAACATTGCCGCGAGAAGAAGCGTCAGAATTAGAATCGAAACGAAGGCTAGAGTGTCTCCGACTGCCATTTAGTTAGGGGCAAAAGTACTGAACGAGGTCTTTGTTTATCCGACCAGCGCTCGCAAAGATTCCCGGCACTCGGGGCTTAGGGTGGCGACTCCCCGCTGGAAGGAGACGTTCCGCGTCTCCATGGGGGGAGGGGAGGCTCGGGCCTGCATCGGGGCCGAAGCGGGCATGTTAGCAGCTAGGGCTGCTATGCTCATTTTCTCCAATTCTTCTTGTTCGAAATTTTCGCTCATTCGCGCGCAGGATTGGTTCTCGCCGCACAATTTAGCCATGGCGTACTTCCGGACTTTTAACGCTAACTCCGCGGCCTTGTTCGACTTGATCACGGCCCAGATAATGAAAGCTAACATCATAAGGAGAAAGAGAATGCCCAGAGCGAAGGTAGACCAGCCTATAGCGGTGGCGTTGCTGACGGTGTTGTCTAGGGCCACGCTGGCGACAAGGTAGAGGGAGAGACCAAGATAAACTAAGCCGACGATAGCGGTCAGGATAGCAAAAGCTATAAAAAGCTTGCTCATTTACTGGTAGGAGAAAAACAGCTTCTGTAAGTGAAAAAGTCACGCCTCTAAAAGAAGCGAATTTCGGAGACGAAAGCTGCGACAAAGCACCGAGCCCGGCAAAATGACGGAAATTATCAGACTTAAACGAGTCAAGGACTAAGGAAAGACAACGATGTCAGGAACCGCCGTCGCCGCTCTCCCAAAGCAAACCAAGGACAAACCCTCCAAGACCATGACCTGGAACGCAGTCGAGTCGGCCGCAGCCGCCGAAAAGAAACTCTATATCCGCGTCGAGGCCGGAGGCAGAAAAGGTCAAAATACCACCCGTTCTTTGTCCGGAGCCGAGCGCAGCTGGAAAAAATTCCCGGCAGTTGTTTACATTCCCGACCGCAACTACCGCCTCTCCGGAACTCCCGAGGACATCGCCGTCGTTCTCCGCAAGGGGAACAGGGACGAAGCCCTCATCAGCCAAATTTTGGCCTCTGCGATCACGATCGACAACTACCAAGTCAGCGAAGAAGAGGGCGGCAAGAAGGAAAGCTACGAGCGCGAGCTCCAAGAGTACCGAGTCTTGAGCAAGATGGATGCCCCCGAAGTTGCTCCGCCCTCCTCCTTCAACTTGGAGGACGTTTGCCGCTTCGCCGAGCAATACAAAGAGTACCGCAAGCAAAACAAGGGCCATACCTTGGTGGCCGGCGCCAAAGGCCGGGCGACGTCGGGCAAGAAGGCCAAGATCATAATCCAGCCGGCCAAAGGCCACGTCACCCTTTCCCTTCACGAGATGGTCATCAACGTCCACAACGCCAATACCACCAAGAAGATGAACAAAGTCATCGACGTCAGCGGCCTTGCTAAGAGCAAGCCGCCCCGCCAAATTAGCCGAGACCTCGCAGACAAGAAAACTGGAGCCGTTAAGAAGGTGGGAGGCGAAATTTTGCCAATCGTTTCCGACAACTTGGAGTCCTACATCATGGCCATCGAGAGCCTCGACGCCGGCCAAGGAGTCGATCCCTTGGAGCTTTACAAGGGCGAAATCGAAATCGTCCGCGAGAAGTTGGAAGCCGCCCAAGATTCCGAAATGTCTGTGCCGGAATTGACTCCGGCCGCAGCTCCAGCTGCCCCAGCTCCAGCTGCCCCAGCTCCAGCTGCCCCAGCTCCAGCTGCCCCAGCCCCAGCTCCAGCTGCTGCTCCAGCCCCCACTAAGGGATTAATCTCGGCCAAGAGCCCGGTGGGCTCCCTCACAGGGCGAGCTTCAGCTCGCGGTATCAAAAGCGTCGGCGGCGACAAAGCTGCCCAAGTTCCCCCACTCAAGAAGTAAGGAACGACGACTTTCTCAAAACTTTGTTTGTCAAACAAAGAAGATACGTAAAGCTGGAGAAGAAATTATCGCTGCTGGAGGACGTCGACTTTATTCTCTTGTTTCAGAAAAATATGACCGCGAAGCGGTGAGGACGTAGAAGACGTCCGTTCTCCCTTTTCCTCGCTACTCTCGTCATCTTGTTTAGGGAAATCGAAGATTGAGCGTTTCAGAAACAAAATCTGTAAAGCTGGCGGAGAAATTATGACCGCTTCGCGGTGAGGACGTCGAAGACGTCCGTTCTCCCTTTCCCTCGCTACTCTCGTCATCTTGTTTAGGGAAATCGAAGATTGAGCGTTTCAGAAGCAAGATCTGTAAAGCCTGAGAGAAAATTATAACGGCTTTGGCAATTATGGGATGTAGCCACGGGAGCTTGTGTACGAACTTACATTGGTCATACTGGTTGCACGCTGATCTTTTGTGCGATAAAATCACAAAAAGCGCAAAAATCTCAAAAATACGACACGATATAAAATCCTTGCTTACAGCCCTGATGATAACTTTTACGCTCAGTGAGCTTAAACTTTAGTGTCGAAGAGAAGAGATTATATTTCCAGTAATACTGGAAATATAAATAAGTGATAAAGAATTTTGGATTTTAGATTTTGTATTTTGGATTTTGGATTTTTGATCTGTTTCAGAGACAGATAATAACAAGCTTTATCTTCAGGGCCAGAAAATAACAAGTTTCTCAAACAATCAGCCTTAACTCTTCTCTAAATGTCTTCTTTTCTCCACACCCTGCTCACGCGATGGCCAACATCATATCACGTGTTCTATATTATCGCAACAACACTCCGAAAAATAAGGCTCATGATTCACAATTATTTAACGGTCAAACATCGGATTCCAATCGTCTCTTTCTTTTCTTTCAGCATCACGATCGCGAAACGTTTGCAACATTTTTTCAGCGCAACTCCTAGCAATCTGGTGTGCAAAAGGCCTCTTAGTTGAATCGCTAAACTCTAACGTATCCTCGTAATCTTTCGTTTCTCTACAACGTGAGGAAAACGCATTGCCAACTTTTTCATAATAGAACTGGTATTTTTCCAGGAAATCAAACATCTCCTCCAAGCGTGGCAATGCAAAAATTTCTCTTGGTTTTTTCGAGTGAATGTCGAATAAAAACCAGAGGGCTAAAGTAACCACTTCTGTTTCCACCTCCAAGTCTTCCAAAATAACTCCAGCTTTACCTTTTCTTCCGCACTCATTCGCAAAGAACGAGCTTACCTCTTTTAGCTTACCTTCAGAAACAGAGACAACGCCGTCGCGACAAATTATGCTGCATGGCCCAGAGAATCTCTTCATTTGCACTTTATAACGGCTTCGCCGATTTTATTTCCCTCTTTCTTTTGTTTCTGAAACAAAATCTGTAAAGCCTGAGAGAAAATTATAACGTCTTCGCCAATTATGACCGCGTAGCGGAGAGGACGTCGTAGACGTCCGTCGGCTTCACCAGTTTTATTTCAATGGTATCCTCCCCACTCCGCGGTCGAATTTCTTTGATCCCCCCCTTCACCAAGCGTTTACCTTCGAAGATGAGAGTAGCGACTGTCTACCTGTTGATTTTAGCACAAATCTCAACTAAGCCCGAGCAGTCTGCACCAATTGTACCATTTTTTCACCGTCTTTCCGGGAAAGGATGGCTTTTTCTTCAGAGGAAGAATTACCGCCCGCCGCGGGATTCTACGTCGCACACCATCCCTGGTTAGATCAAGTCTGCGGCCCGGCTGGGACCTTCAAGGTCGGCTTTTCTTCCGACCTTTCCCGCCGACTTTCGGACTCTTGCTATACCACTTGCTTTAGTTCTGGTTGGAGATACCTCTTCACTCTAGAAACCGAAGCTGCCGAGAACGCCCACCTTATTGAGAGCTCCGTCCTTTACCTTTCCTCTGCCTTTCGCTTGGAAGGTAAAGAATTAGTTTCTCTCCCTCTGGAGACGATTCGCACGCTTTCTCTCTGGTCGGCTGGCCTCCTTTCGATACCCGTTATCCCCCGGACTGAGCCTAATTACCTAGCGTGGAAAAAACCCGGGAGCGGTCGGGAAGAAATTATAAGCCCGGAAGAAAAAATAATTCCTAGCCCGGGGGAGAAAATAATTCCTAGACTAGGAGAGAAGATATCCCCCAGCCTGAAGGAAAAAATATCCCCGTTGAAAAAATACCTGAAGGAGAATAATTACTCTCCTTCTATTTTTGTATCTCAGCCTGAACCAGTGGACCAGCCGAGCCCAGTGGACCAGCCGAGCCCAGTGGACCAGCCAGAACCAGTGGACCAGCCTGAACCAGTGGACCAGCCGAGCCCAGTGGACCAGCCGAGCCCAGTGGACCAGCCGAGCCCAGTGGACCAGCCGAGCCCAGTGGACCAGCCGAGCCCTGTTCCCCAAAACGGAGAAGACGAAGATTTCGGGGATCTCTCCCTCTCGGGGGGAGACGACTTGGTCGACAGTGTAGCTCAGCAGCTGGCCTTGGCCGACGAGGCCGATTCTTCCCTCCGCCCCTTGGACGGGGCGGGGGCCAAGGCGGAGGTACGGCTGTACCAGCGCAAAGCCGCGCAAGACTGCCTAGAGGAAATAGGCTCAGTCGGCAGGGCAGTCTTGCAGATGGCCTGCCGCTGCGGCAAGACCAGAGTGGCCCACGCCGTGATGGAAGGCCTGTCTCCGACCGCTTCCCGCTTTCTTTTCCTGGTGCCCGGCCTCCCCCTAATGCGTCAAACCGCTCTGAAGTTGCTGGGATACACTTCCTTCTTCCGGGCGGAAGATATATTTTTGATTGGCTCTGACCCGACTCCTCTGGCGACGGAGGGCGGGGGTATTCTACGGATGACCACCAACCCCGAAACAATCAGAGCTCGCCTGTCTCTCGTCGAGAAAAACAAACTTTTGGTCGTGTGCACTTACCAATCTTCACCCTTGCTGGTCGACTGTGGCACCGATTTGTCTTTCGACCTAATAGTCTTCGACGAGGCGCATCGGACTTGCGGAGGTTCGGAAGAGAGGCCCTTCAACCGGGTGCTCCTGTCCCGGATCGGAGGGCCGCGCCTCTTCATGACCGCGACTCCGGTCCTCGACCCTCTTCCCGTCAACATGAAGAAGAAAGAACTCTTCGGGGGCGTGGCTTATCGCTATTACCTGCGCCAGGGAATCGCCGCGGGATACGTCAACGATTTCGGGCTGGAGTTGGTGGTGAGCCACGGGGAGGGGATATGCGCCCAAATTATGGCGGCGGCTTCCAAAGTAGAGAAACTTTTGGTATTCTGCAGGAATATCAAGCACGCGGAGGCTCTCCGTCGAGAGGTGGAGGCCGCAGGGCCGGAACACGAGTGTCTCAGCGCGCACTCCCGCCTACCCACGGGCCAAGTAGCTCGGGCTCTGCGGCGCTTCGGGGAGCCCGGGCGCAAGGCTATCATGTTCAACTGCCGCCTCTTCCAGGAAGGAGTCGAAATTCCCTACCTGGACGGGGTCATGTTCGCCGCCCCGCGCCACAGCACCAGAGACATTATCCAAAGTCTGTGCCGGCCTTTGAACAAGGCTCTGGGGAAGGGCAAGTCGACGATTTTCCTGCCGGTTGATTTGGAGGGCTTCCTGGACCCCTTGGAAAGCTTGAAAAGTTTCGCCTCGGTGGTCCCGGTCTTCGACGCCCTGGCCAGCGAAGACCAAAGCTTGTACGAATACCTGCTCGACCCTATTGGGAAGAGTTACCCTTTGCGATGTATCGGGGTGGGGCTGGGTCTGGAGAGCGCGAAAGAGAAACTGGCGGTGGTAGAGGCGGCCAGAAAAGCGACGCGCCACGGCTGGAAGACGGCCAGCGAGAGAGAAAGGCTCCTCCGCTCGGAAAGAATCCCCTGGGACCTGGGCTTCGGGGAGCTGAAGCGGTTGGTCACGGA
>Ga0100378_1006827_pt1 | contig 10260 bp, 10 predicted proteins | sample CryGeymeta201502_FD_81535 | JGI IMG/M metagenome (GOLD analysis project Ga0100378, IMG submission 81535) | Groundwater microbial communities from Crystal Geyser aquifers in Utah, USA - Crystal Geyser metaG 2015-02 | ecosystem: Environmental > Aquatic > Deep subsurface > Groundwater | place: USA...
AGCGTATAGATGAAGCTCCTCAGTTGATACGATTAGATTTATTATTGAAGATGTTGTTTGTTCATTAACGAAATTGCCACACAAACACAACATTTTAATTAGTATATCGACTTGCCATTTTAAACTCGGTGAGTATTTTTCTAATGAATGACACATCTTATTTTATTATATGTATTATTTACCTTGGAAGTAAGTTCTAGTTTCATTTCTGAGTCCGCTGTTAGTGCATAATTTAAACATTCTTTGACAATTTGTTTAATATTGTTTGAATTAGTTATAATATGAATCAATATAAGAGCCCTTTTCTGTATAGAAATATCAGGATCTTTTAAACATTCAAGGATTGTATTTTTATGTTTTTGTACACTATTCAAATCAAATTTGGCTACATCGTGAAGTGTTATTAAAGCTATATATTTATAATTATTATCTCTATTTGCTAAGAATCTTCCTATGATGTTAGATCCTAATGATTTAAGGCCAGAACTTGACTCTATTGTGATAATAGTTCGTACTAGTTCGTATAAAACAGCATTTCCAGTGTTTTTTGTGTTGTCTGTGCTAGTACAAACCTATTTGTTAAAGAATAAATAAATATGTTATGTGATAAATTTTTATTACTGCTGATAGATGATCATTCATTTCCTCACTTGATTTCTTACTTCCTTTTCCAAAATATTGAAGTATTTCTAAGTACTTTACTTGCAAAAATGGATCAGTCACTCCATTAATATCAAAATCGGGAGAGTAACTAGTATTTACTAATGATCTCAAATGTTTTAACTAAAATTATATTAATAGGTAAATGATAATGTAAATGTCAATATAGTTATATACAATAGTTCCAATGTGTTTCCTATACTTATCAACCCAGCTTGAATCTTGCTTAAACACTTGAATCGCCAATGAAAGGCCTGCCAGTAATACTCCGTGATTTTTATCATCAAAGTAATAACCTAATTTATCTGCATATGACTCAAGTAAATCAGGGCATCGCTTAATTATTCTCGTTGCTGCTAATGCTGCTTTTCTCTTTATATATTGATTTGTACTTGTCATTAATTTAATAACTTCCATTGATAAATCTCTACATAAATCTGGAGTACATACTTCACCAATTGTGTTTAAAGCAACTGAAACAATAAAATGGTTAGATGAGATTAAATCTTTTTTAATAGAGTTTGATGTAAGTAACAGAACTTCAGATTTTTCATCCATTAAAATACATAATGCCATATAAGCTATTCTTTTTTCTGTAAATTTTGTAGATTGTAAAAGGTTCACACAAGTCATTTGGATAAAATTAGTTTGATATCCTAGAGTTTGTTTTAATTGTTTTAATATTATTGTAACTTTTAATATTATTACCTAACATATGCATAAAAATACACTTAGTTAAGTTTCTCGTCATGATGTTTGGATCTTTTAAGTCCTTAATGTGATATTAATGTGTTAAGTATGTAAATAAAATATATATTAATTGTTTTAATGTTAAGTTAAATTACTTTTGTCATATTTCTTATATCAGCACTTTCTTTGTTGATTACTGATCTTTCTTCTTCAGCTGTTTTACAGCCTCTTACTCTTTTTATAAGTTCTCTTAGTTTCATAGACATTTTTAACTTTTTCTAATTAAATGATTATATTAATTCTGATTTAATTAATAATAAAAAATTAAAATAAACAACAAATAAAATGAATAATAAAATTAACAAATAATCGTAAATATAATTAAACAATAAACACAAAATTTACTTAATAATTACTTAATAAGTTTATAATTATTACTAGAATACACATACATTACGGGTTTATAATAATTTAAATATGAGTATTACGTTAATCTACCTATTATTAAGAGTCCCTTGCTCGAATTTTATTATAATTTAGTGTTTCTTTGTTTATTTTACTTTCAAGTTTATTAATTTCATTAATTATATTTCGTACTTCATCTCTCTTGTTTGAATTCTCACTTTCATTCTCGCTTAAATTTGAATAATTATATTTTAAATATATAAGTACAGGAATAATATTTGTTAGTAAGTAAGTAATTAAGACTTCAGTCAAAGATAACGATTCTCTAGGAAATATCATTGATCTTATCCAATTAAATATATAAGCGTTTTTTTGTTTTAAGCTTTCTTTCTCTGATAAATCTAATGTAAAGAATACTCCATCTTCATTAAGAGCAAATAGTATTATCTTATCATCGATGTTTTCTAAACTAAACGAAATAAACTTTTTATATCTTAGTCTTTCAGGAATTTTTTTAAGACTAATTGAATACGGAGTTGCCTTGCTATAGAAGTCTTCATTTTCATTTGGATTTACTATCTTTTTTCGTTTGATTAAAACTAAGTCATCGCAATCATCAAACTTAACAAGAATATTTTCTCCTGTAGGGTCTGAGTAAATTCTATTTATTTTTGATTTGAGCTCGAATAAGTATTGAAACTGTACATCTTCTTTATTCCAATCCATACTTATTAATATAGTACTATTATATATTTCAAAAAATAGATTTTCTTTATTTGTATTAGAGAATATTGTAGGTTTCATATATTGCTTTAGATTCTTTATTGCTTTTTCGATATTTAAATCTTTGTCTATAATATCACTGTCAATCTTATGGCTGAAAAAATTATTTGATTCATAACTTGTTGAGTTATATAAATCCTCAATATTATTTACATGGTTTGTAACAGTTATTTTTCCACTGAGGACAACTCCTAAAGTTTGGCTAATTCCTAAATCGATATGGACAACTCTATAGTCGTTATTTGGGTCTGGTACCAATTTTATTGAATTTGTGTGAAAGTAAGCAAATTTGGATTTATCAACGGCTGGACCTAGGGCTGAGGCGATCCAAAATGATTTTTCAGCTTTTTGTTTAGTATGTTTTGACTTGTTATTGACATAGTTTTGATTGTCTTGTCTACTCTTTTTAAGTATTCTAAATTGGAAATCATCATTATCTCTAGTGTAGGCTAAAATGTCTTTTTGTATTGATATATAAGATATTGGTAGATTGCCTGGTAAAATAAAATCATCATAGGAGTCCTCGTCGAAGTAGTTGGATTTAACGTATTTTAATTTTGAGTTTTTGTTTCTTGTTGAACCTGAAGAACTTGTAGTGCTTAATGGATCAATTTCATGTAAGTACTCATTATACTCTTGATTAATAAAATCACTATTTTCACTAAATTCATTATTTTCTATATGAAAAATATCTTCAACTTCATTATCTAGATCAATATCATCTTCTACCTTTGAAAATTGCTGATATTCATTTATTTTTAAATCATCATGTTTATCTAATGTATGTAAGTACTTCTCTAAGTATAACTTTTCTTTCTCGTATTTATCTATAATCTTTCTACTTTCATAGTCAGAAGTTTCTATACTATCTAATAGATCACAATTTAAGTTATGGATAAATCTAATTCTGTAATCGATATCCTTTCTACTTCTTGCAATTCTATAATAAATAGCAACTGATTTTTTGTTCTCGCTTGTAACTACTCCAATTACTCTCCCGTATATTTTCGTTGACCAACACTTTTTTAATAATAAATCATCATCGAGATAGTTATCATTTTTAGTCAAGGCTCTTGCATCAACTGAGTATAATGAAATTAATCCATATTTTGGCTCCTTTTTAGTTATATTTGGATCTTGATCATGATTTAGTTTGATAACATATATTTCTTCTTGGTTGGTCTGTTCTAAGAACATTGATACTTTTGTATCGGAAGAAATGTCTAAGACATTTTCGGTAGCGGTAATTTCAGGCTTGATTTTCGAGAATTTGTCGTTTAGTCCAATTTTCTCACTTTCGTAGTTGTTGAAATTAGTTTTGAAGTAGTTTGAAATACTCTTCTTAAGTGAAGCGTCATTTACATCACTAAAATCGTCATCATCTTTATCTTTTTCAGTTGAAGAAATAAACGAAGGCTGAAGGTCTATTCCTGGGAGGTTCATTAAATAAAGCATAAATAAAGTATTTAATGCGAAAAAAACACATATAGTAAATGTTGAGGTTACTTCCATTTATGTATTTAAATAATAATTTATTGATTATTATTTAAAGAAAATAAATAATAGTAATATTATAATATAATAATATAATATGTATGCGTTAAAAAATAAAAAACGATTAAATGATTTGGACTATATAAAACTAATTAGCTTTAATTATTCAATTTAATTCATATTATATAATTTTATATAAATATATATTTATATCTCTTTCTTAAGGCTAAATATATGCTACATAGTTTCTATCTACTACTAGCTACATTCTCCCTATTTCATCCTTTAACTCTTGCATTATGATCTCAAGATCTTTCTTTGTTTGATTTACAAATAAATATTTCTTTATTATATTATTAAGATTTTTATTTTCAATTTTAGGAAAATTCCTTTCTATTTGAGTTTTGCATTCGACACATTTAGTATGAGATTTACTACATTCTTGACATATAGAATGTCCACATCCGAGTATTTTTTGATCAGCATTTTCGTCTGAGCAGAATTTGCAGGTAAGTATAAAGCTTAAAGTTTCTAATCCAAGTGTTAACTAAAATATTAATGATATATATATATATATATATATATATAAATTATTGTCGAAATTAAATATAATATATGATAGTTAAATGATTATTAAATTATTATGTATTAAAATATAATTCTTACTTTTGAATTAGTACTTATAAGCTGCTGAAAAAACTCTTTACATCTTTCAACTCCGGACCCTTTATTTTTTAGATACTCGTAATCCTTCTTAATAGCTTCAATATCTAACTTCTGCTGATCAATAACATTTTCTAAAGCACTTATCTTTGAATTCAGTTTTTTCTCATTTTCAAGCTGACTCACATCAAAATTTTTAATTTTTTCCTCTGCAGTAAGGAGTAAATTTCTATATAACTCATTTTGAGATTTAATTTTACGTTCATTTGCTTCAATTTCTTTAATATTTAAACTATATTCATTTATGTCCTTTTGTTTAATTCTTAGGGTGTCTTCTAGTTTATTTATTTTCTTCATATATTCTTCTTTATATGAATTAGATTCTTTCAAATCTCGTTCTATTACTTCATATGCTTTTGTTTTTAATTCTAATTTCTTTACTAAATCATCTTTTTCATCTAGTGATGGTTTTAATTTGTCATATTCTTCTTTATTTTCATGTATAATCTTTTCTAATTCTTTTATTTTCATTATATTTGCAGCATTGTCACCTGATGCTTCTTTGTACTTTTTAATATCATTAAAATAAGATTTTATAAGGATATTAAGTTCATTCTTCTCTTCGCTATGTTTGTTTATTAGATATTCTACTTTTTCTTTAATTTGTTTATTAAATACGATATGCATTCTTTTAGTAATATCAACCATTTTCTGGGAGATTAGATCAATTTGAGCTTTGTATTTACTTTCTTGTTTAGTAAACAAATCTACTATATTAAGTAATTCATTTTGTAAACTTTGTTTAAAGTTAATTATCTCCTGTTCTTTTTGCATTAATTGTTCAGTTGCTTTATTTAGATTATCTTCTAAAGATTTATTTCTTAGTTTAACTTCTGTTATTAACTTATTAAATATTTCGTTTTCATTTTTTAATTTTTCTTCTGCGTTTTGTGAGAGTTGTATTTTCTTCTGCTGTTCATTTAAACATTTTAGTTTATTTTTATATTCGGAGTCTTTTAACTCTAATGCTTTTTCGTGTTTTGATATTAATTCATTTTTAATATTAACAACTACATTATCCATTTCTTTATTTTTATTAATTAAATTCTCATTCTCTTCAATAAGTGTATTAAACTCTGTTTTAACTTTTTCTAATTCTTTAATTGATTTATCATGGTCCTTTTTTATTGTTATTTTTTCTTTTTCTAATGCTTCCATTGTTTTAGTTAATGTCTGAGTTTTCTCTTCTAATTTTGTAGTATAATTCTTATAAAACTTATCCCGCTCATTAAATCTTGAACTATTTGTACTTAACTTATTCTCTAGTTCTTTAATTACTCCTGTTTGGTATTCTACTTTCTCTTTATAGTTTTTAATATAGGCAATACTATCATCATCAAATTTAGGTATAGTACTACTACTCATTCTTATAGGATTTTTATCTTTAGATTTAATAAAATTTAATTCTTCTTCGAGTTTCTTAATTAAATTTGAATCTTCCTTAGCTTTTAAACAAAGTGCATCGAAATTACGAGATAAAGACAGTAATTCATCTTTTTTATTTTTTAATTCAGATTCTAATGTTTGTACACGTAATTTATAGTTTTGTAATATTTCTTGGTCCATTTTACTTAATGTTAAAACTTTATTTAGTTGCAAATCAGATTGTCCGTTACCTCTACTTTTTAGTGATTCTCGTTTTTCGCTTGTTCTTTCTGATAAATTTGGTAATACATTTGGTAAAACATTTAAGTTTTGCATTTATTATTAAATTAGAATATTTAAATTAATAATATTGGTTGAGTTTGAGTTACATGTGTTTGTAAGAAGTTAATAAATAAATAACAATTAGTAATGAATGATATTAGAAAATACGTTAATAGAATTGTTATTATTATTAATTATTTTAAATTTTGATTGATGTAAATCAATAAAACACTATAAGGTAGTCATTGTCATCTGTAGTCATCTAATATGTAATACTTTTAAATAAATATAACATATTATCACAAATAGTAAATTATATTAACATATATAACATATATTACATATTAACATATATTATTAAATAGAATTGTTTAAATTTAATATTTATTTTTTTCTTAACACTTTTTTAATTGCATAAGCTTGAATTTCTTTATCATACTTTGAATCTGTATCAACAGCTTGAGAACCAGTCGAATCTAATTTATCAAATGCGAATTTTTCTTTTTCTACACATTCCATAAGATTAATATCAACTGAATTATTACTATTATAAAACAAATAATTTTTACTCATGAACAATAGCATAACCTCCAGAATGAACAAATTCACCACTACTATTAGCATCAACGTAACTTCCTTCACCTATAATTATAAATATATTTAACTACCTTTGGATAAGTTCATTAATCTTATTTCTCCAGCAGGAAGTACATAAATAACGGGTGGTGTTCTATTAGAAATACACATTAATCCTTTAATTGTAGTAACATAAAGTCTTTGAAATCCAGTAAAGGTATCAAAGAAAGTAAAATAAGGTGTTCTCATAGTTAATTCCATTTTTGGACATTTTGGGAGGACAGAAAAGAATTTTCTTGATGAATTATAAAAGTTTGTCGAAAAACCTAATTTTGAATAAAGTCTGAAGGAATTCATTTTATATTAATTTTATATATAAAATAATATAATATAATTATATTAAGATGTAGTTAAATTTCTTATTATCATTATTCCATAAAAATAATTTATATATTCTCTTAATAATTAATGTAAAGATTGAAGTTAGTTTCAGGCACTATGCGACGGACTTAATATTTCTATATGTTATTTCTTACTAATAACGTGCCAGAGAAAAGACGCCAATGAAGTTCCTGATTAAGATCCCAATTTTTAATTAGGAGGAAAATTTGTCGAAAATTCTTATAAAGTTAAAATAAGCAAAGAAAATATATAAAGTTTATTTAAAATGTTATTATAAAACTTCATAAATAACAATATAATCAATTTATAACTTATAATAAACTTCAATAATAAATTTCTATAATACTTATTTTAATGTAATACGCCTATAAGTTATTGTTATTGATTATAGTTTATAAGTTATTGTTTATTTTTATTGTTTATTATATAAATTTAAATAAATTAATATATGAACCCCAACTCAGGAAGTGAATGTAAATTAACAATTTAAACTAATAACTCTAAGCTGATATACAATCTGCTCAAGATTTAACTAATTTTGTTAAAAATTTACTAGATCAAATGAACGATAGATTTAAAACAATGACTGATGGAATTGTTAATAGGTAATTTCAATATTAGTATTTTATTTATGTTTCTTTATGTTCTTTATGTAAACTTATAAGAATTGATGAAATGACAGATAGAATAGATGATTTAGAAAAAACTGTATGTCAATTAGTTCAAGAATCTTGTACAGAAGATGGTGTGAATATTAATGGTAAATAACAAATATTGTTAATAATATTGATAATAATGATAATGATTTAATTATTAAGATGGAGATAATAAAAATTCAAAAAATCAACAAAAGGATTATGATGATAAATAAAATATATAACTAGAAAATAAATAATGAGAATAGAAATAGATTGCTATTATTGCTATATGTTATATAAATAATTTATAAAAATTGCTAATTAGAAATAAAAAATTCGATTTTAGGTTAATTATTGAAGGTATATGTGTAATGTATGAAGAAATATTTTCATTTTATTATATTAGTTTTCATAATTTTGTAGTTCTTGATTGGGTTTTAATATATAAAATTAATAGCATATTTTATTGTATTATTTTATTATTAAATTTCGAAAGAATATAATAAAATGAAGTTTAAATTTCTTCGTTCGATTATTCATATAGTATTAATAATACTTCTTCATACAACGATTAATTGTCAACATGAAATTTCTGTATTTGATACATTTAACCCAAGTAATTAATTTAATAATCAACCAAAGATAGTGATGAATTAGATAACAATGATTCACCTCATCTATCAGCTCAAGAAAGTGCATACTCACACAAGATGAGATTTTCCGAATTAGAAAGTAAATCAGCAAAATCAGCTCCTAAAAACAGTAATAAAATAATATCAAATTATAATTAATACTCATTATTTATTAACATCATTCATTATAGATATGGGTCTCCAAGCAATGCTTGATAAAATTAAATCAAAAGTTACTAACCCTAGACTAAAATCAAACTTCACTTTAACTAATATTGCTAACTTCTTTGCTAGTTTTATATCAGGAAACGAATTTTTAAACAATCTTGAGGTTCTTGGAAGTACTAAGTTAAATAGAACTATTATTTCTGAGTTAAATATACAACATGCTGCCAATATCGAAGACGTCATTGCTAATAACTTCCATTCTCAGTCAGTAAATATCACTAAAAACGAAATAAGTTTTAATCCTTATTCTCAAGTTAAATTAAAGAACTCTAATATTGTAAATAATTTATTAAATAAGTAAAGGTATTCCATGCCAAAGATATATTTGAAGTTATAGCCTTTATGAAATATATTGTGAAGATATGTGGGAATAAATTAGAAAAGTGTGATTTTAGAAATATGTTATTATCTAATAAGGATAAGTCTAATAGAAATTTTATGAAACAAAATGGAAAAGAGTTTAATATTAGTAGTTTTAATGAGACAAGTTTTAAAAAGAATATAACATCTCAGTTAGAGAAAAAGATGAATGGTAAATTTAAAGAATTAGAACTAATGATGAAAAAAAATAAAATAGAAATTGAAAATAAAGTAAAAAAAGAATTTGAAGCAAGAGACAAAAAGAAAGAAGATGAAATAAAAAAATTGCAAGAAGAGTTAAAGAGCAAAATATCTGAGATAAAATCAATACAAGAAAATACTAAGCAAGCTAATAACCTTCGAAATAATATGGTTTTATCAAAATTAAACAAATTCAAACAGAAGAGTCTTAACTTTGTCGAAAGGGGTCAAAAAGTCTTACCTAACCGAGCTCAATCTGAATCAGAAACACAAAATTTAGTATTAAAAGCTGATCCAACATATGAAGAATTAGAAAAAGAATTCGATTCGTTAGTAGGAAGTCAAGATCTTATTAAACAAAATCAAAATACAGGGTATGTTGATATGAATAGCCCAGTTAACAAATATGTGAACGATTACTACTATAATTTTCGTAATATATAATTTAAATAATTACTTATAAATATTTAATTAGAATAACAAAGGAAGAGATCAGGAGAATATTTAATAAAATTAAAAGCAATTATACAACAATTAGAATTAATAATAAAAATTATATAAGTTTATATTTATTTATAATATTTAGTTTTAGTTTGTTAAATATAAGTTCTTATTTTAAGTTATTGATTTAATATTATTAATTTAAGTTAAAGTTTTAGTTTTCAGTTTAAGTTGATATGTTATTGGGGATTGGGGATTGGGGATTGGGGATTGGGCCCAATCCCCAATCCCCAATCCCCAAAACCCAATCCCCCAAACTAAAACATTAACTTAAAATAATAATATTAAATCAATAACTTAAAATAAAAACTTATATTTAA
>Ga0100378_1006830_pt1 | contig 10259 bp, 12 predicted proteins | sample CryGeymeta201502_FD_81535 | JGI IMG/M metagenome (GOLD analysis project Ga0100378, IMG submission 81535) | Groundwater microbial communities from Crystal Geyser aquifers in Utah, USA - Crystal Geyser metaG 2015-02 | ecosystem: Environmental > Aquatic > Deep subsurface > Groundwater | place: USA...
AGAGGAAACTCCCTTAAATATAATCATATAACTAATAGTCCCAATAAATTTTATACAAGTGAAAAACATAAAGAATATAGCAACAACTCTAGAAACTTTAACCCTTTCTCCAGAAAAATAACTAAGAAAAGTTAATCTATTAAGAAATTTGTTAAATATTTGTAAGATTTTGTTTTCCTTTTTAGATTCATTATCTTTCTCAGCTTGTTGATAAATCATTATTTTAAATTGTTATAATAATAAATTAATAATATAATACATATTAATACAATAATACATAATATAATAATATAACTTAATAAGTATATTAAATAACATAATTATATTAACAATAATAATAACTTTATTAATAATTTTACATTTTTTCTTTATTTTTATAATTGTAAATGTTGAGAGATGCATCGCTCTGTATAAAATTTTATTGACACAAAGAGACAGTATCCCCATTCGATTTGAGTCCCTAGGTAAAAATTGAGGAAACAAGGATTCCTTCATTTCAAAAAAAGACTAATTTTATTTTTCTCTTCAACTTTTTATTTATTGATAGTATATATTTTATGGTTATAAAGAAATATTATATTATATTATATTATAAATAAATAAATAAATATAATAATATATAATTGTATTTAATGTATTTTTTGTTGTATGTATATAAATGGTTATTAAATAAATTAAAGAATGTTTACTTCTTCCAAGTTAAATTTTTATTACTATATAAATCTTTATATTTGTATTCTTAAATAGCAATACAAATAACACAAAAAAATACTTTTTTCTTAATATAAAATTGCTTAAGCTTTAATTTCTTTAATTTTATAATAAATATTATTATGTATATCAATAATCAATATATCTTATTATTCAAGCTTCATTTTCTAATGATATTATCCATATCATTATCAATATCCATATTAATTTTAAGCTTCCTCATTTAAATCACTATTAATCTTTCTTAGCTCCTTTATTAACTCCTGATTTCTATCATATAAATTATCAACAAAGTTCGAAATTTTGTTTTTGACTTCTATAGGCAGTGACTCTCTTCTTAATTTATCAGCTTGTAATATTTGGCCTTGACTAGTATTATTCCGACTATTATTTAAATTGTTTAAATTATTTGAATTATTAAGTTTAATATTATTTTGAGAGTACAGTTCTTCCATAAAATCATTTATTTTTTCTTTTAACTCGCTTCCTTCTAATGTATTTAATATTTCAAATTTTTCAAAGTCTGGAGATACGATCTTTGAATGATCGTCTTTTGATATGTCTTTAAATAAAGTATCTACAAATTTAGTTACTTTCTCTTTAGCGTCGTTTAAGTATGATTCAGAATGTAATATATCTCCAGTATGATGATTGTTATTGTTATTGTGATTGTTATTTTGTTGAGAGTGTTCGTTTGGATTAACACTATAAAATTTGCTCTTTGAAATACTTATGTTATTATTTTTAGATTGATTATTTAAGTTGTTTGAGTTATTTAAGTTGTTTGATTGTTGTACTTCGTTTACCATTATATCTTCGATGAAAGTTTCAATTTTGTCTTTGATGTTGGTTATGTCTTCAATATTCTTATTGTTAATATTGTTATTATGATGATGCTCGTTTGTTATGACATTATTAGCAATATTAAATGAAAACAGATTTTCAACAAAATTCTTTATCCCAGACTTGATTTCTTTTTGTGAAACTGTTGAAGGAGCAATAGAAGGTACTTTTGAAGCCTTAGAGCCCTTAGAGCCATTTGAAATATAACTTTTATTTATATTCTGATCATACTTTTCAACAAATTTAGACACTTCCTCTCTTAATTCTGATCTATGTGATCTAAATGATCCATATGATTTATCTAGCTCTTCTTGATTATATTGTAAATTATCAGCTATAGATAGACTCATATTGATATTGTCAAAGTTATCATTATTTTTATATTTAACTGATATAATACTTTTAGAATTAGGGATATTATTAGCATCATTAATAGGGTTATTATTCTTTGTTTCTATAAGGTTATCAATATAATAAGTTATTTTATCTTTTATCACTTCATTATGATCTTGATGATTTTGTATGATATTTATGTTCTCGTTATCATTATTATTTTTAGATTCTAATTGTTCTATATTTTGTATTAAATTATTATTTGAACATTGATTAAATAAGCCACCTACAAAGTCAGAAATTTTCTCTTTGACTTTAGCTTGATCAACTGATAATAATGATTTGTTTACAGACTTATTTACAGACTTATTAACTGATTTATTATTGTTGACTGATAGATTTACTGATTTATTAACTGATTGATTTACTGATTTATTAACTGATTGGTTTACTGACTTATTTATAGAAATATTATTTTTAGACGAACTTGCTTTTTCTACAAAAACTATATTATTGTCTTTATTGCTATTATGTAACTCATCAAGATTAACATCTTCAATATGATTATTCGGATCAATATTTCCAATATTATGTGATTCAGAATGAGAGTGTTCATGTGAATCAGAAATATCACATTGTTTAAACGCTAAAAGCTCTGTTTGATCTTGTCTTGTTTTAAAATGATAATCTTCTGGATGAAATTGCGTTTTTTCAATCATTTCCGAATTAAAAGTGTTATTTAAATTATTATTGTGTTGACTTTGAATATTATTTTGATTAATATTAATATGGATATGGCTATGACTATTATTATGAGACATTTCTAAAACATTTGAGTCATTATGAATAGAATTTTCCATTGCCTTATTATCAGAATTGTGTTGAGATTTCTCAATAATTATTGATTTATAAATGGAATTTTCTTTATTTTCTTTATTATCTTTATCATCTATTTTGATGGATTTTACAGATTTATTAGTTGACTTATTTACTTGGTTTGACTTTTCTGTATTAATAATAAGATTAAAGTTATCATTATAAACATTAACATTATTAACGTTAACATTATTTTCTTGTTTATCATCAACAACTTTTATCGATTTAGCTGTACTATTTTTAATATTCTCTTCATTCATTTTATTGGTTTTATTATTAACAATTTGAAGATCCTTATCACTAGGACTATTAAAATAGCTATTACCAACAACTGGTATTTCATCCTCTATTTCTTCGCTTTCTCTGTGGTCTATAGGAAGATCATTATTGTTAAAAGCGTCGTTGTTATAAGCGTTATTGTTATTATAAGCATTGTTGTTATTATAAGCGTTGTTGTTATTATTGTTTAAATTCGACTTAGAGTGATTTCCCAAATCCTCATCAATTATTGAGTCAAAAGGTTTTTCGTATGTGTTATTAACTTGTTTGTTATTATCTTTCATATTATTATCTTGTAGATTTTTACTACGATCAAAGTTTATTTCGTCTATATCTTCTTCAACTTTTGAAATATTAACTTTAGAAAGGTTTTGGAATTCATCTGAGTTGGTGTTGATAAAAACTTCTCTGTCATTAATATTATTGTTATTATTATTATTATCATAGTTATTGTTATTGTTGTTTTTGTTGGATATATTTTTAACTTCTATTTCGATTTTTTTGTTTTTTACATTTTTTAAGTCGACTTTACTAACTATTTTTGAGTCTTTTTCTAATGATTCATTATACTCACTTTCATTAGTTTTAAAATTTTGATTAATATTCTGACTTAACTTGAGATCTTGATTTGGTTTTCCGCTTCCGCTTCCATATCCATTTCCATTACTATTTAATTGCTGAGATTTTGCTACATTTACTTTTTTCTCAGTACTATTGTTTTTATATAGTATTCCAGAATTTATAGTTTTCATATGATTATTTACTAAGGTCGCTATTCCAGTTCCATTTCTTGATGGAGAATTTCTTGAAGTTTTCTCTAGTGACTTTTGTTTATCACGATATTCATAATATTCATCTAACTTATTCCTAACATTCATTTCAATTTTGTTTATAGTAAAGTTTTTATTTGAGTATGGCTGTGCAGCGCTTTCAGGTCCTATTTTAATTTAAATAAGGATAAAAATGATAAGTATAAGTAAATTATATAACTATTATAATATAAGTAAATATCATATTATACAAACTACTTACTATAAGAAGCCGATTTTATTCTAGTATGTATTGATTGATTTTGTTTCTTTACTTTTAATTTAAGTTTCTTTTCTTGAGACGAAGGCGAATAACTACGTTTATTCTGATAGCTTTTATTAATTTCATATAGCATAACATCTTGTAATATAATAAACTGACTAAAAATGATTAATAAATATGTTATATTAAGTAAGAAATTCATTACCTCTTTTTAATTAATTTTAGAACATCATCATTAATATAAATACTTAGTTTATCACTTTCATCTTCAATTGGCATTTCTGATAATGATATTAAGAATGGATCAGATCCTTGCGAAAAATGAAAATAATCTGATAAAACAGATGTACTAAGGAAGTCTAAGTCATTCTTCATCTTTATTAAATAGTTTTTATCAAAGCTTAAATCTTTCCTCAGTTTACTTAGATCATATTTACATTCTATAACAAGATAAGAACTATTTTCTCTTAATTTTGTTATTAAAGTACTAATGTTAACAGCTAAAATTCTTAAATTTTTAAATGTTTGAACGATATCAGCTTTTATCTTAATTGAAGCTTGTTCTTCTTGGGAGTTTAATATTTCGCAATAGTAATGAAGCTTTGATATGTTCTTTTCTCTTACGTCAATCTCCTTAACTAGTTTCTAAATAAAGTATACAAATATTAGTCAAGAATAAGAATATAATTTATATAGTATTAAAGTAGTATTATTTGAATTATAGTTTAAAAAGTACACTTAATGCGTCAGCAAATTTCCTTAGTGAACCCAACTCAAAATCTAAAAGTTCTTTACAAGTTGTAATATCAAGATCTGTCACTATATTTAAAAATATATTTTTGTAGTCTTGATTTAAACCTAGATCTTCCCACATATTTTGGATAATGTTTAATTCATCTGAGTAATTACTTAATATTTTATTTGACTTCTCATCTATTTTATCCAACTTAGCCGATTTAGGTTTATCCAACTTAACAGTTTTATCAAATTTATCAATTAAGGCTTTTATATCGTGATCACGAACTGCAGAAATGGTTGGTTTATCAATTTTTTCATATAAATTTAATTCAGGAAATTCATAATTTCTTTCTGAAGATGGTTTAAACTGAAATTGATTAAGATTAAATTTAAGTTGGTTTCGTATTGTCTTAATATTTTTTAAATTATCGTAAATAGGAACTTTTTCCAGATGGAATCGGTTATTCCACTTAACCTATAAAATAGTTATAAATTTAATATTGATTTATTGTAAGTAATTACCTCTCGTTCTGTTTGATTCTTATTATCTTTACTCTTTTCTTTTAATTTTAGATTCATATTTGAATTTGAATTTGTGTTATATTTAACTTCATTATTAGTGTGAAAACCAACACTTTTATCTCTTTGCTTTGCAGTACTAGAGCTTCTTAAGTTATTTTTGTTACTCATTAAATATTTGTTATTAATTTTATTAAATAATTATAACCACTAATATAACTATTATAATTACTAAAAATACTATAATTATTAATGCTAATACATATACTTTAAACAAAATTTAATAATAAATTATTTATATTTAAATTATATATTATTAATATAACCATTTTATTTATTTTTTATTATAATCGGTATATCATTGCTAACAGCTGTTTCGAATATTTGATATTTAAATACAAATCGCATTATTATGAATATTACTATTGAAACTGGTATGAATATTGATAAGTATTGTATCCAAGCATTTTTTAGTTGTAGTAATATAGGTGTTAAATATGCTATTTTTTGATATGATGGAATTGTCATTTCAACATTAATTTCAGTAAAAGTTGAGCCTAAGTATGGCATACTGATTTTTTGATATGTATATGGAGTTGTTAAATTTCTATTATTAAATGTTTTATAAACAGACAAATAATCAAACGAATTTGTACTATTTGAAAATATGTTTCCATAATATAAAGTACTTGCTATTGTCCTTCAATTAATAAAATTAATTATAATGAAATAACAAACTTACCCTGATGAAATAGGACTCTTTTGCTTTAATGTAAGTTCACCCATTGTATTTAAACTTGAAACACCTAACATAAAATCTTCATCAATTAAAGCCATTGACTGCATAACCATTTTTACTTTTGACTATATTTAAAACTTATTACAATATTATTATACCTGTAATATGTAATTAAAAAACACCATTAATTTTATATTCTGAATAGTAGCTGGATTGGAAGCAAAACTTATTTTCAATATTATTTTATCGATAAGACCATCATAATTTTCATCAACTGTTTCAGTCTTTTGCATTAATAATTATATTTACCTTTATAATTGGTCCACTAATAACATTATCGTAATAATCATTCAATTTAAGAACAGAACTATAAAATTTAGTATCACCGTTATCAAGTACATATAACATAAACTCATTATTAAACTCAACCAATGGTTGTTCGTAATATTCACTTATACTTGTCCAAAAATCTATATATAAATTAATAATTGTTATTTATGTTGTTTATTTTTGTTTAATTATGTTTAGTTATGTTTATTTATGTTATTAGTTATTACTGTCTGTCGCGAAAGCTGCAAAAAATGGGAGTATTATACAAAATATGGTCATTATTAAGCAGATGCAAGATGAAAGCGAAAATGATGGAGAATAATAAGACTTCATATATGGTTCAAAAAATAATGTTGGCATTTTCTTTATATTATTTAAATTTTAAATTATATTTTTAAATAACAAAAGTTATTAATTTTATTACTTTTTATTTCTATTGAATTTAATAATTATTTGTTTAATTTGCTTATTTTGATTGTTTATTATTTCATTATAATTATTAATGATTAATATATTAATTAATTTACTATAAATAAGTTAACTTTATAAATGAAGATTATTGTTTTATTAAATTATTTCATTTTGCTAATAATAATATTGAATCTCTGTGTTAATACATATAAATTAAAGAAAAAAGATACAACTCTTACTGAACTAGTAAAAGAAACGTAATTGATTACTAAATACTATAATTAATCATTTATCAAATAATAATGATTTAAATTAGTGATGGTATTTCAATGAATGGGGCATTAGAAGAATCCGATGGTGATGCTGAGGCAGGAACTCAAGATACTTCCATTTATTCTAATAATAAAGTTATATTAAATGCAAACGGAGTAGAAAATCCAATGATTCCCACTGCAGCAGGAATTGGTGGTGAGGTTATTGTTGCTTGCACTGAGTGTCAAAAAGTATATAATAGTAATTAAATATTAAAGCTTATGAATGTATTCATCAGAAGATGCATTGACGAAGAATCAACAGGAGTCCAAGTTGATACTTTTAGAGCCTTTTGTGAAAGTTACAGAGATAAAAATTCTGACAGAGTAAATGTTGATTTTTGTTTAATTTTAAATGCAAAAATGGCTTCAGTTACTGGAGAAACAGGAACTGAGATTTTAGATCCTACCAAAGCTCCTAATGTTTGTATTAAATTTAGAAATGGTAATTAAAAATTAAATAATAAATACTTAAAAAATGTTAGAATGTGATAAATTGGGTGGACCTCCAAGATGTTATTCAGGATTTTGCGAAAATATTGCCGAATGTATTGATTGTCCAGCTGCATTGGTTGATAAAACAAAAACTGGACATTTTGAATTAGAAATTTGTGGCCAGGAAGGAGTGTGTAGACTTGGTTGGAAAAATCCAACCTCGAAAGGAGGAAATGGATATTGTGAATGTAAAAATGGTATGAAAGGATTAGCATGTAACGAATATTAAAATTTAAAATTACATAAATCATATAAATATTGCAAATAATTATTGCAAATAGATATTACAAATAATAATTACAAATAATAATAATAACTCTATTATTAAACAATAAATATAGAATATAATGTTAAAATCCTATATGAATAATGATAAGTAATATAATTAATTAATTACGATATTTACTTAATTTATTTTATTATCAATTATAAATATTCTATTTACATTAATTAACTAAAACTTTACTTTAATAAATTTTAATTTAAATGTGTTATTTTAATTATAATTTATATTTTGTGTTTGTATATTCTCATAACCTTCTTTATCTTCTTTATTTTCCAAAAATACTATTGTTATAAACTCACATGTTTTATCAAGATAACTAACAGAATTTTCATTAATAGTATCAGCATAGATTAATTCATTTTTAAAATATAATAAATAATTCAGAACTTCATTAGATAGCTTTGGATAGGCTTTCGACATTAAATACAAACTTTTACATAATCTAGAAATATAATTATCATTTATAAATATTTGCCTAATATCTTTTGTTTTAAGAAGTGTTAATACATCAAGTATCCTAGAATGTGTACTAATATAATTAATTAATATTAGTTACTATTTCATTGGATAAGTATTACTCCAGTAGCCTATTATTTGTAAACCATTTAAGATCTTTTCTGGGTCGTTAGAGTTGATTAGTTCTTCTGAAAAGTTAAAGCTTACGTGGCTTGATTCAACATTTTCAATAAGGAATTTGATTAGATATTCGTCGTAGAACTATTAAAAAAATGTTAATTTATGTTAATTATGTTAATTATGTTAATTTGTGTTAATTTATGTTAATTTATGTTAATATATGTTAATATATTTAATTTGTGTTAATTTGTCTTACATTAAAGATTAAGTACTTCACACATTCAATATTTTCTAATATTATCTCATTCATAAAGTTCAAAAAGTCTTCTTTTAGATGATTTTCGTAGAAACTCTCATTTATTCCTTTCAAATAATATAACTTTATCGACAACTCACAGCTCTATTTTTATTATAATACAACTTACATATTTCAGTATATTTTCATATGTATTAAACTTGATTGATATTAAATCTTTATAAATATAATTATCTCTTATATAAATTGTATATATCATAAACAAACTTGATACAACCATCTTCGTAATAAAATAATGATTCTGCAAGTTGATTAAATTATTTTCCTTTGCCTTATTGATAATAAAATTTATATCGAATAAATTAATTATGTTAAGCTCTTTGTTTAATGTTTCAACTTCAAACTCCATTTTACTTGTTAGACTATTTGATTGACTGTTTGATAAACAACTAATACAATATTTATTTTTTGTTATTAATATAAGTGTTTGGATACTACTTAGTAAAGGATTGATTTTATATACTTTCTCCCATATTTTAATTAGTTCGTATTGATTTAGCTTATACTTATATGTTGTATTATCACTATCACTATCACCTAAACTATTGTTTGAAATGTTAAATAACGACTTTACTACAATGCATATTGTTTCATTTAAACTTAGTAATTTAATGTTATTAGTTAAAATGTAAGAAAGAGTTGATTTTGCAATAGAAGTCTTAAGTTCTTGTTCAATAGTATAATTGTTGTAAGTAAATGTTGATAAGGAATAATTGTCTCCTTTGTACAACTCTGAATATATTTTGTATAGTATCGATTCAAATAATGAAAATGGTTTTTTAGTGTTTTCTACTTCTGATGTAATTCGAAATTTGTGTTTACTGACGAAGTTTAATATTTCTGTTAAGTTAAAATATCTGTATAGCATATAACTAAAATAAGTAATTTTTTTGTTCATGTCTTGATTTTGATTAGTAATATTGTTTGAATTATTCAAATTGTTATTAGAAACATTAATAAACTTTTGAATATAAGTATGTAAATTAACCTTATACTGATACAGAAAGTAAATAATTAAGCAATCCTTTAACAATTTATTATCTAAACTCTCATTTGAACACTTATTTAAACTTTTTATATTTCCTTCTAAAATCATTTTGTAGACGTTTAACTTCAAACTATCTTTACTATTACTACTATAGTAATTACTATTATCATTGTAACTATTACTCTCAACCAATAAAAAATCAAATAATTGCTCATCAAAATAATCAAAAAATATTAAATCAGTCTGTTTCCCAAACTGAGACTCTAAATTTCTTACAATTGTATTAAAATTCAGATCAATAATATTAGTAATTAGTTCTTGAGAATATTCTACATGTTCAATACTTGGATAAAAAAATAACCTTGTCAATAAATAAAAAAAATGTTCTTTTTCTTTATTATTCAACGATAGCTCATTATCAGTAAAAATTATATGAGAAATATAGTTAATATAACTATAAAAAATACTAGCCGATG
>Ga0100378_1006833_pt1 | contig 10257 bp, 7 predicted proteins | sample CryGeymeta201502_FD_81535 | JGI IMG/M metagenome (GOLD analysis project Ga0100378, IMG submission 81535) | Groundwater microbial communities from Crystal Geyser aquifers in Utah, USA - Crystal Geyser metaG 2015-02 | ecosystem: Environmental > Aquatic > Deep subsurface > Groundwater | place: USA...
GACTGTAGAGCAAAACATCATTTTGCCTAATGTGAACGAGTCTGTCGTTGAGAATCTTTTAAAGGAGGACTGTTTGAACGGGGAGAGTCGCCTCAAGGTCAACCCTGGTTTTATTGAAGGAAATGTTGTGAGCTGCACTGGTGCACAATTTTGTGGCTTGGCGCTGATTGAGACAAAGTCCAACGCCGAGGCACTCGCTAAGAAGCTTGAGGAACTTGTAACTGTTGACAAACCAATTCGAATTCATTGGACTGGTTGTCCTAATAGCTGTGGCCAGGTGCAGTGCGCCGATATTGGCATCATGGGGGCCCCAGCACGAAAGGAAGTTAACGGGAAGAAACTTGCAGTCCCCGGGTGCAACATCTTTGTAGGCGGACAAATCGGAGAGGATTCTCACCTTTCTCTTGATCCCATCAAGACTGGAATTCCCCTGGAAGAGAAATATCTGATTCCAGCACTTGTTGATATTTTGAAGTCTGACTTTGGCGCTGTGGAGAAGAATCAAAGGGCCAATGCTTATGATGCATCGGAAACGACCAACGGGCTTCTGCCAGAACTTCTGTCAAAATAATCTAGTCATTATGGTGTCCCTCTCACGACAGGAGGGCCATATCTGGCCCATAAAAGTCTTTCGGTACACCAATGTTATAAAAAAATGGAGACTACATGAACACGAGATGTCAAAGTACTCAATAACAGTTAGGCCTATCAAATATTGCGTGTGGTAGCAAAAAATTGGTATTGTATTTGTTCACTTGTGTATTATGTGTATTCAATGTGATTTATGAGTGCATAAGGAATGCATCTCCGGGCATGGCGTATGCCGTGGTGGGAACCAATAGACTTAAATTTAAACAATTTCAATTACTCTCACAGCGACAATTTTTGACCGCCGTCTCTTTCTGTCTATCTATTGATGGCATACAGCCATATAAAATTTGCTATGGCAAAGCTCTGGCCAAATCTTCAGAAACATGCTTGCCGACTCTCGCGCACGTCCCAAGGTACAAATGCCCACTTCTCGGCTGCTCCCAAATCCGCTCCATCGTCACATAGGCAGTGGGCAACAAAAAGACGTCGGCTCTGCCATCCCGTGGATTTATACCACAGCGAATGACTTGGCAGAGAACAGCTGGCGATCCCCTCGATAAAGGATGCACATTGGCATGGATAAACATGGGCGGTGCTTGTCCTCCCACAATCTCAATGGGACCACCCTGCTTGGCTGAAGCTGGAAAGTCTCTCATTACTAGCGCAATGAGGCGCCGATATCTTGGTTCAAAGAGGTGCAAGCCATAGGGCTGTCCCAATGTAATAGACTGTCCCATGTAGAATATGGGACCTGAGAATCGGATCTTCTCATTGAGCACACGGCGATATATTTCTTTATAGCTAACACCCGTTAGCTTGGTCTTTACTTCTTCAATCAGATGTGCTGCTTCGATATCCTTGGGAATATGACCAGGCTCATCGTGAAGTGCTACCAGACCTTGGTACCAGAGCGATGGTTCTGCCAATACACGACGAATCAAGGCATCTTTCCAAAATTCATCACGTTGTAGTAACCGCCGAAAAAGTTTGTTAACAAAGGGCAAAGAATGCGTCAAAGTTGAGACAAAGTTGGGGTCTAGACCCGACGCATTCTCAAAAGGAGCATCTGCGACAAAAGATAAAACATGAGCAATGATGTCATCTCCCAGCAAAATGAATTGGGGAAATCCTTTTTCATCGGGTAGTTGCTTTCGGGTGAAATGCAACTCGGGCCGAAAGAGAGGTATCTCTAAACTTCTTCGACTCATTATGTGCACTCCAATTAACTTGAGGATCAAGGGATGAAAAAAGGTGAAGGCAACAACGGCAATGGCTGTGATGATGTATTGACTTTCAAAGCTTAAGCTCATGCTCATGCTCGCTTAGTAATGGTGCCGGCTAGCCAAATTCCTGATGTTCGAAGGCACATACTAGCCTACTAGTAGTAATCGATCGAGTAGTACTGTACATTCCATTTACTGCATCTACTCCTGGGATTATTTTTACTCACTACAGAGTACTCAACAGTTTTCGCTAGGAGTACTACTACCAGGTACTAGTACTAGCTACTAGTACCTGTTACTCTACTCTAGCTAGCTAGTAGACTCTAAAATCTACAAAAATAAATAAGAAGTTACCAGGTAGTCTACTACTCTAAAAGTTAAAACCCCAAATCGTTCTTTCCGCAAAAAAGGTACCGTACAGTAACATGCGAGCGGGATTGATTTCTGTCATGAGTTTTACTGGAGTTAAGAGTAATCAAGTGACACGCGGATCCGGATCAATAGCAACAACGAACGTCACCGCCTCACCCTTTCTCATCTTTCTCATCCCAAATCCTTGTGAATGAGATGCTTTACTACTACTAAAAAGTAGCAAGCTACGCACTCTGTTTCCACTTCATAGATGCTTTGCCAAGCCCGACATCATTCTACTACAGTACTGACTTACTAAAAAATACTGTAGATCACTCGCGCCTTCCTCGGCAATTGCTAATTTTTTAAATTCTATTCATAGCTGTAAACTGTCAACCATGGAGCTTCCTGTTGCAGTGACAAACTTTCTCGACAAGAGTCTCGAACACATTTATGCTCTCGGACAGGTTTTTGAACCCACTGTCGTCCTTGGTACGTTGTTTTTATTGTTTGCGTCAAAATGAATCAAAGTTATTCCAGTAGCGCATTCCAAACCTTATTTTCGTTTCTTTTTTCTTTCGAATGGATAGTGCCTAATTTCGTGGATGACATTGTCCTTTCCATGTCCGAAGCCGTCGGCTTTGACGTTGAAACGCTAACTTATGTTCTGGGACTTTTGCTTTGCTACCCATTGGGAATGCTTCTCAATATAATGCCTTTTGGCAGAGCCCGCCACGTCTTCTCCTTCTTTCTCGGAGCGTTTCTGCTGCAATTTACTATTGGAGTCCAATGGATTCACCAGTTGATCACTTCTCTGGTTGTCTACCTCATGTTTTTCATCGTCCCCCGCAACAAATTACAAATTGCTGTTCCCGTATTTGTTATGTCCTACATGACCCTCGGTCATTTACACCGCCAGTACATCAATTACTTGGGCTGGGATCTGGACTTTACTAGTGCTCAAATGGTTCTGACCCAAAAATTATACATGATGGTACGTCAACGCGCAGCTAAAAGTAACTGACACTGTGTATTGTGGTTTGTGGTACGAGTGTTGACCCAAATTGCCCACTGAACTCACATTTCATGATTCATTATGCGCCGCGAAAGGCTTGGAACTTGCACGACGGAGATTTATTGGCAAAGGGATCTGAAAATCGTGCTGCCAAAAAGTGTGAGAAATTTGCGTTAAAAGAGGTTCCAGGGCTGATTGAATACCTTGGGTATTGCTTTTCCTTTTCAAACATTCTTGCAGGGCCTGCCTACGAATATGCAACCTACCGCAATGCTGTGGAAGGAACTCTGCTCTACAATGAGGACGGATCCCCCAAGGGTAAAATCCCAAGCAACGTCATGCCAACTCTCATCCCTTTTCTCAAAAGTCTTGTCTGCATGGGTCTCTTTGTGGTAATGGGAGGCATGTTTCCTCTTTTGGATCCCATTGATCCCCAAGGTAACCCACCGGTCTTGGTGCAGGAATATTTTTTGGAAAAACCGTGGCTTTACAGGTACGCCTACATGTGGATCGCGCTCTTTGCGGTCCGTGAAAAGTACTACTTTGCCTGGACCAACGCAGAGGGGGCCAACAACATTTGGTATGCTGGATTCGAGGGATTCGATGACAAAGGAAATCCGAAAGGATGGGGAAATTCTAACAATGTTAGTATTGTTGACTTCGAGACGGCCCCTAGTCTATCCTCTTTGAGCCGCGATTGGAATAAGAAGACCTCCGCTTGGTTGACCAAGTATGTTTACATTCGAACAAATGGAAATCTCATGGCTGTCTATGGATTGAGCGCTTTCTGGCACGGATTCTACCCGGGTAAGCAGGCTCATTGATTTGACTTGTATTGTTTAATGGCTACGAGACTTTGCTCGCGAGGGAAGGTGCTCTGTCCTGTGTTGCCATGTGTCTCGTCTCCTCGAATTTGCCTGTTCACCTATAGTGCTACTGTCGTGCTCACCATCTTAATTTCCATGCAGGCTACTATCTCTTCTTCTTGTCAGTTCCGATTTTGACCATGTGTGAGCGCGTGGCAAAAAAAAAGATTTCACCTTACTTTTCTTCCGAGAGATGGAGTCCCTATGGAATTTTTTGCATGTTTTTGACATCATTTTTTGTCGAATACATGGTATCAGCCTTTATCATTCTTCAATATGAAGCTGCAGTTGCGAACTGGAAGAGTCATTACTTTTTTGGCCACATTTTGAGTGTTGGAGCATACATTATTTTGACGCTACTACCGACGCCCAAGAAGGCTGACGACAAGGAGAAGACGCAGTAATTACACTCATCTGCAGCACACAGTATTATTTAACTCCAAGTGGTTGGATATTATTACTTCTGTATTTATAATTATGATCGGTCAGCCTATATAGACATGTTTTCTGCAACAAAGAGGAAGGACTTTTTAACATCTAATAAAGATGCACTTTGATACCGTTTTACAGCATCTCAACTTGAGCTGATGCTAGTCCCCGCAAAGCTATTCCGCGCTACGATGACACAGTCGATTGCCAATTTTTTCGTTCAAAATTCAAAGCGCGATGCTCCTACTTGAAGGGCCAGAGTACTATTTGCTGCAAGGTCATGCGTTCTGCATCAGACCCGTTTTACGGAATGGATGTTTTTCCGAATTTATTCACATCCATCAGCGCTCATTTTTGGAATGAACCTGCTTTTCTAGAAAGGCGATACCTGCGCTCCCAGCTACGGACCAGTACGTCTTGAAGGGAGTAGTCGGCTTAGAACCGGCAAAATAGAGTTTCCTGTGCCCCTAACAGTTCCTGGCTCTGTTGGGATTCTGGAAAGGCATTTCTGAACCTTTATTTTGGTGAGATCTGATGCGACAGCAGGCATCTTTGAATCATTTTTCCAGCCGTGAGGACAACTCGTCGTCCTCCTAGAAAATGAGATAAACATTGGCGACTTGCGACTGAAACATTTTAGTTGACATTTCGCGACGTTTGATTTACATTTACATTCGCTTTGAATGAGATGAATTACTTTTTTGGCATCTTGGTACGTGGAAAACTGATGGGATGCTCATAGAAAAGTGCGACCAAATACTGCAGGCTCGCAAGCTTCCTTCTGCTACTATTAATGCGAAGGGAGTATTATACTAGCACACTGAATACTGAGTAACACGTGTCACAAACTATTTGTACTTGTCTGCCATCTAATGACTTCCTCCATGTTCTCCTATGTACCATACAGTGCAACATTGATGGGACAGCAAAGTTGCGAAATATTGATTGCGATACAGGGATTCAATTTCAATACTGGCCAGTGAATCGTTCTCGGGCACTCGCTACAAACATGATTCCGGAGCGTAAATATAAGCAACTTCTCACCGCGAAGAAGACAGTCATCTTCGGAAGAATGAAGTTGAACAAAAACATGCAAACAAACCTAGCAAATACAGTCTAGATAGATTCTAGATTGTCTACAAAGTTTTTATTTTTCATGAACCTAGGAGTCTTCACCTGAAGGGGCAAACATCAACCGATTCAATTCAACATTCAACAATTTCCATTAATACTTGCGTGTCGTAGGAAGTGATAACCTTCCTCCACATGCCGCCTCTCTGCACACCCTCTGCAACACACATGATTCGTTTCATTGATCTACACTCTTTCCCGATCTTATTTACCATCTGCGACTGACGGACTTTTCGAATTTGTCGTCGCCAGAATCTCCTAGCAAGTTCAAGAGTAACGAATCGGCATTCAAGTACACCTTGTTTCCACTTCCAGCCACAATGTCAGCAATATCACGAGCGGCATCAATACGACGCAATTTCATGAATCCAGGATTTCGCTTGACGGCAGTACCAATCAAAGTAGCAGACTCGGCTTCTCCCTTTGCCTTGGTAATGATGGTTTTCTTTTCTTGCTGGGCTCCAATCACAATGTACTTGGCACGTTCGGCATCTTGTTGGGCTGTTAAATACGTATAGTAGTCATACGATATTATGTGGTGTGTTGATTGGATTTCGTAAGTCAAAGAGTAAAAGGCAAAACACCGCCATCTCTCAAGCAGTATCACACATGCACAAAACATAAACAAGCAAACAAAGAAAAGAAAGTGGATTCGTTCCTTCACATACCAACTTGCTTTGCTTCAACAGCCCGGGCGTATTCTGGACTGAAGCTAAGGTGAGTAATGGCCACATCCTCCAAAATGATATTAAAATTCTTGGCGCGTTGCTGAAGATCGATCGAAATCTCCCTGGATACCTGGTCACGCTTTGTGAGCAACTCGTTAGCATTGTAACGTGCCACAACAGCCTTGGCACATTCGTTCATAATACTGGGCAAAACTCGTTCGTCGTAACGCAGTCCTAACATTCGGTAGATCCAAACCAGTTTATGTTGATCGGGCTTGTGCAAGACACGAATGGCAATGGTGACCATCTGCAAATCCTTACTCCCTGTCAAGGTTTGCAAGTTGACGGGTCGAGTTCGAATATCGTAAATAATGGGTCGTTCAAACCATGGTATGTTGAAATTCAATCCTTCCCCGTATACAGTCTCCTTCATGCCAACGACACGGTTAAAAACAACAGCACGGTGACCTCCTTGAACAGTGTAAATAGAATTGTAGGCTCCGTATCCTAATGCACCAGCGACGGCAATGGCACCAACACTGCGAGCAGCAGCAGCGGCGGCGGCTTGAGCACCTCCGCCACCTCGTTTGCCGCCACCTCCGCCGCCTCCCATTCCGCCCATTTGCGATTGGAGGTTTTTAATAGCTTCACGCAATCTATTGGCCGCCATCTTTCAACAAAGAAATCGTTATGATAAGCTTGTTAGAGTGTCTCGGTCTTAACCTAGTTGCAGAGATACAGTGTTAACGCAGAAAGAACACGACGAAACGAGAATTTTGCGACGATCTTTAATCAAAGCAGCTGACTCAAACAAAAAATAAGCTAACATTATTATTTTTTGTTGTTGACGACGAGGGGGCGAAAAAGATGCCTACTACAGAAAAGTTTTGGTTATGGGCTTGACTGTGTTTCAAAGGTGTGCGTCCATCTTTTCCAGAGAGACAGCAAAACGCAACGACGACCTGTTTCACAATTTGTTTCTCCGGTCTCATAATCCAACTTGTTGATTCACAAAAGCGAGCAAACATGTCTGGCGGAATTGCAAAAGGACGACTTTCCGAGGAGCGTAAAATGTGGCGAATAGATCATCCTTTTGGTTTCTACGCGCGAGCTACGCCCAACGGGGATGGATCCAGCAATCTGATGAAGTGGGAAGCGGGCATTCCTGGTAAGAATTTGGCGGTGCCTTGACCCTTGACTACAAAATGCAAACCAACCCATAGAACTCTCAACTCATATTTCTTCATCGATTGATATTAAATGACAGGAAAGGAGGGCACTGATTGGGAAGGAGGTGTTTACAAGGTGCGTCATTTTTTAGACTCGTAGTTGTGGTTTCCAAGCTTTCACCGACCAACCAAATCCCAACTTGGCATTTCTCACCCGCAGCAATCTTGATATGTTTTCGTCAATATAGGTCTCAATGGAATTCACTACGGACTATCCTTCCAAGCCACCCAAGTGTATGCATTATCTGATATTATTTGCCTTTAGTATTAAAGGAGCATGTCATGGGCCGTTTTCTTACCTCACCACTCCTACCTGCCCCTCTCTGTTTCACACTATCCAACTCCAACGTGACATACTACACTGAGGTCGTCAGGCAAGTTTGTCCCTCCTCTCTTTCATCCAAATGTGTATCCATCGGGAACAATTTGTCTTTCTATTCTGAACGAAGAAGAGGGATGGAGACCAGCTATTAGTATCAAACAAATTTTGTTGGGAATTCAAGATCTTCTTGACGATCCAAATCCAAACAGTCCCGCTCAAAGCGCTGCCTTTGACCTTTTTATGAAAAATAAGGTGGAATACAAAAAGCGAGTTCGAGAAGAAGCCAGAAAGAATGCGCCTTAAGAGGACTATTTTTGAATATACCACCATCTTCCCTTTTTCACTGTAGCGGGTCTCTCAATGATGACTGATGACAAGTCGATGACACTTGAAAAAGACAACACCAGCAAATCTTGCCTTCAACGCACATTATACGGACGAACATACTTGGTTGAAAGTAAGAAATCTTCCAGTGAGTCGAATATTCCCGATACAAGATAGAGCAGCGTTGCTGTACTTTACTTTTCTTTACGCGTAAGTTTGTCAATAACTTTTCCAATACGTTTAGCAACTCGTACCAAAAATCATGCATTCTATTCAAATACCCACAATTTTTCATGTAGTAACATTACTTAAAAAATTAGAGAACCTTCTTTGAAGGATCCGCAGATGACTTCTTTTGGGCATAACTCATAAGCCGCTTGACACTGGTCAAATACTTGCGCTGGAGCTCACTATTCATGACGTGCGCTACGTTCGATGATTCGATTTTGGCACGCCCAGTGCGAGCATGAATTCCCACCATCGTGACTCCAATCGGCCAAGCTGCACGACCAATGGAAATATCAATATACGTGTCTGTAAAAAAGAATTAAAAGAAGAACAAAAAAATTGTAATGAGCGCAATGAAATAAAATTTCAAAAAAAGTGTCCAATGAATTAAGATCTCAAAGGAGGGCCACTTCGAAGAACAGAACCCAAGCAAAGGCGACGATTACGCTTTAGTGGCTTACCATGAGCCTTTACAAATTCTTCTTCCAGACAAAAGGAAACAATCCGATCCAATTTCACTAAAATACTTTCATCAAGTCGTCGGTTTTTGCATAGTTTAAACATAGGCCGGATGTAATCTTTGCATTGTTTCATGGTTTTCAATTCATTCCGACCCAGAACGGACATTTTTATGGAATCGGGTCTTTGATTTAAATCATTCTCCCATTGTTTAATGAGCCCTTTAAAGTATTTGTAGATGCGCTTATGACAATCCGTTTCCTTGGTTAAATCGTAGTCTTCTGCATCCTTTTCAATGTCGGCATCTTCCTTTTTCACTTTTGCTGCGGCCCCAGTGCTTTGAGCCGCCTCCAAGTTTGCCTCCTCTTCATTTTCTCGTTGATCTTTTACCAAGAAAGGATTGCGAATACCGTGACCACGGCCCAACCGATACTCTTCCATCTCGGAGAGTCCCGCTTGTACATTTTTTTGCTCGTCAAGTGCATCGCGCAAACGTTTCAGTAGATCCCGTGCGCTCTCCCCAAATAGCTTCACGGGATAGCCGAGCGCTCTCAATCGTTGCGCCACCTCTTCCGGTGAAAGATTAAACGCAACAGATATCTCGCCCTCGGTATTATCCTGTTGGGAGTAATTTTGTATCTTGTTTGAAGCTTTGCTCGAATGGGTGGAATCTGCTTCTCCGTTATTTTTTCGCTTGTCGTCCTCTTGCGAAGATCGATAATCACGGGACTTTTTTGCGTTTTTCTGATATGACACATCGCCTTCGTTAGTATCATTATCGCTATCAGTTTTAGAACTATACTTGCGTTTGAGATAATTGTCGGCTGTGCCTGCATTCTCTTCTTCTTCATCTTCTTCTTGTTTTCGTAGTTCACTTGCTCTGATGTATCTTCGTCCGCCTGAGGATGATTTTGCCCGTTGGACACTCTTCTTCTTGCGCTCCAACTCTCTCTTTAACAAGTCCATGGTTTGATTTTAAAATAGTGTATCTCGTTTTTATCAGTATTGCTGCTTCTCGACTATTATGAAGGCCAAGATATAGAGTTGTTAATCGTGTATTTCGTTCAGATCAATTAAAGTCAAGCGGTCGCTGCTTTGATTTTTTGGGTAAATTATTGAATTGGTTGGACTCAAAAATCTCAGGAAAAGTTGATTGCTGTGGCAGTGCAGTGTAGTACCCGTCTCATCAATAAGACCTACTAGCTAGTGGGCCATTCCTGAAATTGAGTAATACCAAATTCATTGAGCCAAACCACTCTCAATTCAGCTTTACCAGCTGGTCTTGCAGGCTCCTGAAATTAAATTAGGTGCCAGTAAGCCATTTAAATTAATTAATGGAATATTCTCTTTAGAAGGTGGTAATTTGATGAATACTCAACAAAGAACATATTTTCCTACTGTTTTTGTATACAAAAATATAA